>Ga0316208_1000445_pt1 | contig 50754 bp, 51 predicted proteins | sample 3monopyrite_MG_FD_204944 | JGI IMG/M metagenome (GOLD analysis project Ga0316208, IMG submission 204944) | Microbial mat bacterial communities from mineral coupon in-situ incubated in ocean water Damariscotta River, Maine, United States -... | ecosystem: Environmental > Aquatic > Marine >... | reverse complement strand
TTCCCGCTGACGGATCAGAATGGAACTCACTTCGTTCAGTGCGCCCTCCGCCACCTGCAGGAGCGAGATGCCGTCGTTGGCGTTTCGCTGTGCCTGCGTGAGGCTTCGGACATCGGCTCGGAAGTTCTCTGAAATGGCGAGTCCCGCCGCGTCGTCGGACGCCCGGGTGATTCGCAGACCTGAAGAGAGTCGCTGCAGCGACTTCTGCAGGTTGGTCGTGTTATTCGTCAGATTTCTCTGAGCGTTGATTGAAGCTGTATTCGAGTTAACTCGAAGTCCCATGGCTTCATTTCCTCCTTGAGTATTGGGGCTCGTCATCCTTGGCGAGCCGTCGAGCAGTAGTCTTCGAGTCTCGTTCCGTCGAGACGCGATTCCGCTAACAGCGTTGGCTAGTGCAATGGCGATGCCAGCTTTCGCGGGGTGCGGGCAACAGGCAGGACTCATTCACTCGTAGGCAACTGATCTGGCAAGTCCGCGATGCTCGATTCCGGGTCGATTCAAGGCCCGAACTCCGTGCGGAAACCGACGTTTCAAAGCGAGTGCAGATCCCATCACAGTTTTCAATCTGGAGACCCGGATCCCGTCGCAAGCCTTGCTAGGCGCCTGATGAGCGTGCGACGCGCTTACGACGATCGGTATCGATCTTGCTACTCCGCTAGGAATTGAAGTGCGGATCCACGCTCCGAGACCGCTCGCCGACGCGGGCGTATATAAAGAAAGAGCAATCTGGTCTTGTCGACGCTTCCGAAATCAACGCCGCGAATTCCCTCCGAGCCGTCGAGTGCGACCGCCGAAGGCTGGATCGCTGTGCCGACGACTTCTCGTCGGCGCATAAGCATCGGTTTCGAATCCCTGTCCGAGCGGCGTCGAGTCCTCGACTGGCTCAATGAGGGACTGCGCGAGGGCATGCCCGGACGTCTCGCGAGCGAGTACCCCCTGCTCTTTGACCGAAACGCCTCGGCCTTCCATTTCACATTCTGGGATCGGGACCAGCCGGTCGCCTTCTGCACGCTGTGGGCCGTGACGTATCGTGTGGGCGTCCACCGGTTAAGAACCGGAATGATCTCTCTCGTCTATACGGATCCCGCGCAACGTGGGCAGGGCTACGCGCAGGGGGTGGTGAACGCCGCGATCGCTCATGCGGAGAAGCTCGAGCTGGGCTTGATCCTCCTATGGAGTGATCTGGACCGTCTCTATCGGCCCCTCGGCTTTCACCCGTCGGGCTGTGAATCGCTTCTCGTCATCGATCTTCCGATGCTCGAGGGCGCCATCGCTCAAGAAGAACCCGGACGAAGCAGGCTTCGCATCGAAGCGGCTCAGCCCGCCGACTGGATCGAAATCGAGCGTCTTCGCGGTTATCGAACGAGTCAACTCGAGCTCGATCCCGGCGAAATCACCCGCGCGCGCGCGATCCCGGACCTGACGGTTCGGGTGGCTCGCGACGAGCAGGGGATTCAGTCCTTCGCCATTCGCGGCCGAGGCGATGACTTCGCGGAAGTGATTCACGAATGGGGCGGAGACCCAGGCGGCGCATTGTTATGCGCCCGAGAACTCCTTCTTGCCGCGGAGCCCTGGAACGAGCTTTTCCTGCTGTGCCCAGCAAAGGATGATCCCCTCGCGTGGCGATTGCGCCGAGCCGGAGCGCCGATCGTGCGACAACCGATGGCTTGGATGCGCATCGCATCGCCAGCGGCGCTCGCATCCGATCTTGCGCCGATGTTACCGGAGGGACAGGGTCTCGAAATCGACTTCGTCGACTCGAGCGATCCGGAGGGACCTTCTCGACTTCGCCTTCGCTCCCCCTATGGCGAGGCCCTTCTCGAATCCGCCCAATGGCTGGAAGCGCTCTTCGGCTCGGCGAAACGCCTCGACCGAGACCCACTCCTCGATCGCGTGGCCGCGGCCATCGGTCGGCGCAACTGTGAGGAGTTACCGATTCCGTTCTTCGTCTGGGGCCTGGAGTCGATCTGACCAATGATCTGGGTTACGCGACTCGATGGTGAACGAATGCTTCTGAACGACGATCAGGTGATGTACGTCGAAGCCACGCACGACACGCTGCTTGTCATGTCGACAGGCGACCGAATTCGAATTCTCGAGAGTCCGGATGAGCTCGTCGATCGGATCGCCCAATGGCGCCAGCGAATCATGGGGCTTTCCATCATGCACGAATCCGAAGTGGATTTCGGTTAGGCCACAATGGATCGCCTCGTTCTCACAGGCCTGATCATCGGCGTAGGCTCGCTTCTCGGGACCCAGCTTCTCGAAGGCGGCCACCTGGCCGCACTGTTGCAGGGCCCCGCGGCGATCATCGTCTTCGCCGGCACACTGGGCGCGACGCTGCTGAGCAGTTCGGCGGAATCTTTGAACGCCGCGCGTGTTCAGCTTCGTCATGTTGCGCGCGTCGATCAGGATCGTCGAAAGATCCTTCCCACCCGTTACCGCGACCTGGCCTTTCTCGCGCGCAAGGACGGCCTCGTCAGCCTCGACAAGCATATGCGCACGCTTCCCACCGCGTTCATGCAGCGCGCCCTCGCCCACGTCATCGATGGCTGTGATGAAACGCAGCTCGAGGAGATCCTTCGCTCCGACATCGAATCGCGTCAGCGATCTGCAATCGATGCCGCACGCGTCCTCGAAATCGCCGGCGGATATGCCCCGACCATGGGCATCCTCGGTGCGGTGCTCGGACTCGTCCGCGCGATGGAGGCACTCGCCGATCCCGATGCCCTCGGTCAGGGAATCGCGGTCGCGTTCATCGCCACGATCTATGGCGTAGGCCTCGCCAACCTAATTCTGCTGCCGCTGGCTGCGCGGATCCGCGAACGAAGTGAGCAGAGTGCGCGGGAAGACGAAATGGTCTTCGAGGGTACGCTCGGCCTACAAGCGGGCCTCTCGCCGCGTCTGATCGAGCGGTCGCTGCGCGCCCATCTCGTCGCAGAGTCGGACTCGTGAAAGCCCGGCAACCCCGCAAGCGCTTGGCCGCATCAGGGGGGCCTCGCGAGCCGGGCCCCAGCGGAGAGCGATGGCTCCTCTCCTATGCCGACTTCATGACGCTCCTATTGGCTCTCTTCGTAGTGCTCTACGCAAGTGCACGGGTCGAAGAGAACCCGGAATCCAACCCCTTTGAGGGACTCCAGGCGGCCTTTGTCTTCGATGAGAACTCGCCGACCGCTGTGCAGACGACGTCGACCGCCCCCGGTTCGGAACCGGCCACCGAGGAGACCCTCGCGCCGCTGCCTGTGCTTGCGCAGCTCGAAGAGGCGCTCGCGGACGTGATCGACGAAATTCCTCGCGAGCCCGGTGAGGATCCGGGAATCAGCCTCCATTCGAGCGAGGAAGGCCTAACAGTTTCTCTCTCCTCGACCGAGTTTTTTCCGGCAGGCGGCGTCGAGATTCCCGAGGCACGCAAAGCTGCGCTCGCAGCCATGGTGCCCCTCCTCAACTCGACGTCAGCATCTCTTCGCTTCGAAGGGCATACGGATAGCCAGCCCATTGGCGCCGGCCCCTATCCATCTAACTGGGAGCTCTCCTCCGCCCGCGCGGCTGCGGTCGCTCGCTTCTTCATGACCGACCATGCGCTTTCTCCGGCGCGCGTCTCGACCGTTGGATTCGCCGATCAACGCCCCATGGCGGATGACGAAGACCCCGCGAATCGCGCAAGAAATCGGCGCGTCGACATCGTGATTCTGGCGGACGGCGCCCTCGTCCCCAAGGATCCCTCAGCTCAACAAACGAGCGAACTCGATCAGCTACTCGAAGCGCTCCCGCCCATTCCACAGGGCGCAGATGAGTCACTGCGTGTTCCCGATGCCGGCCCGCAGCCGCTGGACATCCCTCTCCCCTGATTGGATCGGCGTCCTCGAACGAGCTCGAAGGTCCGCCCAACAAAAACGACCCGCCCGAGGATTCTCGAGACGGGTCGAATCTTTGTGCGGATACCGCTGACTGCATCCGGCTTCATTGAAAGACTGAAGATGCCCCGTTAGGCGCCGGGGCCTGCGGGCGTGTTCGTCGCCATCCCAGACTTCTGCTCCGCCGCTTGTTCGTCCTGCTCGGAGAACGTCGGGAGCGGCGCGCGGGTCGTGTAACGGGGATCGTCGCTGACGACCTGCATGCCCTTTCGCGATGCGGCGTTGATCACGAGCGGGGCCGCGAGATTCAGATAGATCTCCTTCCCCGAGAGCGTGACAATGCAAAGCAACTCGAGCTCATCTCGCTTCTCGATCCCGAGCGTCGCAAAATGTTCGCGTTCGATCGGCGGATCGTATTGCGGGAAGAAGGACCAGGGCGAGGTCACGACGAAAGCCAGATCCGGATCGTCGAGACTCACCAGCCAGGCCATTGCCGAATCGGCGGCATGTTCCATCACGACGAAGCGTCGCTTCTCGGGAAAACCCGGAAGCGGTTCGAAGTTGAGAACGTCCGAAGCCGCAACCTCGATCTCTCCCACCCGTCGACTCTCGAATCGAATCAGCTCACTCATTGATTTTTCCCTCCAGCGTCGCGGCCGACAGACCGCGGGCCGCCTTCAACCCCGTCATCGTCTTGTTGCTCATTGAGGCCGCTTCGACGTTCGCCGATGCAACCCGTTCAAAAATTTCTTCGCGAAAGATCCCGACTTCCTCGGGCGCGTCGATTGCGATCCGCACCTGCCCGCCGGTCGAAGCGACAACCGTCACTCGCACGTCTGGGCCGATGCGCACACTCTCTCCATGTCGTCTCGTAAGAACCAACATGAGAACCTCCTCGATTCCTCAATACCTCTTTCCGTCGTGGCCTCGCGTTCGCGGACCCCCCTGTCCTCTTGAATTCATCGGCTCCTGCAGAACGCCTTTCGTTCGTCTGTCCCAGCCGCATGGCTTTCACACTCTTCTGAAATGTCTGATTCGTCCTATACGCGCTTATGCGTGGCTACACATAGTCGAGCAAAGTCGGCGTCAGCAGACGCGACGTCACCTGAAGCGACGCCTGCAGTGCTGCTTCCTGCTTAGTTAGATTCGAATAGACCTCGAATGCGTCTGCGTCTTCGAGGAACGAAATTTGCGCAGCGAGCTCCTGCTCCTGCAGCTGCAACCGATTTTCGAACGAATCCGCTTTCGCTTCCGCGCTACCCAGTTCAGCCCGCTCGAGCGAGAGATTGTCACGCGCTGCGTCTAGGTCCGTGATAATTCCGTCGAGAGCTGTGTAGTTTTCCTGGTCGATTGCAGTCCATAAGTCGCCTAGTGTGGCGAAGACGTCGTTGGCACCCTGAAACGCAGACACTCCACTTCTGGTGACGTCGATATAGACGCCTTCATCGATCTCGACTTCGAGCACTGATGCCTCTCCGGTGAACACGACCGTCGGCGTCGTCCCCGGTCCGAACGTGCCCGTCGACTGAAAAGCCGCCACATCCGGAGACATGCCCGAGAAGAGATATCCTCCGCCCGGCGCGCGAGCATTCGCAGCGGACAGGATCTCGTCGAAAATCCCTTCGATTTCGATCTTGAATGCATCCCGCGCTTCGGACGATTGATTCGTTGTGCTCCGAGCCGCCAGCCCCTTGTCCTTTGCGCGCGCAACAGCCAACGCGGCGTTGTCGAGCGCGTTCTCTGTTGTCCTCACCCGCGTCCGCGAGAGTTCGATACTTCGAAGGAATCGGCCCGACTGATCGAGCGAGTCCTTGAGATATAGAACCGTTCGATAGTCGACAGGATCATCCGATGGACGGTTGATCCGCAGACCCGTCGCGGCCATTTCTTGCGTCCGCGCAAGTCGGTTGCGTTGGGCATTGAGCGAGTCGAGACCGACTCGAGCCAGCATGGATTGTGTGATTCGCATAGCTCCGCTTCCCGCGCGTCTAGAGCGCGTCGAAGAGATCCTGGATCAACTGGGTGACCGTCCGTACGACACGGGCGTTCGCCTGGAAATTCGCTTGGAGCTTGATCAGCCCGGCCACCTCTTCGTCGATCGAAACCGTCGACGTCGAATCACGCTGATCCTGAACCGAGGCGAGAAGCGCTTCCTGCTGCGCGAGCGCCCGTTCCGAACTGCGTGCTTGTTGACCGATCTGACCGGTAAAATTGATGAGGTTCGCCGCGATCCCGACGGAATTCCCAGTCGGAATCCCGGGGACATCGCCGGCGAGATATCCTGTGACACGAAGCGACCGAAGTTTTCTCAGTTCTTGGAGATTCGCGGTATCGCCTGTACGCGCTTCGCCCCCGCCCGCAGGGTCGGCATTAATCGCAAGCCCGGCGGCAATATTGTCAGCGCTCCCCCCTTGTCGAGAATCAATCGCCGCAGAGAGACGGAGATTCTGAGCGGCCCCATCGATCGTCGGCTGGGTACTCATGTCTGCGAAAAAGTCGTTGGAGGATCCGTCGATCAGCCCGATGCCGGCACGGTGCTGCGTGTTGAATGTATCGACGAGCGTGTAAACGAAGGCGTCGAGTTCCGCGATCGAGCCTGCGATGACCTGCTCACGCGCATCGATCAGGGTCCCGAGTTCCCCGCCCTCAAGCTGACTCGTTGCATCGAAGTAGCTTCCGGCGCCGCGATAGAAGACCTGGGTAAATGTAGGGTCCGCCGGATTGGGATTCGCCGGGTCGACAACCGCCTCAAGCTCACTCGCAACCGTCTTATCAACAAGGGAAAGACCGCCCGCGAGTCGAATCGAAATCGTGCCATCGTCCGCTCGGAGAGAGGTGATCCCGATTCGTGAAGCGAGGTCAAGAACGAGCGACTCCTGACGATCGCGAAGATCGTTCGCGGGAGAGAGCGTTTCCGCTTCGGCGATTCGACCATTCAGCTCCGCGATCTGTTGGGAGAGCGCATTGATCTCGGGAAGCAATCCGAAAATCCCGCGATCCGCGTCGCGTTGAAGGGATCGCAGCTGGGAATCCCAGCGATGAACCGTATCGACAAACGACTGTGCCGATGAGACGACTTGACCGCGCGCGACGGTCTGGCCAACCTCATTCGTGCTCGCCAATTCGTCCAAAGATCCAAAGAACTCTGACAGCTCAGCGCTCAATCCATCCGTCTGCTGATCGTTCACAATCGTTTCGATCTGTCGATAGATTGAGGCCTCGGTTTCGAAGCCGGCGATTCGCGACGTCTCACTCACCAGTCGCAAGTTGATGAAGCGATCGACGATTCGCTCGACGGTCAGCTGCTCGACGCCGGAGCCGATCGTCCCGGCAGCGTCGGGCTGCGGCGTCCCGGCCGCGAGCACTGCGCGCTGACGTGAATATCCCGGCGTATCCGCATTGGCGATGTTATTGGCTGTGACCGCCATCCCCCGCTGGATCACCTGCAGACCGCGTGTCGCCGTTCCGAGTGCGTCGAAGAGTCCCGCCATCTCAGTCTCCTAGATCGTCGCTCGGATCAGTCGGCCGCGTCCGCTGCCGATGCCGCGGGCGATCCCGGGTCCGTAGGTCGATGCCTCGGGAACCGCTTTCCCGAGAAGACGAAGCGTGTCTTTGACATGAGCCAGAGACTGATTCGCAAAACGTTCGTTGGCCGAGACGAGCGAGCGTGTCACACCAACGAGCGCCGTGAGGCGGCCATGCAATGTGCCGAGTTCTCCGGCGTCCTCGCCCAGGGCCTCGACGACCTGCGAAAGACGAAGCCCTTCCTCGTTCAATCCAAGGGAGGCGCCCAATGCCGAGCACAATTCGAGCCGCGCCTGTTCATGTAGCTTTGCTTCTGCGGCAATCGACGCCTTCTCCGCCGTCGTCCGTTCGAGCACGACCGGGTCGAGATCCAGAAGCTCGCGTTCCTCTCGTCGCAGCACCGCCTTGAGACGGCGATAGACATCCTCTTCCGCCTCGAGCACGATTTGAAGCCGCGAAACGAGATCCTTGATCACCGACATCACTTTTCCTCCCGCGCAACGCCCTGCGCACCGGTCTTGGCGGGCCCTTCGGAAGTGTCAGCAGAGCCCTGTGGGCGCAACGTTCCCTTCATCTGTTTGGCCAGACCGAAATCTCCCTGCTCCGCGATCACCCGTGCAAACTCCTGGTACAAATGATCCTGATACATGCGTCCGGCCTGGCCCCCATCAAAGAGGCCCGTTGGATTGTCTGGCGTCGCTCGCCTAAGCATCTCGCCGACGATGTAGGCCTCAAAGGATTTGAGCGCCGTCTCCTCGTCCGCATCTTTCGTGACGACCTTTCCGAGGCTGTGCACCGTCGGTAGCTGTGTCGGATCAATTCCATCCATCACATCATCTCCACGTCGGCCGCCAACGCGCCGGATGCCTTGATGGCCTGGATAATCGAGATCAAGTCGGTCGGCGTCGTTCCCATCGCATTGAGAGCGCGGACCAGCTCGCCGATGGTGACCGTGTCTTCAATCACGCTCAGGCGGCTCTCATCCTGGATCGCCTCAATCTCGGTGTTTTGCAAACGTGCCGTCTGTCCCTGCCCGAAGGGCGCAGGCTGCGAGATCTGATTGGTCTGATTCACGATCACCGTCAGGTTGCCGTGCGACACAGCGACGGTCGAGACACGCACTGCATCACCCATCACGATCGTCCCAGTGCGCTCGTTCAACACGATGCGCGCCGCCTTGTCCGGAGTGACTTCGAGGGTCTCGACTCGCGCGAGAAATCCCACCACGTTCTGCGCATAAGCATCGGGAACCGTGAGATCAAGCGTTCCCGAGTCCCGCGCGACCGCGACGGAACTCGCAAAGGCCTTGTTGATTCGCTGCGCCGTGCGTTGCGCAGTCGTAAAATCCGGTTGGTGCAGCGCGATCTCGAACTGATCGCGACCCGTCAAGCTGTATGCGAGCTCCCGTTCGACAATCGCCCCGCCGACCAGGGTGCCGACCGTCGGGTGGTTCTGAGAAACACTTGCCCCGCCCCCTTCGACCGAAAAGCCACCCACCGCAATCGTGCCCTGGGCGATCGCGTAGATCTCGCCATCGTTGCCGAGGAGCGGGGTCATCAGCAGCGTTCCGCCCTCGAGACTCGCCGCATCGCCAATCGACGAAACCACCGCGTCGAGCTTTGCGCCGGTTCGGGCAAAGGGAGGAAGGCTTGCCGTCACCATCACGGCGGCCACGTTCGCGACTCGAATCGGACTCGGATCCAGCGCGATGCCCATCTTTGAAAGCAGACTACGCAGGGATTGGGTCGTAAAACGCGCGCGGACTTTGTCGCCGGTTCCGCGAAGGCCGACAACGAGGCCATAGCCGATCATCTGATTCGCGCGAACGCCCTTCACCGAGGCCATATCCTTGAGTCGCGCCGCTTCCGCAGTGGGCGTCAGCGTCCCGAGCATGAACGCCACGCAGGCAAGCGCCCACAGAGCCGATACGCGTCGCGACGGTGTTCGTATGCTTCGATTCGTATGCAGGCTCGTCTTCGCCATTAGAAGGGATACGCCCAATCGAGGAAGCGGCTCATGAAGCCCGGCCTCTGCTTGTCGTCCAGCACGCCCATCCCGTCATAGGAGAGACGCATTTCGGCGACGAAGTTGCTGAGTACGCTGTTCTCGATCGTGAGGTCCTCTCGGCGAACCAAACCTTCGAGGGCGATGTACTGCGCTTCGTGATTCACAACGACGGATCGGCGACCGCGGATATGAAGAATCCCGTTCGGAAGTACGCCGATCACGCGGCAGGTGATGATGCCCGTGAAGCTTCCGCTCCGACTCGTCATCCCCTCACCGGTAAACTCGTTCTGCATCGAACTCTGAATCACATTCAGCTGACTGCCTTGATCGACACCCGTCCCTTGATCATCGAACCCGAACATTCTCAGCATGCCCTGCAGCGGTGCGGAGACCAGCTTCTGGAATCCGACCTGCGACGACAGCCCGACGTTGGAACTTCGATTCGCGTCGGTCTCGGTCTTGGCGTCCCCTTCCGCTTCCGTTTGCTCGATGATCACGACGGTGACGAGATCGCCGACGCTCGAAGCCTTCTCGTCAAAGAAGAGGAACGAACCCGACTGCGTCCCACCCTGCCAGATCGAACCGTCCGAGGTCCGCTTCGGGACGGAGGACTGAAGTGCTCCGTAATCCATCGGCTCTCGAGCCTCGCGTAGCGAGGTCTCCACACAGCCCGAGGTTGCGAGGGCCAGAACGAGGGATCCGAGGCGAAGCGCGTGCACCACGCGCGTTCGTCGAATGGCGCTAGAACGCAACATGGACACGGCCTTCCTGATCGACTCGACCCGAGATCTCACGCCGCGAGTCCGAGTTCACAACCCGGATCCATTCGCCGTAGGCACCGGACTCCTTCGCCTTCCCCGTCGCATTGATCACTAGCGCTCCGGATTGCAAGACAATCTGCACGCGATCTCCGCGCTCGACGAGCGGAACCCCCTCCACCTGGGAACTGCGAAAGGTTTGATCCTTTCGCAGCGAGCGCTTGGCCCGTAATCCAACGACTTCGCTCGGATCGCGGACAACGTCCCGGGGAAGTCGCGCCGCATCCCGTTCCACAACGACGAAGTCACCGGGTCCGAGGATGGTTCCGACGCGAAGATCTCGCGTCGGCACGACCACGTTCTCTGAGCGTCGGATATAGGGAGAGACCACGCTGCGCTTCACCAAGAGATCGTCGGCATAGAGCGCCACGGCAATCGGCGCGCGACCGCGGAGAGGTTCTTTCGCCCGGGTACTCAACTCCGTCCGCAACTTTCCGGGAAAGCGTTTTCGATCCACGGAGAAGGACGTAAGCGGAGGAACATCGATGGAGGTCTTCGCGGGTCCGCTCTCCGAACCCGCCATTCGCGCTCGAATGAAGCGCTTAATATCCCGCTTGACGATGTCTTCGCCTTCGCCCGCAGACCCGACCGTCGTGAGCACAAAGAACTGCGCGACGACTGTCAAGAGAACGACGAATCGACGCTGGCCCCCGAGCGGCCGTTCCCGAACGGACGCGTCTCTCTTCTGTCTTCGCAATCGCTTGCCGCTTCCCTGCTGCATCCCATGTCTCATTTCTATCGATGGCGCCTGCGCGCAGATCGACTCATTCGTTCAACCCGTCGACGTGTCCTACGCCGATATCCGATCAGCTAGCCCGATTTACTGACTCAACTGGGAGGCGATTCGAAGCATCTCGTCACCGGCCTGGATCACCCGCGAACTCACTTCGAAGGCCCGCTGGGCAAGAATCATCTGCACCAGTTCCTCAGCCACTTCGACATTCGAGCCTTCGAGGAAGCCAGCCGCGATCCCACCGAAGCCGTTCTGTTCGGGGATCCCGGTCTCCGGATCACCGGAGGCAACGGTGGCCTCGAAGAGGTTGCCACCGACCATTCTCAGGCCTGCGGGATTGGAAAAGCGTGCCAGCTGGATCTGTCCGAGATTGGCCGGCGTCGAATTTCCCGCCTGTTCCGCATTGACCGTGCCGTCCGGAAGGATCGTGACATTCAACGCATCCGGTGGGACCGTGATCGTCGGAATCACCTGATAGCCTTGTGCGGTCACAACGTTGCCGTCCCCATCGAGCTTGAACGTGCCGTCTCGCGTATAGACCGTTTCGCCTGTTGGACGCTGGACCTGGAAGAAACCAATGCCATCGATCGCCATATCGAGTTGGTTGCCCGTATTCAGACGATCCCCGGCACTGAAGATGGTGTTGACCGCCGCGAGCTGAACGCCGTGTCCGACCTGAACGCCGGTGGGTAGAACCGCGCCATCATCGCTCGAAGCACCCGGTGCCCGCAGCGTCTCATAGAAGAGGTCCTGAAATTCGGTTCGTGACTTCTTGAAGCCGGTGGTGCCCACATTCGCGATGTTATTCGCGATCGTATCGATCTGGGCCTGCTGGGCTTCCATTCCGGTTGCAGCAGTAAATAGAGCTCTCATCAGCGCATTCCTTCAATCAGTCTCTGAGTGGTTTCATCGTCGACCTGCATTGCACGCACATTCGTCTCAAATGCCCGCTGCAACATGACCATCGTCGCGAGTTCTCGCGACGCATCGACATTCGAGCCCTCAACGGAGCCCGGAATAAAGTGATTGCGGTCGAGGATCTGAAGGCCGGCATCCTCCGGCGCGCTGAAGACCGAGGAGCCTTCGCGAACCAGCGCCTGGACATCATCGAAGTCCGCGACCTTGAGTCTTCCGATCACATTGCCCGTCGAATCCACGATCGCGCCGGTCTGATCGATACGGGATGCGGCGTCGCGGACCTCGATCGTGCCGCCCTCGCCCTGAACCGGATCACCGTTCGGCGTCGAGAGTTCGCCTTCGCGATTGACGATGAAGTTGCCGGCCCGCGTGTAGCGAATCCCATTCGGCGTCAAGACTTCGAAAAAGCCCGGGCCGTCGATCATGGCGTGAAGCGGGGAGCCTGTATGCTCGACAGCCCCGCGACCGAAATCCGATCCGATCATGTCCGTCGAAACGAAGGCTGTGCTGGTCGCGCCGGGAATTTCGTCGCCGCTCTGATTGCGAAGCGAGGACTCGAGCACCGCGCGAAAGATCGATTCCGAGCGCTTGTAGCCCGGCGTGCCGACATTCGACAGATTATTCGCGACGACGTCGAGGTCACGCAGCTGCGCGCTCGCTCCCGACGCCGAGATATATGAATCGCTACCCATGAATTCCTCTCCCCGGCGCCAGGATGCGGAGATCGCATCGGGCATCCGGAGCCACCTACTACGCAAGAGCAAGGCACGTGCCATGCCTACGCCCTTCCGGTGATCTGCCAAGTACGCGGAATCGCGACACTATTCCGAGGGCCAAATCGCGGACCCGGCAATCTTTTCCGAGCGAAACGCACGGAATGAAAGCCACGCTTTCAAGCTGGAAGGGAAGCGTTCGCGGTCGTCGCCATCGCACGTGACTCTTCAGCCAGTGAATCCGCGAGCAGCGCGATCCGACGAGCGACCCGACTCTCGTTTGCGCGAAGGACGACGGGCTCCTGGTCGACGACCGCGCGACGCATGGAGTCATCCTCAAGCAGCACCCCACGAAGGGGAAGGTCCCGATCGAGGAAACGCCGAACCAGTCGAGCAAGCGCGCGATGCGTCCGTTCGGCTTCCGCGACATCCGCCGCTCGATTCACGATCACTTCAATTCTCTGGGTCGGATCGCGCTCGAAGAGTCGACGCGCCATGGTGTAGGCATCGGCGAGACTCGTCGGCTCCGGCGTGACGATGAGCCAAACGAGGTTGCAGGCGGTTGCAACTTCGAGGACCGAAGCCCCGATCCCCGCCCCCAGATCGAACACGGTCGTCGCATGCGCGTTCACGTGACGACCGAGTGCGCACGCGCCCTGTCCAGAAGCCGCGGACACGAGCGACCGGCCCACATGAGGCGCTGAACCGCTCACGATCAGTTCAAGCCCGCGCGGCCCGTGCGTCACCGTCTCGTCGAAGTCGACCCGTCCGGCGCACCAATCCGACAGCGCGGCCGAAGGAACAAGGCCAAGCAAGAGGTCCGCGTTCGCCAAGCCGACGTCGCCATCAATCAAGAGCGCGCCGTGCGACCGCGTGGCCAGGCAAAGCGCGAGGTTCACGGCGAGCGTGCTCTTCCCCACGCCCCCCTTGCCGCTCACGATCGCGAGCGACCCGATTCGCGCGTCCCTCGTCATCGATGGGTCCGAAGTCCGGCCGTTCATTGTTCTCCCGGTGCTCGCGCGTCCGCGTGGCTGCAGCCCACTCGCTTGATGAAGCGTCATGCCGCCACTCCCAACACCTTCTGAACGAGCCCAGCAGGATCGATCGGGTCGAGATCTTCCGGTACGCGCTGCCCCGTTCCCTGCCAGCCAATCGGGGGCATCGCCGGGTCGAGGAGTAGATTCAATAAGGGCGCAACATCTTCGCATTCGTCCATCTTGGTCACGATCAACCGATCCGGCGTTAGGTGCGCAAAGCGCGCCAGGTGGGCTTGCTGAACAGTCGGCCGACTCGTCGCATCGATGACGAGTTCGACTTGCAGCTCCTTCCCAAAAGCGGCGCGTAGCGGTTCGACACTGAGAATTTCATTTCCCGCTTCCCGACCGCGCCCCGCGGTATCTACGAGAATTTCGTGGTCCGGCATTCGCCGCGCGAGGGTGCAGATCTCAGAAAGGTCGTGTGCTTCAAGAAAGGGGGACTCCATCATCTCCGCATAACGTCGTAGCTGCTCGGGGCCACCGACCCGGTAGTGGTCCAGAGAGACCATCGCGATCTCCCGCTCACCCTCCTCACTCCGAGCGGCGAGCTTCGCGAGCGTCGTCGTCTTGCCCACCCCTGGTGCCCCCACCGCCACGCGAATACCGCCCGCTCGCGGCCGAAGAGGCGCGCAGGAGGATTCGACGCGTGCCCGAAAGACATCCACGAGTTGTCGTGACGGGTCGAGCGCAAGTTCCTCGCGCCATCGCGCCGCAAGCATCGCGCGAATCGACTCGTCGATCCCCGCTCGCCGCAGAGTCGGGCAATCTTCGTCGTTATCCAAGCTCAACTGAATCTCACCGCGGCCCCAGCTCCGCTCTCGCGCGAGTTCTTGTTTCGCAGAGAGCGACGCGAGCTCGCGATGCAGCGCCCGCAGTTCATCGCGGATCTCGACTTCGAAAGCGCTCCCCGCCGATGCTCCGCCCACGGCAATGTCGACCGCCGCGCCGTTCCGCGCTCGCGAGGGTGCGCGCCCCGCATCTTCCGGGGGGCTTGCATTAGGGCCGTAGCGCCGGGTGAAGTCCGGGGTCATGACCTCTTCGCCGAGTCGCTCCTTCGCGGCCTGAACCTCGACGACATTTCGTGAGAGTAGTCCGAAGCGGTCGCGGCCCCGTCGCAGCGTGCGAGAACCAAGTATCAGGGCATCGGGCCCAAGCTCCTCTTTTACGCGAGCGAGGGCATCCTCGAGGGTCGCCGCTTCAAAGCGCTTAATGTGCATCCGACTCGAGCCTCACTGTCTCCATCGAAACGACCTGGACGCCACCGGGCAGCTCACCATGAGAGAGCACCGCCATTCGGGGCAGGAATCGAGCAACGATCTGCCTAAGAGGCGATCGAATACTCTGGGTCGCCAGCAGCACGGGCCCCTGCTCGTCCCCCCCGAGCCCCAGAGACTCGACACATCGCTGTACTCCGCGAACGAGTCCGTCCAGGGTCACGGGGTCGACGGCGAGGAACGAGCCACTCTCCGAACGCTGAACGACACTGCGAAGATGTTCTTCAAGTTCGCTGCTGAGCGTGATGACCGGAAGCCGTCCATCCTCTTGGAGGTAAGGGCGCGTAATCGAACGGCCCAGCCGTTCCCGAACGAGATCCGTCAGCAGGTCTGGATCCTGAATCTTCCCCGCGTGTTCGGCGAGGGTATCGAGAATCGTGCCGAGATCGCGGATCGACACGCGCTCCGCAAGCAGCGAGCGCAGCGTGCGATGCAGGAGAGAAAGCGGCACGACCGACGGAACGAGTTCCTCGACCACCTTGGGTGCGTCCTCCGCGAACTGATCGAGCAAGTCCTGGACGCGCTGTCGCGTGAGCAGTTCGGGGGCGTGCCCGCGAACGATCTCGGAGAGATGGGTCGAGAGCGCGGTCGACGCATCAACGACCGCATAACCTGCGGCAGAAGCTCGATCGCGATCGCGTTCTTCGATCCAGCGTGCCGGTAAGCCGAACGCCGGGTCGAAAGTCTGCAAGCCCGGAATCTCCTCGGCGTCGTCTCCCGGCGAAATCGCGAGTGAGCGGCCCTGCGGAATTTCATTGCCCGCCACTTCTTCCCCGCGAACCCGGATCGAGTATCCCCCCTCCGCGAGGTCAAGGTTGTCGCGAATGTGAATCAACGGAACGATGAAGCCGAGCTCAGACGCCAGCTGTCTACGTGTGGCGCGAATGCGCGAGAGCAGCTCCCCTCCACGCGACTCGTCGACCATGGGGATCAAGCCGTAGCCGATTTCGAGTTCGAGGTCGTCGAGCACGAGGGCGTCGCGAATCTGCTCCTCTTCGGAGGGCGGCTTCACTTCCGTCGTTTCGGGAATGATCTCCTGCTCCTCTTCCGCAGGCTTCGCAAGAACGGCGATCACACCCGCGGCGACCGACAAGAGCGCAAAGGGCGCAAAGGGGAGTCCGGGTACCACGGCCATGACGCCGAGCATGGCCGACGTCATTCCCATTGCGCGGGGTTGCAGAATCACCTGATCACGCAACTCCGCGGACAGCGAGTCCCCTGCCCCCGCACGACTCACGACGACACCTGCGGCGGTCGAAACGATCAAGGCCGGAACCTGTGAGACCAGTCCATCGCCAACTGTCAACGTCGTGTAGGTCTGCGCCGCCTCGAGCAGCGGCATTCCCTCCTGAAACACGCCCACAGCGAGTCCGCCAACCAGGTTGATCAGCATGATCACGATGCCCGCGATCGCATCGCCCTTAACGAACTTACTGGCGCCGTCCATCGCGCCATAGAAGTCTGACTCGCGCTGGACTTCGATGCGACGCTTCCGCGCTTCAGAATCGTTGATGACACCCTGATTCAAATCGGCATCGATCGCCATCTGCTTACCGGGCATTGCATCCAATGTGAAGCGCGCCGCGACTTCCGCGATCCGACCGGCACCTTTCGTGATCACGACCATGTTGATGATCACGAAGATCAGAAAAATCACGATGCCGATCGCGTAGTTCCCACCGACGGTAAATTCTCCGAAGGCCTGGATCACGTTGCCCGCGGCGTCAGCGCCATTGTTCCCGTTCAAAAGGATCAGCCGCGTACTGCCGACGTTCAGCCCGAGACGCATCAGGGTCATCATCAGCAGGAGCGACGGGAAGACCGAGAAGTCCAGCGGTCGTTCAACGAACACGGCAAGCAGAAGAACGATCAGCCCGAGCGTCAGCGAGAGCGACAGGAAGAGGTCCAGCACTGCCGCCGGCATCGGGACGACCAGGAGCGCGAGAATGAAAAAGAACGCGGCGCCCAGAACGATCTGACTCATCGGAAGCTTCATGCCGTCGCTCCCCATCCATTCGATCGTCGCGGATCAAGCTTATAGACGTAGGCGAGCACTTCAGCGACCGCCTGGTAGAGATCTTCCGGAATCTCTCGATCGATCTCCGCCGTGCGATAAAGCAGCTGGGCAACCGGCGGATTCTCAATGATGGGAATCCCGAGCTCCTCGGCGCGGCGACGGATTCGCAAGGCGACATGGTTTCGCCCCTTCGCCAGAACCTTCGGCGAGGTTTGCGCCGGGGGGCGGTACTGCAACGCGACCGCATAATGGGTCGGGTTGACGACGACGACGTCGGCATCGGCCACCGCCTCGAACATGCGTTGCTGTGCGATCTCGCGCTGAATTTGCCGAATGCGACTCTTGACCTTCGGATCGCCCTCGCGCTGTTTCGCCTCGTCGCGCACTTCCTGCTTGGTCATGCGAAGTCGTTTCTCATACTGGTATCGCTGCCACGCGTAGTCCGCGACGGCGAAGATTCCGAAGACGAGCAGAATCGTCCAGATCGAATCTTCGAGCAGGTCTCCCGCGAGCGCGCCGATATCCGTCGTCGACGCACCAATATGCGTCAACACATCCGGAAGCGCGGGCGAAAGCAGCCAAACGAGAATGATCACGACGATGATCAATCGCAGCATCGACTTCGCAAGCTCATAGAGCTTGTCGAGGCTCACCATCCGCTTGAGCCCTGTGAGCGGGTTCAGCTTGTCAAATTTCGGCTGCATCGCTTCGGCGGAAACCATCCAGCCAATCTGGGCGATGTTGCTCGCCATCCCAACGACCATGAAGATCGCCGCGAAGGGAGCGAGGGCGATGCCAATCACCATGCCCATGCGCATCAACAGAACGTGATAGTCCTCGATTGAGTCCGGACGGATCAACATCCCGCTCCAGACCTCGCGGGCGACCTCATAGACATGCCCGGCCAATCGAGCACCCAGCGGTGACGAGAGCGCAAGGGTTCCCGCCACGAGCAGGAAGACCGTCGAGACGTCGCGACTCTGCGCAACTTGTCCCTTCTTGCGCGCGTCCTCCTTTTTCTTGGGAGTCGCGTCTTCTGTCTTTTCGGCGTCATCGGCCACGACCACCCTCCAACACGATCTCGAAGACCTGGCCCGGCCAGACTTCGATCACGTCCTTGAAGGCGTGCACGAATTCGGTGGCCCCAAAGCCCACCATGAAAAGCAGCATGCCGACGTGGAGGGGAAGGTTCACGAGCAGCAAGTTCATCTGGGGCATCGCCCGCGCCAGCACGCCGGTCGCCATATTCTGAACGAAGATCGCGATCGAGATCGGCGCGGCGAGTTCGAAGGCGAGCTCCCAGATCACGATGCCCAGAGAAGCCACGCGCATCATGATTCCCACGTCGGGCATCCCTCCACCGAGCGGGAGTGCTTCGAAGGAAGTGACGATGCCGCGAATCAAGTCGTGATGACCGCCGATGACCAGGAAGATCAGCATGGCGAAGGTATTGAACGCGGTACCGATCGCGACCGAGGATGCGCCGGACGTCGGGTCGATACTGCGTGCCGCGCCGAGGCCACCCTGAATAGCGACGAACTCGCCGAGCTGGAGGATGCCTGCGAAGACGAGTCCTGAACCAATCCCCACCGCAAGTCCGATCACCACCTCGACCATGACCGCGCTCGCAAGCGAGAGCACATCCCAGTCTGCCGTCGCCAGACCGTTGACGCCGACCGGCGCCGCAACCCAGGCGATCATCAGGGCGCACATCATGCGGACCCGCATCGAAAGCGCGGGATGGCTGAACACGGGCCCGGCGATCATCATGACGAAGACACGGACGCTCCCGAGCAACGCATACAGGACGGGCATCAAGCCGATCTCGAAGGTCACTGTCCACCCGCCTGGACGACCACGTCCATGACGCGCGTCGAGAACTCCATCATCAGCTGCATCATCCAGGGGAAGAGCGCCGCGAAGATCCCGAAGACCGCGACGATCTTCGGAACGAAGGTCAAAGTCTGCTCATTGATCTGGGTTGCCGCCTGAAAGACCGCAATCACGAGACCGACGACGAGACTCACGAGCAGCGACGGTGCCGAGACGAGCAGCGTCGTCAGCATCATGTCCTGAATCATCGCAGCAACCTGTTCAAGGGACATCGCCGACGCCTACTGCAGCCCCGCCACGAGGGCGGTCAATGTGAGATTCCATCCGTCTACAAGAACGAAGAGCATTAGTTTGAAGGGCAATGCGATCATGACCGGCGGCAGCATGATCATGCCGAGGGAGATGAGCATCGAGGCGATCACGAGATCCACGACCAGGAAGGGCAGATAGATCATGAAGCCGATTTCGAACGCGGTGCGGAGTTCGCTGATCATGAAGGCGGGCATCAGGACGGAGATATTCACGTCCTCTGCAGCCTCAGGAATCCCATCTCCCTTCATTTCCACAAAGAGAAGCAGATCCTCCTCGCGGGTATGACTCAAGAGATAGTCACGGACCGGCGCGAGTCCGAGCTCGAAAGCCTGCTCGCCGCCGATCTCCTCCGCCATATAGGGCTTGAGCGAGTCTTCGTAGATCACTTCGCCGACGGGTGTCATCACGTAGATGGTCGTCATCAGTGCGAGGCCGACGAGTACCTGATTCGGCGGGAGGGTCGCGGTCCCGATCGCCTGTCGTAACAAGGCGAGCACGATCAAGATTCGGGTGAAGCACGTGGCCATCAACAGGATCGAAGGCGCAATCGAGATCGCCGTGAGAATCAGGACGATCTTGAGCGTGTCCGAAAGCTTCTCCGGTCCGGTCGCGCCATCGATCGAAAGCGAGAGTGTCGCCCCCGGGTCCCCGGCCGCTTGCTGCGCGACCGCTTCCGTGGCGTCGAGACCGAGCAAGGCAAAGAGGACGACCGGAAGAAACCCCAATCCCGTCTGCAAGACACTTAAGCGCCGCACCTTTCCCGTAACGGCGCCCTGGTCCGCGCCGCTTCCGGGCTCGGCCGTTTCGAGGTTCGCTGGTTTCTCCGGGAGCCGAGCCAACCGAGTAATCCCCGATTCCGCTGCGCCGATCAGAATGGGTTTGCCATCCACTTCGACGAGATGAAGATGCTGCTTGGCGGCAAGCGGGACGGTCTCGATCACACGAACACGCGCGTCGCTGCGGCGCGCGATCGCACCGATCCCCAAGCGAACAATCAAGCCGCGTAGCAGCACGATTGCGCCCAGGACCACGCAGAGCGCCGCGACCGTCTCGAGCATCATCCCTCCCCTATCAAACGACACGCCCCAACGAATTGCGGTCGAACGCGAAAGTTCAGCAGGATCAAATTGAGCCTGCGGGTGCCGTCACTTCGATCAACTCCGTGATGCGGATCGCCATCCGATCTTCGTCCGTCGAAATTTCGCCGCGGGCAATCAGACGGTCATTCACATACACGTCCGCCGGTTCGCCATTCATACGATCCAATTCGACGATCGAACCCTTCGCGAGGGCGAGGACATCGCGGACGGGTAGATTCGCGCTACCGAGTTCGACACTCAGCCGCAGCGGAACCTCCATGATCAAGCCGAGATCCGGTGCGCCTCCCCCAGCAACCGCCAGCGTCTCGTCGTCGGGCTTTTCGCTATCCCCAGCGACCGCTTCATCGATTTCGGGAAGTTCTTCCACTTCATCGCTCATCCTTGCGCTACTCCGGTCCTTCGATGCGTTCACTCAACTGAACAGCACGCCGAGCACCCTGCGTGCCCGCGATGCCTTTGAATTTTTCCTGCGCGCCGATTCGGATCGTGAGGGATCCATCCGTCGGCGAATCAAGCGGAATCATCGCGCCCGGCTCAAGCCGCCCGACGTCCGCGAGTGAGAGATTGGCCGTCCCGATCTGAGCGCGAAGGCGGATCGGGACATCCATCACCGAGACGCCATGTCCATGCCCGAGCGCGGGGGTTGACTTCGATGAAGCCCCCTCCTTTGCGGTAAACGCGCTCGCCGGAATCGCGACGCGCACCCGACAAGATTCCGAGAAGCCCTTCACGTCAAAGGTCGCGAGAACGGCGTATCCCGACAGCGACTCCGCGACGCTGGCTCGGCTCTGCAAGCCCGCCTGTACAAGCGTCGTAGCCGACACGTTCGACCATGAGGCCCCGAGTTGAGCGAGGAGTTCACGGGCGGCACTCGAATAGAAGCGACGTTCGATGCGTGAGTACTCTCGGGTCGGCGGCCGCGTGGGTTTGATCGTGGGACCGGATCCAAAGCTCATGCTGAGAAGCTGAAAGAAGAATGGGCGGGAAAGCAGCAGATACCCTTCGAGGTCCTGAGGATTCATCTGATAGGCGACGACCAGGTCGGTTGGCAGCATCAGCTCCGCGAGTTCGGTCATCTCGATCTCGCGCTGGCCGATCAAGGAGAAACCGATGACCCGCTGATAGCGATTCGAGAGAGCGAGTCCCTGCTCGAACGCGAAATGCTCGTTTGCGCGCTGAAGATCGACGTCGGCGACTCGAGGGCGTCCGGGTTCGAACTCCTTCTCTCGGTCCGACAAGACCTTCGGCATTTCCTCGAGAAGCGCTTCGAGCTCCTCCCGAGACAGAACCGCCTCTTCTTTCGACCCATTTCTCACTGGACGACGAACTCCGTGAAGAGGATCGAGCGAATCGATCCCGTATCGAGCACGTCATTCACGCGCTCAAGCATGTCTTCCTTGAGCAGCGCCTTCCCTTCAAAGTCGGTGATGTCCGAGAGCTGCTTGCTCGACAACAGCACGATCAAGGCGTCTCGAACCTGCGGGAGCCGAGCTTCGAGCTCCTCTTTCAAGTCGGTGTCGTTTGTCTCCAGCTCGACACGCAGCTTGAGAAATCGGTTGTAGCCGTCGCCCGTCACGTTGACCACGAAGGGGTCGAGTCCGTAGAGACGATCCTTGAAGTCTTCGGTCATGGCGCGATTCTTCGCCGCCGCGCGCTCCGCCGCGATTTCGGCCTCCGGCGTAACCGCCGCGGGAGCCGGTGGCGGAACCTGGGAGCTCGCAAAGAAGAAGGCACCGCCTGCACCAAGCCCAAGAGAGACGAGTGCGGCCGCGATGACCATCATCATGCCGCCCTTGCCACCGCCCGAGGCTTCCGGCGTCTCTTCCGCTTCGTTCTCGTTTTCGTTTTCCTTCGCCATCTCTCTACTCCGTTCGCGGGTTCATCTGAGAACCTCGCGCAAGGGTTCTATCGGGATTGAGTCCCGGTGGTCCGAAACTCGTCAGGGGAATCAGGACTTAACGTTGCAGCGACGGAGCAACCGTCGGGCGCCGGCCACCCTCCGTGTCGATTCCGAATTCTTTGAGACGACGCCAGAGCGTGGTCGTCGAAATCTGGAGCAGCGCCGCGGCGCGCTTTCGATTCCAGTTGACCTGCTCGAGCGTGTTAAGGATGTGGGAACGCTCCATGACCTGAAGGCTGTGAATCGTCTCGCCTTCACGAACGTGCGATTCCTCCTTCAGCCGAACCGGCAGGTCTTCGACTCGGATCTCGTCCGTCTGGCAGAGGGCGACCCCCCGTTCGATCGAATTCTCAAGTTGACGGACGTTCCCCGGCCACGCGTATCCGGCGAGGAGCTCCATGGCTTCGGGCGTGATGCCCCCGACGGACTTGCCCGCACGTTCCGCGAATCGGCGGAGGAAGTGAGACGACAGAACTCGAACGTCTTCGGGCCGCTCGCGCAGAGGCGGAACATGGATCGGAATGACCGCAAGGCGGTAGTAGAGATCCTCGCGGAACGTTCCATCGGCGACCTCCCGCTCGAGATTCTTGTTCGTTGCCGCCACGAGCCGGACGTCGACATAACGCGTCGTCTCGTCTCCGACCGGCCGGACTTCACCGGTCTGAAGGAAGCGCAGGAGCTTGACCTGCATCGAGAGGGGCATCTCCGCCACTTCATCCAGGAAGACGGTCCCTTCGTGGGAGAACTCAAAGAGGCCCTTCTTGTTCGCCGTAGCGCCGGTAAAGGAGCCGCGGCGATGACCGAAGAGCTCACTCTCAAGCAGTGTTTCCGGGAAGGCCGCTGAATTGACGGCGCAGAAGACCCGCTCCGAGCGCCGAGACAAGCGGTGAATGGCGCGTCCGATCAACTCCTTGCCGACGCCGGTTTCCCCCGTGATCAGGACCGAGCTGTCGGTGTCTGCCACTTTTTCGACCAGATTCAGAAGATCTTCCATCGCCCGCGAACCGCCGACAATTCCCGTCAGCGCGCGCAGATCGTCTCCTTCCGATGCGGATTCCACTTCCGCGATCCGGGGTGCGGACTGCACCTTCGTGAGTCCCTCTTCTACGACCGCGATCAAGTCTTCCTTTTCGATCGGCTTCCGGAGGTAGTTGGTGGCCCCGCGCTGAATCGCTTCGACCGCACTCTCTATGCTGCCCAGGTTCGTCGTGACGACCACACCACAACTCGGGTACGACTGCTGAATACGCGCGAGCAACTCGAAGCCACCGCCGCCATCGAGGCGAAGATCGGCCAGTACGAGCTGCGGAGTCGCCGTTGCAACAACCCGCAATGCTTCATCGAGACTTCGACAACTCGAAACCTCGTGTCCATGCAGATGCAGTGTTGCGGCGGCATGCCGTACGAAAGTGTCTTCCCCGTCTGCGATCAAGATCCTGGCCACGCTTCTATTGCCTCCTAGTCAACGACGCCGGGCACCAGGCCTGTGCGCGCGTTCCCCGACCTAAATGGTCGGGGCGTTCGATACCAACGTGGGTGCGAGCATCTCCCCTTCGAGATGCTCAACCGCACGCACAACTCGTTCGGATTCCGAAGAAATCCGATCCACCCATTCGTTCGAGAGCCCCGCCCGCTCGGCTTCACCCTTCAAGCGGTCGATCGCATGAGTCAGGGCGCCCACCGGCGTTCGCAGTTCTTCCGAAACGCGCCTCGCCAATTCATGGGCTGCCTTTGCGCGGGACTCCGCCTCGCGAATCCGCTGGATGGCCATCTGAAGTCCGCGCTGCAATTCACGCAGGACGGAGACGAGCGCCGTCGCGCGCTGCGCATCCGCCCAGACGATGGCGGTCATCGCACGGCGACCTGCGATTCGGATCGCGAGTCCGACACAGCATCCGCCGGACTCGCCCCGTGGCCGCAAGAGCGAGTCGTCATCGAGACGGGTCACGCGATTGATGCGGAGGGCATGGCGCAATGCGCTGCGATCATCGCCACCCAGTGCGTCGATCGGAATCTGCGTCTCAATCGCCCAGTCGCCTGAGATCGCGCTCGCCCAACGCCGATCCTCATCGACCCAAAGCCATCGCGTCACGCGGAAGGCATCCGCGAGCTCAGCGTGAATCAGCTCAAAGACTTCGTCTTCGTTCTCGCACGAGTTCAGACCAGCGAGCAGCCCGCGCAGCAGAACATCGTCATGAGACGGACTCAGGTAGGAATCGCTCGATTCAATTGGAGTATCGGACGCGCGCTTCACCCGCGGTGCGCTCGCTTCCCATTGTTCCCAGCCCGCGTAGTGACTGCCGTCCGGAGCGTCCACGAAGAGTTCGCGCAGCGTCCGCCGCAAGGTTTCGGGACTCAGGGGCTTGCTCAGGAGGAAGGCGAGGCCCCCTCGATGAATTGCGGCGCGCTTGAAATCGAGTCCGCCTTCGGCGCTGATCAGAGCGCGTGCGACGGACGGGTGTCGCTCGCGGACTTCTTCGAGGAGCTCGAGGCCTGCGCCATCGGTCAGCTTCTCATCCGTCAAGACCAGCGAATATCGAGTGCGAGCAAGTCGCGCTCGTGCATCGTCGACTCCCGCGCATGCGTCGACAACGAAGCCGGGGAGTGACGCAGCTTGCATCAGCGAGAAGCGCGAGCCCAGAACCGAATCCACGATGAGAACGTGAACGCCCTCTCGCGAGTTGGATTTCTGCTTCTCGAATCGCGCTTCGCGCGATCGGGGGAAATTATTTCCGGGTTGACCTTTCAAAATCACGGCCTCCCTTCCGCAATGCAATTCACCTCATGGCGAACATTTCAGAGATCGGCCCCGGGGAGGTCTCCTTGAGCGTTATTCGTGCAATTTTGCAGCAGGATTGAAAGATGATTCAGTCTGCGATGGACAGACGCGCCTAACTCCGGAGAAGGCCTTAGGCGGGTGATTCGAATAGGCTTAGGCGACTCGGGTCGAAACCACGAGCGCCCGCCGCGCGCGTTTCAGTTCGCGGCGCCGAGACCGGTTGCGGCCTCTCGATTCGAATTCAGATCGGCACGTGCTTCGGCGCGCCGCGTGCGTCGCTGGGCGCGGGTCGCGCGATCTGCAACGGGGTCTCGTTTGTAAACGAACTCGACTCGCCGGTTCACCGCACGGCTCTCAGGAGAGTCATTCGGGATGAGCGGACGGGTGGATCCGTAGCCTGACGCGGCAATGCGACTCGGGTCGATGTTCCCTGCGTCGACCATGTAGCGCAGGACCGCAATCGATCGAGAGGCCGCGAGATGCCAGTTCGTTGGAAAACGGGGGGTGCTGATCGGTGCGTCGTCCGTATGGCCTTCGATGGAGAGCTCGTAGGGAAACTCTTCCGTAATCCGAATGACTTCGTCCAGGAAGACGAAGGAGATCGGTAACAACTTGTCCGAGCCGGGCTTGAAGAGCGCCCCACCCTTCACGCGAACGATGACCCCGCGTTCGGAAGACTCAGCGTCTACGATTCGAGAGAGATTATTCTCCGCAATCGATTGCTGGACCTTCTGCATGATCTGCTGATCCATGGTGGGCGCTTCTTCAGCGGTCGCCATATCCATGATGTCGAGCATGGGCGTCGATTTTTTCTCGCTCCATTCAATCATGCTTGTGCTCTTGAGATTGAATTGACCGGGATTCTCTTCGATCACGCCGAGGGCCGCCTGGATCGAGCCCATGGCCTCCAGGAAGAGCTGCTTGTCCGTATTCGCGAAAGAGAGCATCAGCACGAAGAAAACGAGCAGAAGGCTCATCAAGTCGCCCATCGTGGCGAGCCATGCGGGCGCGCCCTCTTCACAGACGTGGTCTTCAGCTTCGCTGGGATCGAGCCCCATAACGGATACGCTCCTATTGAGCGGTGCGGCGCTTGCGCGCCAGTGGGTTCAGCAGGCTATTCAGCAGCGAGGGTTTCACGCTCTTCCGGTGACAGGAACGATTCGAGCTTCGATTGGATCACCATCGAGTTATCGCCTTTGAGAATCGATTCGACGCCGGCGATCGCAAGCTTTTTGACCGCCACCTCTTCCGCCGTTCGATTCGCGAGCTTTTCACCGATCGGCCCATAGACCACGAAGGCCAGGATGGCGCCGTAGAGCGTCGTCAAAAGAGCGACAGCCATGGCGGGACCGATCGAGTCCGGGTCGTCGAGGTTCTGAAGCATCTGAACGAGGCCGATGATCGTACCGATCAGGCCCATCGACGGGGCCGTGGCGCTCATGAACTTGAAGATCTGTTGACCCCGTTCGTGGCGTTCTTTCATTGCCGAGAGCTCGCCCTTGAGCGTCTCGGTGATCAGTTCCGGACTGAGTCCATCCACGCCGAGTCGAACGCCGCGTGCCATAAAGGGATCGGCGATCTCCTCGCCTTCGAGGGCGACAAGGCCTTCCTTGCGCGCCTTACCGGCGAGATCGATGATCAGCGGGACGAGTTCCGCCTTCGGACTCGACTTGTCGAGGAAGGCCTGAACCGCTGCCTTCAAGCCGCCGACCACGTAGGGAATCTTCTGGTTGATCAGCGTCGCGGCAAAGGTGCCGAAGATCACGATGAGCGCACTCTGTGCGTCGACGAAGGGCATCACACCGCCGCCGAGCATCATCGCTGCGATGATCAGGCCGAAGCCCAATACCAGTCCAATAATTGTTCCGAGATCCATCCGCCAGGGCCTCCGGGCGCGGCTGCGATCATTCGCAGGGACACCCTTCGAGACGCTTATCGGACGGCGCGAGGACTGGCTCCATCCACTCCGCTACGGAGGTCACACCCGGGGAAACGCCTGAGTTTCCATCGGGATCGCCTAACAAATCGCGCCGGGGTCTCGGCGGATCGGGCGCTAGCGGCTCTGCGCGAGGTCGGACCCGAGATCGCGCACGGTGTATTCGATCTCGTCCGAGAACACCTTGATCGGGACCCAGTCGGTGAGTTCGGACATCCGCGGCATGCCGAGGGTCATCGCACCGGTGGGGTCGATGACCCAGGGATCGCCGGCCTCTTCGAACCAAAGCGTCACCATGTGATGCTGGCCGTCAGAGGGGCGAACGACGATCGCGCGGTAGACCTCGCGATCGCCGAATCCGAGATCGCGAAGGGCATGAAAGGCGAGCAGCTCAAGGCCATCGCAGTCGTCACCCCCGCGCGCGAGAGTCTCTTCGAGGGTCGCCCAATGATCGACGGCGCCGTCCTCGCGATAGTGGACCTTGGCTTCGGTCTGAATCCAGGCGGCGACTTCCCGAGCCAAGGCCCGTTTGCGCTCCGCTCGAAACGCGAAGTACTTCGCGCGAAGGCCAGCTTCTTCCGCCTGATCAGCGGGCAATTGCTCGTTTGCAGCGCTGTACCCTGCGGATTCGACGGCGGGTCCGCTTTCAAGCGGCGCGATCAGCGCGGCATCGAACCGCTCGCGGCGCTGCCAACCCTGAATCTTCGGACTCCACACATCATCCGCTCGGGGAGCCTGGAAGTAGTCGAGTCCAGTCGATTCCGAGTCCGTGAAAGACACGCTCGCACACCCAAGGCCCAGGACGAGCGAAGCACTCGCGGCCAACGCGGGGACGTATCGATTCCAACGGGAACGGATGGACATGAGCCTTGTATCGGCTCAGGGCACGTTCGAGTTGAGTGGCGGGCCTCGAATCGAGGGATTCCGAGCCGCCCGCGGCCTACGATGAACCCAAGGCATGGCTGACGCCCGCGCCTTGAGTGCAATCCGCGCGCAGGCCTCATGTGGGACCCACGCGGTCTGGAGAGAATGCCCGAGTCCCTGCGTATCCGATCGGACGGGGAATTCGGGGAGTAGCGTCTCAGCCGTGGATCATGATGTTCTGGCCGTCGCATGCGCCGACAAGACCGAACAGGACCACGAAGAAGAGGATCATCATGGGGATGCCACCGAGAACGTAGAGCCAGGACGAGAGGTCGCTGTTGATGCCCGGTCCGTCTTCGTTGTAGTCATCCTGGTTCTGATCTTCATTCGACATGACGCGTCTCCTGTAACTGCGATGTAGGTGCCGGGAGCCTGTGGAGTGCTCTGGAAAGGTCCGGCCTGATTTCTCGTTCGCTCGGTCGCGGACCGAGCGCTTAATTCAATCTGGATCTGATCTGTACTTGGTCTGTCCCGCGTGCACGATCCACAGCGGCGACACGGAACGACCATGCGGGGCCCCCACAGGGGATCCGGCGGCGGCAATATAGCGAGTGCCCCCTGGGCTGCCATGCAACATTCGGTCTAGTTGAAATACGGTGATTCCGGGAGCCGGCGGGGAATCGGGGTATCGTTGTCCCCTCTCCATTCGACCGGAACGCTCGCAAGATCTGCCTCGATCCGGAGCTCCTTGAGTGCACGCTCCGCCGAGTCGAGCTTCTCGCGGTGACGCAGCAGTTCCTGGCGCAGGCGGAATGAGAGCGGGGATGTCGACGGCCCACCTGCATTCGATGCCCCGGGCGGAGCAACGGACCATTGGCTCGAGCCGCCGCCGGCGGCGACTTTATCGAGTTCACTCTTCGTTTTCGCAAGGTCCTTTTGAGCGCGGGTGAGTTCCTTGCGCGCCTTCTCGAAACGTCGACGCCACTCGGACTCGCCTGCCCCGGCTACGGTTCGACCATTCGGCTCGAGATAACCGCTCGGAATCTGGAGCAGGTTATCGAGCCCTGGATCGCCATATCGTTCGGCGGCCCCGCCCGCGGCCCGCGACCTCGAGGGGACGATCAGAGGAGCCAGATCCGCATCCCGGGAGACCTCCGCCCCACCCTCATCTTGTGCAACGGATGCAGGCACCAATCCCACGAGCGCGATCACGAAGACCAGGAGTCCGGCGAGGGGTTTTCGCTGCATTTTCTATTTCTCCAAAGCGGATGAGCCGGTTCGAGGACCCGAGAAACCATCTGGGAGGAGCACATCGGCGCCTTCGTGAGGTCCGTCACCCCATGCTGCACCGCGACCACCTCACGCCCTCTGCCGGAGCGAAACCCACTGCAACGATAGCGGAGTCTTCCCATGGCTCTAACGCCTCGATCGGCCTGCGGTTCTGCGTGATTCCGGGGTCAAGGGCCAACGTCGCAGGCCGATAAATCATCATCTGCGCGGCGAAGCGCGGAATCCGTCCGGAATCGGAAGACCGCCGGAACGTGAGACAGGGGATCGTTGATGGAACGGGAAAAGCTGTATCGGCTTCTCCGCTTGGGGCTCGAGAAGGGCGCGAGCGATATCCACTTCCAAGTGGGATATCTGCCGCTCTATCGATTTCACGGCGAGCTGGTCGAACTCCGCTACAAGGTGCTCACGCCCCAGGATACGGAAGAGATTGTCCGCATCCTGATCGAGAACGATCCGCTCGGGCAAGAACTCGACTTCAACGAGCGGGATCTCGCGTTCGAGCTTCCCGGCGAGGGACGCTTCCGCGTCAATATCTCGCGTCAGCGACGATACTTCAACATCGTCCTTCGTGTTATTCCGCTCCAGATCAAGACCTTCGCCGATCTTAATCTCCCGAGCGTGTTAGGCGACATCGCCCAGGTTCGCCGCGGCTACGTCCTCGTGACCGGCCCGACCGGCATGGGCAAGTCGACGACCCTCGCTACGATGCTCAACGAAGTTAATCGACAGCGAAAGAGCAAGATCGTCACGGTCGAGGATCCGATCGAATTCGTCTTCACCCACGATCGCAGCATCATCACCCAACGCGAGATCGGCACCGATACCGATTCGTTCCCGGACGCCCTTCGCGCCGCACTCCGCCAGGATCCCGATGTGATCATGGTCGGCGAGATGCGGGATCTCGAAACCGTGGACACCTCCCTCAAGGCCGCGGAGACCGGGCATCTTGTCTTCTCGACGATTCATACGGCCGATGTGGCTTCGACGATCAATCGACTCGTGTCTTTCTTCCCGAGCGAAGAGCATATGCAGGTCCGCGCTCGACTCGCGGACAACTTGAAGGCCGTCGTCTCCCTCCGACTGCTCGGCAACAAGAAGCAGAACGGTCGGGTCCCAGCGGTCGAAGTCATGCGCTCGACTCGTTCGATCCAGGAATGCATCAAAGATCCCGCGCGCACACACGAGATCACGGAATACATCGCCCGCGGTCGCGCGGAGAAGATGCAGACCTTCGATCAGCATCTGCTCGACCTGCTGAAGGCAAACAAGATCACGATGGAAGGCGCCTTGAACGCGGCCTCGAACCCCACCGACTTCCAGACGAAGCTCGAGATGGAAGGTTTGGTCCATGACGACGATCAGGTCGATGCGAAGCCGGAAGCGCCCTTCGACATCGAACCTGACGAACGATTCTAAGGGGAGGTCGACATGGAACCGAACTCGACAGCCCCGAATGCGGAAGATCAGCTGAATCGCGCGCTGCGCATCACGGCGAGCCAGGCCTCCAGCCTGACGAGCGGGGGCGCGGTCCTCGTTTATAGCCACGTGCCGGGCGATGCTTCGACGGGCAAGCTACGCGCCGCCGCCGGCTTTCGCTCCGCGGATGAGGCACGCCAGACCGCGGCGCAACTCGACACCTTCGTGAGCTCCGCGATCGATTCGGCTGAACCACAGAACCAGCCCATCGCTGCGCCGCTCAGTGAGCGGATCGCGAACGGGACGATGCACGCCCTGCCCTTGATGGCACGGGATCATTGCGTCGGCGTATTGATCATCGCACCAACGGCAGAGCTCTCGAGCGAAACCAGCGCGAACCTGGCGATCCTGGCCTGGTCTGCGGGCATGCAGATCGATCATCCGACGCTGGCGACGAAATATGATGCGCTCTCACGAGAATCCGAAAAGCATCTCGAAGCGGCCGACGAGAAAAGCGACGAACTGCTGAAGCTTTCGGAGGAGCTCTTTGCGCAGGACATTGAACTGCTCCGCAACAACGAGAAGCTCGGCAAGATCGAGAAGCTCAAGAACGACTTCATCGAGAAGATGTCGCGAGAACTTCGTACGCCGCTGAACAGCATCATCGAGGCGACGATTACCGTCCTCTCGAGCGAAGTCGAGACCATCTCCCAGAGCTCACAGCAAACGCTCCGGCAGGCGCTGGATGAGGGCACGGCGTTTCAGCGCACGCTGCAGAACATCCTCGACCTCTGGCGCATCAAGCAAGACGAGTTGCCGATCGAGATTCAGGAACTGTCGGTCGGCGACGTCATCGACGAGACGATCTTCAGCGTTCAGGACACGCTCGGCGCCAAACCCGTCGAAATCGAGAAGGATCTCCCGGCGCCGCTGCCCAAGGTTCGCGGCGATCTCGCCAAGATCAATCAGATCCTCTTCCTGCTGCTCGACAATGCCGCGAAGTTCACGGACGAAGGAACGATCAAGATCGGCGCACGCTACGAAGCCGATCGCCTACATTGCTGGATCCACGATACGGGCATCGGGATCTGCCCCGATGACCAGAAGTACATCTGGAATGAGTTCTATCAGGTCGATGATCAAGCGAGTGCGCGGTATCGCGGCGCCGGCCTCGGCCTAACACTCGTGCATGACCTGCTCATCCTGCTCGAAGGGGATTCGCTCCTGCAGAGCGAAGCCGGTGTCGGTACGCGGGTCGAGTTCAGCGTGCCCGTCGTCATCGCCTGACACACGAATGCGTCCCAACCCGGTCAGTGCTCCGGGGCCCAACTAGAAACGGCCGCTCCCTCGCAAGAGAGAGCGGCCGTTTGCGTTCTAGACGTCGCAGCAATCACGACAGTCGACTGATCGATCAGCCCTCGGGCGTCGGCTCCGAGTCGCCGGGGAAACCAGCGACAGCGGCCGTGATGACTTCGTCAATCGGCGCCGCAGCTTCTACGGCCGGCACTTCTTCTCCGGAGGCTGCGCCCTCGGCTTCCAGCGTCTCGGCAGCGACCTCGGCGGTCTCTACAGGACCGATCTCGAAGCTCTCCTCCAGGTTCACCTCGGCATCGCCAGGCTTGACGACGCCCGCAGCGATCTCACGGAGGCTCGTCACGACTTCCTTGTTCTCGACCGTCTCGAGCAGCGGTCGAGCGCCCTTCTTGAGCTGCTTGGCGCGAATCGATGCCATGCGAACAAGGTGGAAGCGGTTCGGGACCTGCTCCATGCAATCTTCGATCGTAATACGGGCCATCATGGCCTCCTATTCTCGGGTCTGTTCAAGGGTTCTGAGCCAGCGAGCGTGACAGATTGCTCGTCTGGAATGAGTTCGGGCGGCTTCAGGCGATGCCTGCCAGACAGCGCGGGGCGGGTCCCCAGCGGGGCTTGGGGTGATCCGGGCCGGGAGCGTATCCCAGTGCCCAAACGAAGGAAACCCCGGCCAGGTTCCCCAAATGGGGGCCCTAGGCCGAGGTCCCTCGGAAGACCTTCCAAAAATCGGAAGGCCGCATTACCGGAAACGCTTAGCGCTTGCGGCGAGCAGCCTTCTTCTTCTTGGCGCCCTTCTTCTTCTTGGCGGCCTTCTTCTTGGTCGCCTTCTTCTTGGTGGCCTTCTTCTTAGTGGCCTTCTTCTTGGTGGCCTTCTTCTTAGTGGCCTTCTTCTTGGTCGCCTTCTTCTTGGCGGCCTTCTTCTTCGTGGCCTTCTTCTTGGCGGCCTTCTTCTTGGTCGCCTTCTTCTTCGTGGCCTTGCGCTTCGTAGCCTTCTTCTTCGTGGCCTTGCGCTTCGTGGCCTTCTTTCGAGCTGCCATTCTTGGGTTTCCCCCCTTGTCAATCGCTCGTGAACACGGTCTGTGTTGGGCTCAGATGCTCAGGAACTAACCCTGAACGTCCTCCCCGTCGATTCCGTGGATCCCCCCGACGCGACTCAAAGAGTTTTGCCTTGGAAATCCGAGTACTCACAGACCTATCTGCGAGTTCCTATCGGTTTCGAATCTCAACAACTTGAAGGCGCAAACACACCTTCGTCTATCAAACCGCACCCATAGAGCGTTTGTTGCGCTCGAAGTAACACCACGATCGAAATCGCGTCAAGACAAATGCTTAAAAAAATCAGTTAGATGTAGCCCCAACTTGCGATCAATGAGTCAGTTTTTGCGCGAATTTCGATCGCTTAATGCTGTCTGCATGCTTCCCTTTTCGACCACGCTCGCGGAGACTCTGCGCCTACGAGGCTCCTCCAAAACAGCACGAACGCGCGCGAATCGGGCCCCAAACGCAAGAAAGCCGTCGCCCTGCGCAGCGTGTTCGCTGCCGGACAAACGGCTTTGCTCGACGTTCACGCGCGGACGCGGTTCAGTCGAATTCGTTGTACGCGATGTACATGAAGTTTTGCGATTTTTGCAGCGGAACACGGGAAAGATTCACCGCGAGCGCCGCGAACGTCGTCATGGCCTGTACTTTCCTCGAAAGGAAAACCGGCGCGACGTTCCTACTTCTTGTGACGCTGTCGCTTCAGAAGCTTTCGCTGCTTGTGCTTGCGCATCTTCTTGCGGCGCTTCTTGATGACACTACCCACGTTGATTCTCCTTGCGTCGCGACGAATTGCGATGCGGGCCCATGTTTAGAGACTCGCTCCTGGCGTGTCAAGGATGTAGCGACGAGATCGAGAAAGCCGCTCAGGCCCGCGCAAAGGCGCTCATGACACGACTCCGTGCTGTACCGAGCGCCCGGTTGACGGGGTGACGGCGGGGCAGGAAAGGCACGATCGGGAGCTTTCGGTTGCCGAGCGACGCAATCATCTGACGGATCGGCTCGTGTCCCGGGTCGATCATCGCCCCGCGACGCAAATAGCGAAGCGCTTCCGACCGCCGGTCGAAGCACAGAAAGACCTTGGCCAAGTTCAGATAGAGCTCGGGGTTGAAGAACTCCTGCTTGGCAGCCTCTTCACAAAGCGCGCGAGCCTCGCTGAAGGAGCCCCCGCCCCGCGCAAGCGCCAGGCCGAGGAACGAGCGAACAGGAGCACTCTGGGGAGCCAGAGTGTGCGCCTCGCGCAAATTCTCAATGGCTTGTTCAACGCGATTCTCGGTCAGATCGAGGCAGCCTGCATCGAACCGAATGCGGGCCTCACCTTCCAGGACGTGTCGCTGTCCGGATTCGCCCGACGCTTCAAGGACTTCTACTTCACCGCTCATCGCACGCACTCTCCCTGGAATCGGCTGCCCGTGGCACGCGCAATCCCAGGCGAGTTATCGGCGTTTGGCATCGACTGCAGGAGTCAAAACATGCGCAAATACGCGGTGCACGCAGCTTCTACGCAACTTGCGCGATCACGGGGTCCGAAGAGCAGAAGCGCGATCAGTACTCGATGATCTCGAGGATGTAGCGCTTCTTTTCCTTGCCACTGGCGGCCGCCATCAGTGTTCGGATGGCGGAGGCATGCGCCCCGCCCTTCCCGATGACCTTGCCCAGGTCGCTCTTCGAGACGCGGAGTTCGAGCACGTGAGCGTGATCGCCTACGACCTCTTTGATCTGAACCTCTTCGGGCTCATCGACCAATGCCTTCACGATGTCCTCGATCAGCTGCTTCATCACAAAGACCCCCTAGCGCGGCGCCGCATCACACGCGGTCATCGCGTGCGTCCACATCCACTCGTCCCTGGGGAGCCAGACGGGTCTCGGAACAGAGCGGGAAACGCGCCACCAGGGTAGACCGTTTCTGATCGACACCCGAAGAGTAGGCCCCTCACTCCATCCCCCAGTCACTCCCTCGGGGACCAAGCCAGGAAACCGTCTAATCTATTGGCGCGCAACAGGTGAAGCCCCCCCACCGGGTTTTTTTGTGCCCCGAGGTGATGCTGACCCGACTCGAAAGAGCTTTGCGCGGGAGTGTTCTAGAAGCCGCTTCGAGGCGGCGCAAAGGCGCTCTGCACTTGCGTGCTGCGCCAGGCCATCGGAGCGGACGACTCCTCACCGACGGGAACCGCGCCCACTTCCATGACTGGCGCGCTGCTCACGATTCGCTGTGCGTTGCGGAGGACGCGTTCGAGTAGCGTGTCGTCACAGAGCGGGACGACCGCATTTCGGACGAGCAGGTCTGCTGCGTCCGCGGGGTCGAGCGCCTGTCGCCAGGGCTGGTCCGATTCTTCGACGCGCTGAATCTCCCGCAGCCGACACTCAAAGGGCAGCCGCGGATCGATCGACTCGCTCCACGGTGTTCGGAAGAGTCGCAGCAGGTCGCGCTCCTTGCGGATCAGCAAGGCGCTTCGGCCGAGCAGTGACGTCGACGGGGTATGCCAGCGATTCGCTGCGCCCGGCACCGGAGCGCCCAGGCGAAGGATCGCCTGGCCGTCGAGTGCGTATGCGCTCGCGTTCAAGCAAAGACCGCCGCGGGCGACCGTGCGATGCAGCACGATCCATTCATCAAGCGGGCCGCGAAGCGGATAGGTTCGGGTTTGGGCCATTTCCTCGGAGACGATGATCTCACCGAGTCGGAACTCGCGATCGAAATGGGCGATCTGGGCTCGACGCCCTCCCCGCGACATTCCAAGCAACCAATCGCTTCCGGAGCGCGCGACCTCAAAGGTCCAGGCGCCCATCGAATAACGTTCGCCTCCGAGGTCTTCCTGTTCGACGATCCCGATACGAACGCCGACGTGAACCTCAGGATCTCGCGGTAGACATTGAAACTCGGAAACCGGTGCCTCCGGCCAATCCCATTCACAATTTTCCGGGACCTCGATCCCGATCTGAATTCCGCCGATCTCAAGTCCTCGAAGCCGCGTCCTTGCCATCCGTTTCCCCTACCTCACCCTCCGGTGCTTCTGAGCGCCGAAATGGAGGATTTCATCGAGTTCTCTTCATAGATCGGCAAAACGAGTGCAACCTTGAGCGCTGGCAGCCGAAGAATCCCGTTGGGCTCGAATTTTGGGCGATGCCCGCTTCGAACGGCCGAGAAAGCCATAGGAATGCGGACTCGGGACCGGGGTAGAAGCCCAGGGTCTTTTGGGGTACCCATGGGCCCGCCCACTGGACTTTCACGCCCACAGGGGTTTCGCGCCCACAAGGGTTTCGCGCCCACTGGGATTTCTAACGGTGGAGGGAAGAGAGATGGCACAGCCCGTCGTCACGACTCGAATCCTCCGTAGGCTCCTGAAGACCGGCGCGCATTTCCGCGCCGAGAAGCTCCTCGAGCGGATCCACCCCGCCGACCTGGGCCCCCTCCTCTCGGATCTGACGCCGGACGAGATCCGGATCGTCATCGATCTGCTCTTCAAGCATCGTCGCGCCGCGACCATGCTGACGGAGCTCCCCCCGGAGCTCCTTCCCGAGATCATCGACTCGATCTCGGACCAGCGAATGGCGGACGTCCTGAATCGCCTCGAGCTCGACGACATGCTCGAAGTCGTCGACGCGATTCCCGAGGACCGCCGCTCGGTCGTCATGCAGCACCTCCCCGCCGCGCGACGCGAGGAGCTTCGCCACGCCGAGCTCTATCCTCCGCGCAGCGCCGGCCGCGCTATGACGACGAACTTCGCCGCCCTCGATGAAAAAATGAGTGCGCAGGAGGCGATCGATTCCATTCGCGCGACGAGTCTCGAAGCGAACGATTCGATCCTCTACCTCTACGTCGTCGATGACTTGCAGCGCCTAACAGGCATCGTCCCGATCCGCCGCCTCGTCATGGCGCAATCGGATACCCCGGTCCGGGAACTCGCGATCCGCGAGATGCTTTCGACACCGCCGGATGCGGACCAGGAAGAAGTCGCGCAGCTCGTTGCACGCTACGACCTGCTCGCCATTCCCGTGACGGATGTCGACGGAACGATGCTGGGTGTAATTACGGTCGATGACGTGATCGACGTCATTACTGAAGAGGCGACGCAGGATATCTACAACCTCGCCGGCCTCTCAGAGGAAGACCGCGTCTTCACGTCGGCGCGCGTCTCGATTCGCAAACGCCTGCCCTGGATGCTCGTCAATCTCGTCACCGCCTTCGGCGCCGGCGCGATCGTCGGGCTCTTCGAAGCGACCCTCGACCAGATGGTGAGCCTCGTGATCTTCCTCCCCGTCGTCGCAGGAATCGGGGGCAACGGCGGAATCCAAACTCTCACGGTCATCACCCGCGCCATCGCCCTCGGCGAAATCGAGTTCTCAAGTGGCATCCAGGCAGTCGGCAAGGAAATGCTCGTCGGACTCGTGATCGGGACCGCCGCGGGCATCATCAGCGGCGCGATCGCCTACTTCCTCCATGGCAATATCTACATGGGCGTCGTGCTGCTCGCCGCCATGGTCGTCACGATGGTGACGGCCAGCCTCGTCGGCGCCGCCGTCCCGCTCGCGCTCAAAGCGCTTCGGCAGGACCCCGCTCTCGGCTCGGGAATCCTGGTCACCTTCGCGGTCGATGCCCTCGGGTTCTTCTCGTTCCTGGGCTTCGCGACACTGCTGCTCGACCGGATGGTCTAGCTCTTGACCGGCTCTAGGCAGTTGTACCCGCTCTAGGCAGTTGTACCCGCTCTAGGCAGTTGTATCTGCTCTAGGCAGTCGCATCCGCGCCCGTCTAAGAAGCGTAGGTTTCGTTCAAGTACGAAATGATGTCGGCGGATTCGAACATCTCGACGCCCTGATTCGGGTCGACGAGATACGGCACCTGCATCTTGCCGCTTCGCTCGATGAACTCGGCGCGACGCGCACTGCCCTTGGCGACGTTATGCAGGCGGTAGGTCAGTTCCAGCTCGCAGAGTGTCTCACGGACGAGCCGGCAGAAGGGCGAAGCCTCAAAGCTATAGAGCTCGAGCGGGAGCGCCGGCGTCTTGGACGCACGGACGAACGCCCCCGCCGTGCCGCGTCCGACTCCTGAGGCAACGACCGCGAGCGTCGCAAGCGGGCCACCGCGCAGTGCCGCCGGCGCCGGGCTCGTTCCGTACTGGGCGAAGAGATAGTCGACGATGTCCCCGGACTCGTACATCTCCTTCCCTGTATTCGGGTCGATCAGATACGGGAATTGCGCCTTCCCGCCGCGCGAGATCAGGGGATCACGGAAGCGCGTCCCCTTCTTCGGGCAGGGCCGTACGATCACTTCGAGGTCGAGCATCGTAAGCGCTTCGCGCGCCTTCCGGCAGAAGGGGCATCCCTCAAACTCGTAGATTTCGAGGGGCTGCTCCGGCCGATTCCCGACCGAGCGCGTCGACATCCCGAGGCCACCTCTCATCAAGGTCGTCACCGAAGCGGTCGCGATGTCTAGAATCCCCATCTGGTTTCTCTTTTCTTTTGTGGTCTGCGCTGAGGCGCAAGCTATTCGGCGGCCAGCGTCGGCGAATCCACTTCGACCCGCTCCCACTCCCCGTCGACGCGGCGAAGCTCGTAGGTCGGCCAGTAGTCGAGATCGAGCTTGAGTGTGATGATGCCCGGCTTTCCGTCGAGATCGAGGGTATCGAGGCGAACCGGATCGCGATCCTTCTTCTCGGCAACCTGCGCCAGAAACTCGTCGAGGTTCGAAACGGGGGTCCCGTCGACTTTCGTGATACGACTCGTCGCTTCGACGCCGTAGCGAATCGCGGGAGAGCCGTACCAATGCCTTGAGACGTAGACACCGCCCGTCGGAATGCCGTACTGCATGGCAAGGGCCGGATGGGCCGCCTGGAGCAGCGCGCCACTCCACTGAATCGCCCGGGTTGTGCCCTCGCCGCTCATCAGCGCAGGCGTGACCTCAATCGTCTCTTCCGCTCCATCGCGCAGGATCGTAATGGAGAAACGACCTCCACGACTAATCTCCTGCAGGTCCCGACTTCGACTCACGGGCTTTCCGTCAAGAGCCAGGATGAGGTCCCCTTCACGGAAATCCACTTCACCCGGCATTCCCACGCTTCGCCTAACGACGGACAGAACGCGCTTGGTCTGCGGATCGTGCTTCTCGATTCGGCGAGCTTGCGCGTCGGAGAGCCCGCGATCCCGAGCCGCCGCCAGAGTCAGTGGCTCGAGCTCGATGCCCAGCGAATGCCACGCGACCGGTTGGTCCTCACGCAGAGGCTCGATTATGCGCAGCACGTGACGGCCCGCGATTGCGCCGAAAAAGGCATCGGAGGCACCGCCGCTGCCCATCGAGAACGACGCCCAATACGAGAGCACCCGTCCCAACCGGTCAACGAGTACTCCGCCCACGGTCTGCGCTGCATCTTCAAGAGACGCCACTTCGAGATTCGCTTCGCGAAAGCGCGGGGGCTGGGTCAAGGTCAGACTCACTGGCTCGCGACGTGCGATGCGCGTTCGACGCGACACCACGCGCTCGGTCGGCGTCAACCCAACCAGCCAGACGTCATCCCCCACATCGAGGTCGGCATCCCGGATCTTCGCGCTGCGAACCGGCGTGTTCCCGATCAGCGCCGGGTCGTAGCGTACGACCGCCAGGTTTCGTTCGGGGTGGAGATAAACCAGCTTGCCCGGAACCTCGACCGCACCGTTGAAGGTGAGCCGCAGATCGACGAGCGCAATCGGCACGGTCTCCCGATCGACGACTACGAGACCGCGCTTGTGATCGACAATCAAGCCAGTACCGTAGAACTGATCGCCATGAACGCCGTCCAGGCGATAGGCGATCGAAGCCGAGACCATCACAAGCGAGGGCGCGATCCGTTCAACCGCCCAGGGCGCATCGAGTTCAAACGCGGTCTCCCCGCCCGAGGCGGGAAGCTCCGGCGGCGCTTCGGGCGACGCCTCGCAGGGCCATCGCCCCGTCGCATCATCCCGACGGCAATGGCGCATCGAGAACCAGCGCCGATCGTTGCGCAGCAGCGCGACCCGCGGCGCCTTCGGTTGACTCAGTTGGAAGAATCGAACCAACACCCGCGCATCGTGGGGCTGCGCTGCAAGCACCGCCTCGAAGCGCTCAAGCGTCGGCGTCTCTTCGCCGGCGACTTCGGTGATCACCGCGCGCCGGCCGATGCCCGCGGCATTCAGCGCGTATCCAGCACTCGCCACATAGACGCCCTTCACAGGAACCGAGGCGTTGCGGGCCTGGTGATAAGAAAGCGGATTCAGCACACCGCCCGCGTATTCGAGGTAGTGATCCGGTGAAATCGCGTGCAGGTCCCCCACCGAAACGGACACGCGGAGTGAGGTTCCCCCCCGCTCGAGATCGAGTTCGACCTCACCACCGACGTGGGCGTCGAGAGCGGACTCAATCGGCAGAAACGAATTGACGGGACGCCCGTCGACACCGACCACCAGGTCGCCGATCTGCAGCAGCCCTTCCGCGGGACCACCGGGCACCACCTCGCGCACGACGATCATGCCCGTCCCTTCCGGAAACGCCTTGCGAACCCGTGCTTCCGTCTTGGGATCGAGGCCGAGGCGACGAACCTCATCGAAGGGGAGATGCGTGAAGATCGTTTGAATCGTGCCCCGCGAAACCGGCTGACCCTTTCGGATCCGATCGACAGCGCGCTTCACCCGGTCAAGCGGCAGATAGAAACTCGACGCGGCCATATGTTTGCCCGCCGCGTTCAGGGCGACGACGTGGCCGTCGATGTCGATGACGGGAGAACCCGAGGAGCCTCCGGATGTTCCGGAAGCCGCCTGGATATAGAACGTATTGAAGTCGTTGAACGAGGCGCGGCCGTATTCCGGAGCTGCGCGGTCGAGACGCGCGATCGTGCCTTGAAGGATCGAAAGTTTCTCGCCGGCGTCGTTACCGACGACGCGAATCTCGGTGCCGACGCGAGCACGTTCTGGCGCGAGGCTCAGCTCACCCGTCTCGATGAAGCGGACGTCCTTCGGGTCGTAGCGAAATAGACCGAAATCATGAACGGGATCGCGATAGACGGCCCGGACGGCGACCTCTTCGTTGTTTTGGAAGACCGCCTCCGCCACAACCGGCCCCGGAGTCACGACGTGCCGATTCGTCAGGATGAGCCCCTGCTCCGCGTCGACGACGAATCCCGTCGCGGTCGAGGTGCCGGCGAGACCATCGTCGAAGGACCGGGTCGAGCTGATCCGCAGTACGACGACCGCGTTTGAAACACGATCGAGGGTGCTCTCCCATCGATCGGCTTCACTCGCGGCGAACGCGGGAGCGGTGGCGAGGGGCCACATCAGGAAGAACAGCAAAGCGACGAACAGGAAGTCCGCAATCGGGCCCCCTCGACGGGTGCCCAATGGGTAAAAGAGTCGCCTGCGGCTGTTCAAATCCAATTCGCCTTTCGATGATCCTGTGAAAACTTCTGAGTGGCCCGCGCAGTCGCAAGGGACGAACTCAATTCAGCCCGCAGCGCGATCCACCATCCCAGGCAGCACGCGATCGAGGTACTGCTTCACGTATTTCCCGAAGACATCCACTTCGAGATTGACGTCGTCACCCGGGGAAAGTTCCGAGAGCGTCGTGACTTCGAGGGTATGCGGGATCAGAGCGACGTGAAATCCATCTTCGACGACGGCCACCACCGTGAGCGAGACGCCGTCGATCGTGACCGAGCCCTTGTCGACGAGCTGCGCCGCAAGGTCTTTCTCACACTCGATATGCAGCTCAACTTCGTTGCCGCTGGCGCCCGCTTTGTCAAAGCGGCGCACCCGCCCGCGTCCATCGACATGTCCTTGAACGATATGCCCATCGAAGCGAGCTCCGGCACTCATCGCACGTTCGAGGTTCACCGCGTCGCCTTCGCGAAACCCACCGACCCGCGTCTTGTCGAGGGTCTCCTGAATCGCATCGAAGGAGAAGACTGTCCCGTCGATCCCCGTCACCGTCAGGCAACACCCGGCGACAGCGATGCTGTCTCCGAGCTTTACGCCCTCGCGGATCGGTCCAAGATCGATTTGAAAGCGCGTAAGGTCCGCCTGGGACTCGACGCGCCTAATCGACCCAACGTGTTCGACGATCCCTGTAAACATCGCTTACGCCCTTCCTGCGACGGCTAGCCGCGACCGAAGCGACCGTCGATCTCGCGCAACATCTGATCTCGAACCGTTTCGTAGTTCGCGTCGAGCTCGATCGGCGGATTGGGATGGGACGAGACGATGCCGTCGAGTTCCATCTTGTGATAGGCGAGCTTCGAGTCGACGAACTTGAGGCCGTGGGCCGTTGAAACGACGACGACCTGATCGCTCGACTTCACAAGCCCGCGCTCCTGCAGCTTGCGCAGGGCGACCAGCGCCACGCCCGTATGCGGGCAATTGAAGAGGCCCGTTCGATCGGCTCGAGCGCACTCTTCCATGATCTCCGATTCGGTTGCCTGCTCGACCACACCGTCGTATCGCTCAAGGGCATCGACGGCCTTCTTGTACGAGACCGGATTGCCGATCTGGATCGCTGAAGCGACGGTCTTTCGAGCCGCGATCGGTTCGAAGACCTTGAAGTCCTTCTGATAGGCGAGGTAGAGCGGATTGGCGGCTTCGGCCTGACCGACACAGATGCGCGGTCGCTTCTCGATCAACCCGAGATCGAAGAGCATGTCGAGCCCCTTCGCGAGGGCGGACACGTTGCCGAGGTTGCCGCCGGGGATCACGATCCAATCCGGTACCTTCCAATCGAGCTGCTGCACGATCTCGAGACCGACCGTTTTCTGCCCTTCGACGCGCAGACTGTTCATCGAGTTCGCCAGATAGACGCCATCGTTTGCGGCCACCTGCTTCACGATGTCCATGCAGCCATCGAAGTCGGTGTCGAGGGCGAAGACGATCGCGCCGTTGGCGACGGGCTGAATCAGCTGTGCAAGCGAGATCTTGCCCCGCGGCAGGAAGACGATCGCCGGAATACCGGCGGCGGCGGCGTAGGCCGAGAGCGCGGCTGAAGTATCCCCCGTCGAGGCACAGGCGACGGCGGGGATCTCCGCGCCGTTCGCGATCATCTGCTTCACCTGCGAAACGAGCACGGTCATGCCGAGATCCTTGAAGGATCCCGTATGCGAGTTCCCGCAAAGCTTCAGCCAGAGATCGTCCAGGCCAATCTCGCGTCCGTAGCGCTCGGCCCAGAAGAGATTCGTGTGGCCCTCGTACATCGACACCACGTTTTCGTTGTCGATGTCGGGAAGAACCCAATCCTTCTTGCCCCAAACGCCCGAGCCATAGGGCCATTCGTTCTTGCGGGCGCGCCGTTCGAAGAGCTCGCGCCACTCGGCGCCTGACGTCTTCTTGAGCTCGTCCATGTCGTGGACGACCTGCAGCAATCCGCCCTTCGAATCCGTGTAGACGACTTCGTCGAGGCCGTAGCGCTCGTCCTTGTCGTCGAGACTCTCGAACCAGGCGCGGGGCTTTCCAGGGGACTGGGCGGACGCATCTTCGGTCACGGCTAGACCTCCTCTTCAATCCGGATGACGCGAGGCGCCTCGGTCACTTCGCTGAGTCCACCGACCTGTTCGAGCGCCGCGCTCAAGGCCGCCACGCTCGCCGTCTGGGTCAGGATGATGACGATGGTCGCACCGCCGGCTTCGCGCTGAACAACCGTGTCGATTCCTACGTTTTCGGCGCCCAGCGCGGCCGTGATCTTGCCGAGCGCATCCGCCCCGCCCTTCACGCTGAGGCGAACATAGGAGCGGCCCATGATCTCGGCGTCCGGCACGGTCTCCTTGGGCGCGATGTGCTGGGGCAAGTAAGAGAGCGGTGCGACCGGTCCTGCGGCGCCGCGCTTGATCTCGCGCCCGATTTCCATCAGGTCGCCCACGACGGCGCTCGCCGTCGGCATCTCTCCGGCTCCCGCGCCGTAGTAGAGCGTCGGGCCCACTGCGTTCCCGATCACTTCGACCGCGTTCATCGCGCCATCGACGTTCGCGAGCATGCTCGTCACCGGAACCATCGTCGGCTGGACCCGCGACTCGATGCGTTCGCTGCCATCGTCGCCGCGATGACACTTGGCGATGCCGAGCAACTTGATGCGATAGCCGAACTCCTTGGCGAGCTCGAAGTCGAGGGGGATCAGGCCCCGGATGCCTTCCGTCGGAATCTCTTCGAAAACCACTTCCGCGCCGTAAGCCATCGTCGTCAGCAAGGCGAGCTTATGCGCCGCATCAATCCCTTCGACATCGAAGGTCGGATCCGCTTCCGCATAACCGAGTTCCTGCGCGCGCTTGAGCACCACATCGAAGTCTTCGCCGGTGTCTTCCATCGTGGTCAGCACGTAGTTCGTCGTGCCGTTCAGGATGCCCAGCACCGTCTCGATCTTATTCGCCGCCACGCCCTCACGCAGAGAACGCAGGATCGGAATCCCGCCACCGACCGCCGCCTCGAAGGCGATGTCGAGTCCGGCGGCCGAAGCGGCGCCGAAAATTTCGCGACCATGCAGGGCCAGCAAGGCCTTGTTCGCCGTCACCACGTGCTTGCCCGCGGCGAAGGCCTCAAGGATGAACTTCCGGGGAACGTCGTAGCCACCGATCAGCTCGATCACGATATGCACGTTCGGGTCGGCGATCAGCCCGCTCGCATCGGAATCGAAATGAATCCCCGTGAGATCGACGCCCCGGTCGGTGTCGAGATCGAGGTCCGCGATTCGCGCCATGCGCAAGGGGAAGCCGAGGCGCTGCTCGATTTCCGTCGCGTTGTCCTGAAGTACTTTGACAACGCCCGTGCCGATTGTGCCGAAACCGATCAGCCCGACGCCGATCCCATCCTGATTGCTCATCTCTACTCTCTTCTTTCTCGTTGACTCGTTTGCTTGCTAGGCCGCCGGCCGCATCGATTGACGCGATGCGGGGAATGGCTCGCGCGTCTAGATTTCCGCTTCCTTAAGGAAGCGACGAATGCCCCGCACCGCCTGCCGGATGCGATGTTTGTTTTCGACCAGGGCGAAGCGTACGAAGCCCTCACCCTGCTCACCGAAACCGATGCCCGGAGAAACAGCGACGCCGGCTTCCGCGAGCAGACGCTTCGAAAACTCGAGCGAGCCCATGCTGGCGAAGGCTTCTGGGATCGGGGCCCAGACGAACATCGTCGCCAGCGGCTTCTCGATCTTCCACTGCCCGGGGCCCGGTCCGCCGAGGCCGTCGATCAAGGCATCCCGACGTTCCTTGTAGACCTCGCAATTCTCTTCCACGCAGTCCTGGGGACCACGCAACGCCGAGATCGCGCCGATCTGAATCGCCTGAGGCATGCCGTAGTCGAGGTACGACTTGATCCGCTTGAGCGCGTGGATCATCTCGGGATTGCCGCAAGCAAAGCCGAACCGCCAACCCGCCATCGAGTGACTCTTTGAGAACGAAACGAACTCGATGGCGATGTCCTTCGCGCCGGGCACTTCGAGAATGCTCGGGGGCTTGTAGCCGTCGAAGGCGATCTCCGCGTAGGCGAAGTCGTGGAGCACCATCAGGTCGTTCTCGCGGGCGAACTCGACGATCCGGGTCAGAAAAGCCAGATCGACGATATGCGTCGTGGGATTCGCCGGGAACGAGATGATCAACATCTTGGGCTTGGGCCACGTTCGACTCACGGCCTGCTCAAGATTCTCGATGAAGTCGCTCTCGTGGTTGAGCGGAACCTTACGCAGGTCCGCGCCGGCGATGATCACGGAGTACTGATGAATCGGGTAGGCGGGGTCCTGCACGAGTACCACGTCGCCCGGCCCCGCCGTCATCAAGACGAAGTGCGAGAGCCCTTCTTTTGCACCGATCACGGCGACCGCTTCGGTCTCCGGATTGATATCGACATCGTGGCGCCGCTTGTACCACTCGGCCATGCCGAGTCGCAGGTTGGGCAGTCCCTGGGACGAGGAATAGCGATGGTTGCGCGAATCCTGAGCGGCTTCGCAGATCTTGTCGACGACATGCTGCGGTGTCGCCAGATCGGGATTGCCCATGCCCAGGTCGATGATGTCTTCACCGGCTCGCCGGCCGGCACGGGTCAGCTCCGTCACCTCCGAAAGGATGTAGGGAGGGAGTCTGTTTAATTTGTGGAAGTCGTGTCGGAATTTTTCGGTCATCTCAATTCTTCTCGCTGGCCGCTCAATCGAGATCGGCTCGGATGCGTCCGCCCGCTTTGATCGCTCTTTTTCGCGCCTAATCACGCTTAGTCGATGTCACTCGTGTGCTTCTCTTGAAGGCCGGAACATCGCGCGCTCGGGACGGGACTCAGTTGACTCGGGGGAGAACACGCTTCGACCCTCCCTCGGGTCCATTCGTTCAGCCCGCGTCACCGCAGACTGAACAGCCCCTTCGATCGCCCACCGTTTCTTGCCTCCGCTCCCCCTGCCGCGCAGGGTGGGTGGAGAGGCAGAGCCCCGGTGGGCTAGCGAGCTGCCTCCGTTGCCGTCGGAGTTGCTGTCGGAGTTGCCGTTCGGGCTCCCGTCCGACACGTTGCGCGCGTCGTCGCAGCCACAGCCCAGGCCACACCATCGGCGCAAAGGGCACCATCGGCGCAAAGGCGATAGCCGCAGGTGTCCGAGCCGAAGCCGGTGAGGCTTCGCTCGCGCAGGCCTGCGCGGTACTGCTGATGATGCTGCGGAAGACGTTGCATCCCTGTGGGACCCCTTCGAATGGCCTGATCTTACTGAAGAATCTGGATTCGAGGTATGCCGCCGGGGCGATTCGCCGGGCGTTTGCGGGTCATTGCCGGTCAGTGAGCGCCGGCGCCTCCGCCGCTGCCATCACTCGCGCCGTCGGGCCGATCTGTCAATCGGACCACGACGCCATAGAGCAGCAACCCAACGGCAAGCAGACCCACCAGAATCCCGCACTCACGGGGGCTCCCGATCACGATCGCGACACCGATCGCCAGGTTCACCACCAGGTAGAGCGCCGGGACCACCGGATATCCCCAGGACCGATAGGGTCTCGGCCGGTCGGGCTGGCGCCGCCTGAGGGCGAAGAGCGCCAGGACATCCGCAGAGGTCGCCAGAACGATTCCGAAGACTGTGAAGTCGAGGGCTTTGGGGAAGCTCTCGAGAAAGACGACCAGTCCGACGGAGACCAAGGCCTGAACGGCAATCGCCGCGCTCGGCGTTTGGAAGCCGGGGTGGATGCGCTCGGCGCGGCGCAGAAAATGGCCGTCGAGGGCCATCGCGTACACGATGCGGGGCCCCACCAGAATCGTCGCGTTCAACGTGCCGAGCACCGACACGAGCACGAAGACCCCGACCAGCTGGCCACCGGCGCCGCCGAAGAGTGCCCGCGCCGCGGCCTCCCCCGCATCGCCGGACGCGCGCAGCTCCGCCGGCGTGAGCGCGTAGAAGTAGATGCCGTTCACCAGCACGTAGAGTGCTGTGCAGATCGCGAGCCCGAGAAAGAGCGAGCGCGGCACATTTCGCGTGGGATCCTTGATCTCGCTCGCGACATAGACGCACGCGTTCCACCCGAGAAACGAAAAGAGGATCGGCGAAAGCGCCTGACCGAAGGCGAGCCAGCCGCCGGCGGGGGCGGCGGGCGCGGCTGAATTGAGCGCTGCGGCTGAATCGAGAGCCGCCCAGGGCTCGAAGCTGCCCTGCCCCAGAATCGGGCCGATGGCCACGAAGGCGACCAGGGCCGCGATCTTCGCGACGGAGGTGATGTTGTTGAGCGTCGCACCCCAGCGTGTACCGCGCAGGTTGAGACCCGAGCAGACGAGGATCGCGAGCGCCGAAAGTGCGATCACGCCCGACCGGTCGAGGCCCAGCACCGGCGCCATCGACTCGGCGAAGACCACCGCAAGCGCGGCAATCGTCCCCGCGTAGATCGCAAAGAACGAGACCCAGCCCACCAAAAATCCCGCGGCCGGATGAATCCCCTCGGACAGGTAGACGTAGTCCCCGCCTGCGCGCGGAAACATCGCCCCCAGTTCCGCGTTCGCGAAGGCGCCGGCGAGGGAGATCAAGGCGCCGATGACCCAGGCTGCCAGAATCCAGCCGGCACCGGGGAGCAAATTCGCGACTTGCGAAGGCGTGAAGAAGATTCCGCTCCCGACCACCGAGGCCACGATCAACATCGAGGCATCCCCGAGACCGAGGACGCGAGGCAGCCGATCACGCGGGTGAGCTTCGGGCATCGCCCCGGTTTAGCTCATCGGACAGGACTCATCAGGAGGGGGTGGGCGGCACGCGTCTTCGGGCCGCGGAATTCCTCGCCAATCCAGACACGCGGAAGCCCACGACGACAGCGATTAGCGCCACCAGCGCGAGCCCTTCATCGTCAATCCCCGGAAGCCCATCGCCGCCTCCCGCCGAACGTGTCTCGAGGGGCCCCGCCTGATAGGCGCGAACCGCCTCAAGCGAGGCATCGGAATCGAGCGCCCGAGTCGGCGCGTTCGCGGCGGCCTGAAGCCCCACAAAAAGGATCGACAACAGGAGTCCGAGTCCCAGCGCGACGGAAACGGCGCTCGGCCGCGGACGGCGATGCTTCATTGCGTTCACGATGGACACCCCCCGACGAAATCGGGTCGCGCGGACCCTTTTCTTCTGGGTGCCCAGTCGATCTCAGGGGTTCCGCCACACGCATCTCATCGGGGCTCTGAACCGCATAGGATCGCGACTGCCAGTTCGGAACCGCGCGGATCAGGGGAGTGTCATCGAGAGCACACTCCCGCCGCGCCCCGGGCGAACCTCGATCCGCGTCTCGATCCGCTCCTGCAACTCCGGAACGTGCGAGATCAAACCCACCAGGCGGCCACCAGACTGCAATTCGACCAGCGTCTCCAAGGCGAGTTCGAGGCTCTCCGGATCCAGCGACCCAAAGCCCTCGTCCACGAAGATCGCGTCCAGGCGCGTGCCTCCACTATGTCGCTGGACGACCTCGGCGAGTCCGAGTGCCAGGGCGAGCGCTGCGCAAAAACTCTCGCCGCCCGACAAAGTCGAGACCGGCCGCTCCTGACCCGTATGCGCGTCCCACACCGCGAGGTCGAGCCCCGCCCGACGCCGCCGATCCTCGAGCTGGCTCACCCGGCGGAGGTCGTAGCGTCCCTTGCTCATGCGGCGAAGCGACACCGTTGCAAGCGCCAGCACCTCATCCAGGAAGGCGGCGAGTACGAATCGCTGGAAGGACACCCGCTCCGGGTTATCCCCGGAAGCCACTGCGGCGAGCGCGCCCACTTGCTGATAGCGACGTCCAAGATTTCCGGACCGCGCCCTCAGTTCTTCGAGCGCGGCGGCAAGTTTCGCCCAACCTTCGGCCCGGGTCCGGAGGACTCCGACGGCATCCTGCGCTTCCGCGCGTGCCCCTTCCGTGGCCGTGAAAACCGTTTCGAGTGCGGCGATATCCGCCGTCGCAGCGCCTTCCGCCGCCGTCACGGCAAGCGCCAGGCTCTGACGCGCGGCTTCGAGATCCTGCTCGAAGGTCTCGACCTCGCTCCGCCGCTCGACGCGTTCCTCCGCGGAAATCCGCGCACCTTCGACCGCTTGCTCGTTTTCGAACGCCGCCGACGCGATCGCGGCCAACACGTCTGCCTGAGCGACTTCGAATGCCTTCGCCGCGCGCGCCGCTTCAGCCCGTCGCTCGGTCACCGCGGCCTCTGCGCTCGCGCGTGCCGACGCCGCCGTATTCGCCGCGGCGCTCGTCTGCTCGATCCGCTCGGCCAAGCCACGATGTCGCGCGGTCACTTCCTCGATCGCGGCGGTCAGCGCGTCACGCGTCCGCGCTTGTGCCGGCAGCGCCTCTTTCTGCGTCGCGATCGATGCCCTCAGTGCGTCGAGCGCTGCACTCAATCCCGCCTCTTCCCGAACGACTTTCTCATGCGCGACCCGCGCGGCTTCGGCTTGTTCACGCAACGACACCAGGACCGCGACCGCTTTTTCCGAAGCGGCGATGGCGACCGATGCCGCATCGAGCTCCGCCTTCGTCTCCGAAATCGATGCGCCTAACACCTCGACCGAGCGAACCTCGGCGCCGTCCTCGTTTGAGGACTCTTCAAGGGAGGAGAGCTGCGCTGCGCGCTCCCCCATGAGTGCAGCACGCGCCTGGGTCGGCTCGACCAGTTCGGCGCGGGCGGCCGCGAGGACTGCTTCGCACGCCTCGAGCTCGGCGAGCCCCGGGGTCGAACTCGTTTTGTTTTGTTCGCCCGGCTCAGTCGAGTCGCGCATATGCGCGGGCGCCGGGTGCGCCGTCGATCCGCAGACCGCGCACTCCTCCCCTTCGACCAGCGATTCCGCCAACCGAAGCGCCACCGCGGCGCGCTCGGCGTCCGCGGCCGCGCGATGCGCCTGATCCGCGTCGGCGACCCGCCGATTCAACTCGGCAAGCTGGACATCGAGCGCCTCGATTGAAACATCGATCTCGCCGACCCGCGCCCGCAGACGAGCCCCTCGTTCGGCGCTCCGAAAGAGTCCGTCCAATTCGGAGAGGCGCTCTGTCAACGTCTGGCGCTGCGAAGTGAGTTCAACCTGACGACCCGCGGCCGCCTCAGCGGCCGTGATCTGGGTCTGCAATTTTTCAAGCGTCGTCAGCGCTCCCTGACCACGGGGCCGGATCGCTTCGAGCTCCGCCGACTGCGCGCGCTCCGTCGCGCGCGCTTCATCGAGCGCATCGACCTGCTTTCCCGCCGCCGCAAGTCGCGCCCCCTCCTCGGCCAGCGTCTTCAATTCCGGCTCGCGCTCCCGGGCAGCGAACTCGTCGTTGCGCGCCGCTTCGAGCTGCTCCGCGGCCGCGACCAAGCCGGCGTCGGCTTCGGCCAGCCGCGACTTCGCGGCCTCGCTCGCTGCGCCCCGCTCCGCCCGTGCATCGATCCTGAGCGCAACCGGCTCCGCGCGCTCCGCATCGCGCAGCTTGAGTTTCAGGTTTTCGTACTCGGGCTGTCGTGCGGTCAGTGACTCGAAACGAACTTTCGCCGCGTCCAACGCACGAATGCGCTCGACGTCGGCCCGCGCCTGCTCAAGGTTCTTGCGCGCGGCGACGGATTCTTGCTCGCGAAGTTCGAGGCCCTTGCGCGCGGCTTCGACCTCTACATCGAGCGCCTTCCGCCGAATCTCGAATGCTTCCTCGCTCTCCGCCTCAGCCTGGCTGAGAAGGACACC
>Ga0316208_1000441_pt1 | contig 51387 bp, 48 predicted proteins | sample 3monopyrite_MG_FD_204944 | JGI IMG/M metagenome (GOLD analysis project Ga0316208, IMG submission 204944) | Microbial mat bacterial communities from mineral coupon in-situ incubated in ocean water Damariscotta River, Maine, United States -... | ecosystem: Environmental > Aquatic > Marine >... | reverse complement strand
CGACAAGGTGCGCGTTCAGCGGGCCGAGGTCGTTGAATTACTTGCGGAATATGGTGACAGCGATTTGCTGTGCTACCGGGCCGCCGGGCCTGATGGTTTGATCCAGCGGCAAGCGGCGGCATGGGATACGATGCTGGATTGGGCGGCAGAGACCATGGGCGCGCGCCTTTTTGTCGGTGAAGGCGTGATGCATGTCGACCAGAACCCCGTAGCGTTGGCCCGGCTCGCGGCCGAGGTTGAGGCCTTTGACGATTTTGCTCTGGCCGCGGTGCACGATCTGATCAGCCTGTCCGGGTCTCTGGTTCTGGCGCTCGCTGTAACTAGGGATGCCATCACCGTCGAGGACGCCTGGGCCGCTTCGCGCATAGATGAACACTGGCAGATCGAGCAATGGGGCGAGGACGAAACGGCGACTATCGCGGAAAAGACAAAGCAGACCGCCTTTGCGGATGCCGCCCGGTTTTATCGGTTCTCGATAACGTAACGGAAACGGACTGTTCAGGGCGGAATCGCCAAAAAGTGTCTCATTCCGGGACATTTGCCTGTAGTTTTGCTGCGGCCGCCCTTGACTCCCGACCAGAATAACCAAAGTCTTGGTGCATTGAGTTGGGAGGTTCCTGCTCATTCATCATGACTGTCTATCGGGACGGGATAAAAATTGGCTGCCCCAAATGGGGTGGAAACTCAGGAAGAGGTAAAAATGAAGAAAAACGCATTTTACGGCGCGCTGGCTATTGCTGGCCTTGCGACAAGCATGGCATCCGCAGCAACGCTTGACGACGTCAAAGAACGCGGTGTGCTGAACTGTGGCGTTACAACTGGCCTCGTCGGCTTTGCATCACCAGATGCGAACGGCGTATGGGATGGCTTTGACGTTGGCGTTTGCCGCGCCGTAGCTGCGGCAGTTTTGGGCGACCCTACGGCAGTTGAGTTTGTTCCAACAACCGGTAAGACACGCTTTACGGCGCTGGCTTCCGGCGAAATCGACATGTTGGCACGTAACACCACATGGACATTCAGCCGCGACGTTGACCTGAAGTTCGAATTTGTTGGCATCAACTACTACGATGGTCAGGGCTTCCTGGTCCCACGTGATCTTGGTGTGTCCTCTGCCAAGGATCTTGATGGCGCGACTGTCTGCATCCAGACAGGGACAACAACAGAGCTGAACCTGGCGGATTACTTCCGTTCCAACAACATCAGCTATGAGCCTGTGCCAATCGAAACAAACGCTGAAGGTCAGCAGCAGTACCTTGCTGGTGCCTGTGACGTCTACACAACTGACGCATCCGGTCTGGCTGCGACACGTGCAGCCTTCGAAAACCCCGGCGATCACATCGTTCTGCCGGAAATCGTTTCCAAAGAGCCGCTCGGCCCACTTGTCCGCCACGGCGACAACGAATGGGGCGATGTTGTGCGCTGGACGTTGAACGCACTGATCGCAGCTGAAGAGCTGGGTGTCACATCTGCCAACATCGAAGAGCTGGCAGCCGCACCAACAGGCAACCCTGAAGTGAACCGCCTGCTGGGCACCGAAGGTGAACTGGGCGCAATGCTGGGTCTGGACGCAGATTGGGCAAAGAACGCGATCGCTGCAGGTGGTAACTACGCCGAGCTGTTCGAAAGAAACATCGGTGAGAATACGCCAATCGGTCTGGCGCGCGGTCTGAACGCGCAGTGGACAGATGGCGGTCTGCTGTACTCTCCTCCATTCCGCTAAGGAATTGGGATAAGATCAAAAGGGCGCGGTTACGACCGCGCCCTTTCACCAAGACGACCAAGAAAAATCGGCGCAAACGAGTTGCACAAGCAACCACATGAGCAAGTGCCGGAGTAACGGGGAACACATAATGACGTCGGTTACCGACCCACCACAGGGGTCATTCCGCCTGTCGATGCTTATCAACGACACGCGCTATCGATCCTATACATTCCAATTCATCGCGCTCGCTGCGGTGATTGCCTTCATGGCTTATCTGGGCATCAATCTGGTCCGCAACCTTGCCGCGCAGGGGCTGAACATTTCGTTCGGGTTTCTGGGTGATCCGGCAGGTTACGACATCAACCAACGCCCGATAGAGTACGACAGCCAGTCGCCGCACCTGCGTGCTGCTATGGTCGGCGTTCTCAACACGCTGATCGTGGCCTTTCTGGCCTGTTTGACCGCAACCATCTTTGGTGTAATCGCCGGTGTCTTGCGTCTGTCGAGCAACTGGGTCGTGCGCAAGTTGATGGCAGCCTATGTCGAGATTTTCCGGAACATTCCCGTTCTGATCTGGATCATCATCATCTTCTCGATCATGACCGTCAGCATGCCCGCGCCGCGTGCCTTCAGGGGCGACGCCGCGACATCAAGCATGTTGTTTGAATCCTTCGCCTTTACCAACCGCGGTGTGTATTCCCCGGCACCCGTCATTGACGGGCTCAGCGGCTGGATCGTCGTTGCGGTCTTTATCGCTTCAATCATTGGTATCTTTGCATATCGCAGATTTGCCACCAAAAAGCTCTACGACACGGGCCAGCTCTTGCCGACATTCTGGCCATCTGTCGGGATGTTCTTTGTTCCTGTGGTCCTGGTGTACTTCATCCTTGGGCGTCCGATCTCGTTGGACTATCCGTCGCTGCAAGGCTTCAATTTCCAGGGAGGTCTGCACCTGCGCGGCTCATTGATTGCGCTGTGGTTAGCTCTGGCGATCTATACGGGTGCCTTCATTGCAGAAAACGTGCGCGCAGGTATTCAGGCGATCTCAAAGGGTCAGACAGAGGCGGCCGCCTCGTTGGGTCTGCGCCCCGGGCGGATCATGAACCTTGTGATCCTGCCACAGGCATTGCGGGTCATCATCCCGCCGCTGATTTCGCAGTACCTGAACATCACCAAGAACAGTTCTCTCGCGATTGCCGTGGGCTATATGGATGTCACCTCGACACTGGGCGGGATTACCCTGAACCAGACGGGTCGTGCGATCGAAGCCATCCTGCTGTTGATGTTGTTCTATCTGACGATCTCGCTGCTGATCTCGGCTGTGATGAACGTCTACAACAACTCTGTTAAGCTGAAGGAGCGCTGATATGTCAGACAACAATTCAGTCGCTTTTGTCCGCACCGAAACCCTGCCAGAGCTGCCGCCACCGGCCAGCCAAGCCGGGGCGATCAAATGGGCGCGCGAAAACCTGTTCTCAAGCATTCCAAGCGGAATCCTGACACTGGTGTCGATCTATGTGATCTACATGCTGGTTACCTTCGTGGCCCCCTGGATCGCGAACGGCATCTGGAACACCAACTCGCTGGCGGAGTGCCGTGAGATTCTCGATGGTGCCACAGGTGCCTGTTTCTCTGTCATCTCAGAGCGGTGGAACCAGCTGTTATTCGGGTTCAGCTACCCGTCAGAGCTCTACTGGCGTCCTGGCTTGGCGTTCTTGCTGCTGTTCGTAGCAGCTGCGCCGGTGATGTTCTTTGATCTGCCGCGCAAGCTGCTGATCTTCACAGGCCTCTACCCCTTCATTGCCTTTTGGCTGATTTGGGGCGGCACGATCTATACGCCGGTCTTTGCCTTGCTGGGTCTTGCGGCCGGATACGTTGTCTATGCCCGCTTTGTGAAAGACAGCTTTGCGATGGGCTTTTTCGGCGGCGTGATCGCCGCGTTCATTGCGTGGTATATCGGTGGATACATCGTAGGCGCTATCGCCCCGGCAGAGCCGATGCTGGAGGCGGTTCAGTCACGCAACATGGGTGGCTTTATGCTGAACATGATCCTTGGCGTGGTCTGTGTGTCGCTGTCACTGCCTTTGGGGATCGTGCTGGCGCTTGGCCGTCAGTCGGACTTGCCGATCATCAAGTGGATCTGCGTGATCTTCATCGAGTTCATTCGTGGTGTGCCGCTGATTACGCTGCTGTTCGTGGCAAACGTCGTTCTGGCGTTTTTCCTGCCACCGGGCACGAACTTCGATCTGATCTTGCGTGTAATCATCATGATCACCATGTTCTCGGCGGCCTATATTGCCGAGGTGATCCGGGGTGGTCTGGCCGCTTTGCCAAAAGGACAGTACGAGGCTGGTGACAGTCTTGGTCTGGATTATGCGCAGGCGATGCGTCTGATCATCCTGCCGCAAGCGCTCAAGATCTCGATCCCGGGTATCGTGAACGTGGCGGTGGGTCTGTTCAAGGACACCACACTCGTCTCGGTCATTTCGATGTTCGATCTGGTCGGCATGATCCGCGGTCCCATCCTGTCGTCGACTGACTGGAACGGTGTATACTGGGAGCTGTTTATGGCAGCCTCGGTGCTGTTCTTCGTCGTCTGCTACGGCATTTCACAATACTCACAATGGTTGGAGCGCAGGCTCGCAACCGACCACCGATAGGAGGCTGATAAAATGGCCGAAGCAAAACAACTCAAAGTCTCTGACGAGCTGGCGATTACCATTGAGAATATGAACAAATGGTTTGGTTCATTCCACGTGCTCCGCGACATCGACCTGTCGGTGTATGAGGGAGAGCGGATCGTGATCTGTGGCCCGTCAGGGTCCGGCAAATCCACGCTGATCCGCTGCATCAACGCATTGGAAGAGCACCAGCAAGGCAAGATCACCGTGGATGGCACGCTCCTGTCCTCGGATCTCAAGAACATCGACAAGATCCGATCAGAGGTCGGCATGTGCTTTCAGCACTTCAACCTCTTCCCGCATCTGACGATCCTGGAAAACTGCACGTTGGCTCCGATCTGGGTGCGCAAAACCCCCAAGAAGGAAGCCGAAGAAACCGCGATGCACTTCCTTGAGAAGGTCAAGATCCCCGAGCAGGCCGATAAATACCCCGGTCAGCTCTCTGGTGGTCAGCAGCAGCGTGTGGCAATTGCCCGTTCACTTTGCATGAAGCCACGGATCATGCTGTTTGACGAACCGACATCGGCGCTCGACCCTGAGATGATCAAAGAGGTGCTCGACACCATGATCGAGTTGGCCGAAGAAGGCATGACCATGCTCTGCGTGACGCACGAGATGGGCTTTGCCCGCCAAGTGGCGAACCGCGTGATCTTTATGGACCAAGGCCAGATCGTAGAGCAAAACGAACCAGAAGAGTTCTTTAACAACCCCAAGTCCGACCGGACCCAGTTGTTCCTGAGCCAGATTTTGGGTCACTAAGGCTGATCATGAAATGTCCAAGAAAGCCCCGGTAATTGCCGGGGCTTTTTTGTTTGAGTAGGGGCTGGTTTGAGACAAACGCGGTCTTTTGACGCCCTTGCCATTCTCGTGTTTGTTGGAAGTCTTAAACCGGGGGATGCCAAAATGAAAAGTGACGTTACGGTCGTAGGGTTGGGGGCGATGGGGAGTGCGCTGGCGCGCGCTCTTATGGCCGCCGGACGCGAAGTGACAGTCTGGAACCGCACTGCTGAAAAGATGCGACCGCTAACGGAGCAGGGAGCGAGGCCAGCATCCAACTTGAGCGATGCAATTGCTGCCAGTCCGCGGTCGGTCATCTGTCTGATGAATTACTCATTCACAAACAGCCTGTTCAAGGCACCACAGGTCTTGAACGCAGTAACCGGACGCAACTTTGTGCAACTCGGCACGTCCACCCCGCAAGAATCCGAGGACAGTCAAACGCAGTTCAACGATTGGGGCGCGGGTTACCTTGATGGAACCATTATGTGCTGGCCCGGAAACATCGGGACGGACACGGGCCGCATTGCAGTCTCCGGGTCTGAAACAGTTTTTGCAGATTGTGAGACCGACCTCAAGATTTTGGCGGGTGATCTGCGTTACATGGGTTCCAATGCCCGTGCGGCGGCAACATTGGAGCTTGCGTTCCTGTCGCGCCTTCTGGGTATGGTTTTCGGGTCCATTCACGGCGCATTGGCCTGCGAATCCGAAGGGGTACCCTTATCGGAGTTCCTGTCCATCCTACCGCCGGGAGACAGGGCCATTCCGCTGATAGAAACAATTCACGCCGGTTCCTTTGAGCAGATTTCCAAAGGTGGCGCATCAGTTGACGTGGCCGCAGAGGCCGTCACTGGCCTCTATGATCACGCGGTTTCTGTTGGCATCAACAGTGAACTCCCCAATTTGATGCGCGAATGGGTCAAGCGGGCGCAGGCCGCCGGATACGGAGAGCAGGAAACCGCAGCCGTTATCAAGATACTTCGACCAAATGGCTAGCTGATCGCTGCCGATTACGGCGAGCATGGGGGGGCGGGCGTTGCCAGCGAAGTCTATGGCTCTGCAATGTTCGCCAAGGGGAGTGAGCGGTCGCCTGCGTCCCGTATTGCAGGCATCCGCTTACGCGATGTCCTGTGCGGACGTCCCAATCAGGTCACGCGGCACGATGAAATCTTGGCACTTGCCGCTGCGGGGTCTGATGCCTCTCCATGCTGCGACCTCGAAATCCAGAACCGTCGTCGCGCATGTCGGATAATCGCTGAACCGGCGATGTTTGGGCGGGGTTTTCACCAGCATGTTGGCGAGCATCCCGATGCCGGGGTTATGCCCCACAACGGCGATCGTCGGCGCTGTCTGTTGCTGGAGCATGTCCAGGATCGTGTCGGGGGATGCATGGTAAATGGCCCCGGAAAGCCTGAGTTCAGGGGGCGGTGTCAATGCAGGCAGGATCAATTCAGCCGTTTCCTGTGTCCGTGCCGCGTCAGAGCAGAGCACTGTGTCGGGCAGATAGCCCTCCTGTGCCATCCATGCGCCAATCGCCTCTGCCGAGGCCCGACCGCGTTTGTTTAATACCCTTGCGTGATCATCTGCAAAGGGATCACTCCAACTGGATTTGGCATGGCGGATCAGGATCAGGCGCAGGGTCACAGGAAAGCCTCCATATGAAATGCCGCTTGGGCTGGCAGGCGGGTGCCTTGGCCCACTGGGCAGGCGCGGCGGGCGAGACAGCCGCTGGTGCGGCACGTGGTGCCGGCGTCCGAGGCGACATGCGCCTTGCAGGCCGCGACATCGTAACCGTGGTGGAATGCCCCAACGGGGCAGGCGCTGGCGCAGGGTTGGCCCGCGCAGGTAAGGCAGGGTTTGGGGCCCGTGCCAGGCTGCGGCTCGGCTTGCCACCGGATCGCGCCGCGGAAGGACACAAAGAGCCCGGCATCGTCATGCACGAGGAAATCTATCGGTGAGGCCCAAAAGCGCCCGGATAGCTTGGCCCAAGTGAAAAAGGGAGCATAGGGTGGGCCGCCGAAAGGAAACAGCGCCTCTGCGTCCAATTCTTCTGCGACCGCACCCAAGACACGCGTGGACCATCGGTCAAGCGGGTCAGGCGCCCCATCATGGTATTCAGGGCTTTTGCAAAAGACACCCCAGAAGGCGGGTTCATCGGGGCCGATCAAAGTGATCGTGCTGTGCCCTTCGGGGCAATCGCCCAAAGCGCGCAGGCCCAAAGGGGCAAGTGCGTTGCCTATTGCGTCAGCCACGAGGTTTGCGGATCAAAGAGCCAGCACCATGGTCCGTAAAAAGTTCGAGCAGGCAGGCATTCGGCGCCCGGCCATCAAGGATAACCACGGCGCGCACGCCTTGGTTCATCGCATCAAGGGCGGTTTCAGTCTTGGGGATCATACCGCCGGCAATGGTGCCATCCGCGATCAGGTCGGGAATGCGCTCTGGGTCAATCTCGGTCAGGACTTCGCCAGACTTGTCCTTGACGCCTTCGACATCCGTCAGAAGCAACAGGCGATCAGCCTTCAACGCGCCAGCGATGGCACCGGCGGCGGTATCGCCGTTAATGTTGAAGGTTTCGCCCTGCCGCCCCATGCCAAGCGGCGCAATGACCGGGATGGCGTGAGCGGCGTGCAGGTCGCGCAGGATGGTTGGGTCCACCTCCGCAGGTGTCCCCACAAAGCCAAGGTCGGGATGCGCCTGATTGCAAATAATCAGACTGGCGTCTTTGCCCGACAGGCCGACGGCCTTGCCGCCTTCTTCGTTGATCGCCTGCACCAGCCGGTTGTTCACCTGACCAGACAGAACCATCTCGACCACATCCATTGTGGCCTGATCGGTTACCCGCTTGCCGTTCACAAACGTGGATTGGATATCCAGCTTGCCCAGCATTTCGTTGATCATCGGGCCGCCGCCATGCACGACGACCGGGTTCAACCCCACCTGCCGCATCAGCACCACATCACGGGCAAAGCCGCGCATGGCCTCGCGACTGCCCATCGCATGTCCGCCCAGCTTGATCACGACAGTCGCCCCGGCATAGCGCTGCATATAGGGCAGGGCTTCGCTCAGGGTGCGGGCGGTGGCGATCCAGTCACGGTTCATGTCTTGCGTCCTTGTCTTCATGCGATCCCCGCGACGACGGCGCGGAGCGTCTTGATCCCATCGCCCTTTTCCGAGGATGTCAGGATCAGTTCGGGAAAGGCGGCAGGGTGTCTGGCCAGCGCCGCGCGGGTCTTGTCGAGCGAGGCCTCCAGCGCACTGCCCCTGAGTTTGTCCACCTTGGTCATGACGACCTGAAAGGTGACCGCAGCACTATCCAGCAGCGACATGATCTCTTCGTCCACTGCTTTGGCCCCGTGCCGCGCATCAATCAGCACAAACACCCGGCGCAGCGTCTGCCGCCCTTGCAGGTATTGCTTGAGCAACCGCTGCCACTTTTCCACCACCGCCACAGGCGCATTTGCAAAGCCATAGCCAGGCAGGTCGACGACATAGATATCACCTGCGGTGAAAAAGTTGATCTCTTGCGTGCGCCCCGGCGTGTTGGACGCGCGCGCCAGCCCTTTGCGCCCGGTCAGCGCGTTGATCAGTGATGATTTGCCCACATTTGACCGCCCGGCAAAGCACACCTCAACCCGGTCAGCAGGCGGCAAGCCGTCCATCGCCACAACGCCTTTGACGAAATCGGTCTCGCCGGCAAAAAGCAGACGGCCTTTTTCGAGCGCCTGTGCGTCCGGCTGTTCCATTTCGGGAAAGCGCATTTGCATGTCAAATCACCTTTGCGACGTCATTCAGGGCGACCTTACCGCCCTTGACCACCTTGGCATAGACGCCAAAATCCTGATGGTCCCAACCGTCGCGCAAGGCACCCAGCGTATCTGCGTCACGCTTGCCGGTCTGCGGGTTCGCCATCGTGTGTTTGCAACGCCTGATAGGCTCGACAACGTGCAAGATGGCTTCTCCGATCTGAACATCCTTGCCCAGCCATTCCAGCTCTTCCCACGGACCGGCCTCATCCAGCCAGATGTTGCCACGCCAGCGCTCGAGTTCGAGCGGGCGGCCCAATTTCTGAGACACGGCGTTGTGGCTGGCTTGGGTCATGATCGAAATGGAAGGATAGTCGGTATCGGTCATCCCGCGTGCCGGAACCTTGACCAACCGGACCGGTTGGCGTTTATCCGGCGGACAAAGCGGACGCACCCATTTGATGAACCGCGCGGCATCCTCTGCATCGTCAGGGCGAAAGCTGATTTCGCCCAGATCAACATGCCGCAGCGTGATCTGACCTTTGGCTTCGTCAAATTGTGCCCAGATACCCGCCAAACCAGGCGTTCCTGTGCCGATCATGAAGTTGGCGCAGGATATCCATTCAGGGGAGGTCGGATCGAACCTCGACGCCGCGTGCGTCACGGCCCACGCCCGATCCCAGGGCATCGTCTGCCCCGACATCAGCGTGACCTGTTCCAGCGCCTCACGTCCGTGGCTTTTGATCGGGTGCCGCCACAGTGCGGCGACACGAAGCATCTATTTGTCCTCTTTCTTGTCGGTATCTGCCGCCGATGCCCTCTTTTTCTTGATGCTGGATTTGATGTTCCCGAACACATCCGGCCTTGCCCCATGGCTGCGCATGATGGCGTATTGCTGGGTAAAGGTGATGATGTTGTTGGTAATCCAGTAGAGCACCAGACCGGAGGCAAACGAGCCCAGCATGAACATGAAGACCCAAGGCATCCATGCAAAGATCATCTGCTGGGTAGGGTCCGTCGGGGCGGGGTTCAGCTTTTGCTGCAACCACATGGAAATGCCCAGCATGATCGGCAGGATACCGATAAAGATCAGCGACAGGATCGACCCCGGATCAGGTGCAGCAAAAGGCAGCAGGCCAAAGAAGTTGAGCAAGGAAGATGGGTCTGGCGCGCTCAGGTCCTTGATCCAGCCGATCCACGGCGCGTGCCGCAGCTCGATGGTGACAAAGATCACTTTGTAGAGCGAAAAGAATATCGGAATCTGCAACAGGATTGGCAGACAGCCGGCGGCGGGGTTTACCTTGTTTTCCTTATAGAGCTTCATCATGCCCTGTTGCAGCGCCTGTTTGTCGTCGCCCACACGTTCCTTGAGCTTTTCCATCTCGGGCTGAAGCTCTTTCATCCGGGCCATTGACACGTAGGATTTATAGGCCAGCGGCAGGACGATGATCTTCAGGATCACCGTGAGCGCAAGGATGGACCAGCCCATATTGCCGATCTGGATGTTGAGAAAGTGCAACAATGCGAATATCGGTTTGGTCAGGAAGAAGAACCAGCCCCAGTCGATGCTGTCGAGGAAACCTTGAACGCCGCCCTCGGTTTCGTAGGCGCGAATTTCTTCCCATTCCTTTGCACCGGCAAACAGTCGAGTTGTGACAGTCGTGGTTTCGCCTGCACCTACTGTTTCGATCGGCATAACGGCTTCGGCCTGGAACAGGTTGCGACCGTCAAAATACTTGGATGTGGACCGGAACGGTGTCGATTGATCCGGGATCAGGGTCGTCATCCAATAGTGGTCGGTATAGCCAATCCAGCCAGAGCCGGTGACATCAAGCCGTTCAGCCTGCGTGCGTTCACGCGGGTCGACGGCGTAATCTTCGATGTCGTCGTAACCGGCCTCTTCCAATTCACCATCGGTCATCCGCACAAGGCCTTCGTGCAGGATAAAGAAGTTCTTGAGCCCCTCTGGCTGACCATGCCGACGCAACAGGCCATAGGGGCGTGCCGAAACTGGTGCACCGGTCGTGTTCTCGACGCTTTGCGCGAAAGTGAACATGAACGCATCATCAACAGAGATTTCCGTGCGGAAAACCTGACCCGCACCATTGTCCCATGACAGCGTGACAGGGCTGTCAGGGGTGAGCGTGCCGCCGCTTTCAAGGGCCCAAAGCGTGTCGGGGCCGGGAACTGCGGTTGCGTCAATTCCTTCGGTGGCGGTCCAGCCAAAGGACGCAAAATACGCACCCGGCTCGCCGACAGGTTTCAGCAGGCGGACAATCTCGGCGTCGGGATCAATCGTCTCGCGGTAGTTTGTCAGGGCCAGATCGTCAATGCGCCCACCCAAAAGCGAGATGGAACCGCTGAATTCAGGCGTCTCAATCGCAACGCGGGGGGCCTCTGCCACAGTTTCTGACGTATCTGTCGGCGTCGTCGTCGCAGCCGGTGCGATCGGATCGGCTGTGGGTAGCGTGGGGTCTGCCGCTGTCTGGGTGGTCTCGACAGCGGGATCAACCGGTATGTCCTCCGGCGGGAACAGTGTTGTCCACGCCAGGATAACTGCAAAGCTGAGCACGGTCGCCAGGATCAGGTTCTTGTTCTGGTCGTCCATCTGAAAACCACCCATTTTTCTTAGAAAAGTCTGGGGTCGTTCAACCTGCCGGGGGGCAAAAGGTCAAGCGGTTTTCAAGAATTTTGGATGGTTTGAGGCAGTTGTGAAGGCGCAATCAGGTGCCACGCCATCAAAGTACACGGTTTCCCTGCATCAAGCAGGGATCGCATCAGGATTTCTGCGTCTCCAGGAAACGCTTGCGGGTCTTTTGAAAGACCGCAACCAAACGCGGATCATTGGCCGTCAGCTTTGAGAGCATTTCGGAAAATGCCGCATCATCCTGGCCAAAAAACGCCTGCGCCGCCTCATGCGGTTCCATCGATTGGGAAATACTCTGCATCCGAACTTACCTTTCACGCCACATTGAGTATGCCAAATATATAGGCATTCAGGTGAAAATAGGGCCGCAATGGGGCCGAAGAATGAGCCTTTGATCAAGTTGCAATCATATCAGGCGTCAATAAGTGTTTCTATCAATAGTCACCGGTTATGTCGGAAAAGTGCTCATTTGCACAGCCCATAGCGAATTTCCGCCATTCAAACGGCCAGGGGGCGAAAGCGCAAGTATGATCCCCTCCCATGCTTGCCAAAAGGATAACCCCTAGAGCCTGTCGCGCAGGCTATACCACAACATTGCAAGCATCAGTAAAGGCGACCGAAATGCAGGTCCTCCGGGAAAGGGCACAGTCGGCACTCTGGCCATGATGTCAAACCGTTCGGCCTGTCCGGCAATCGCCTCTGCGGCAACCTGACCCGAGAGCGCGCCCAGCGCGACGCCGGACCCTGAATACCCTGACATGGTCAGGATATTTCCGCCAATGCGCTCGTAATGCGGCATCCGGTTCATGGTGATCCCCAAAGTGCCGCCCCAGGCATGTTCGACCGCGACGCCCTTGAGCTGCGGAAAAATCCGCGCCAATGGCTTGCGAACCGCCCCGGCGATATCGGAGGGAAATTTGTACCCATAGGTCTCTGTCCCGCCAAACAGCAATCTATGATCTTTGGAAAACCGAAAATAGTTCACCACGAATTTGTTGTCGGCCACGGCATAGTTGTGACGGATGATCTGCTCTTGCGCCTCCGGCGACATCGGCTTGGTCGAGACGATGAAGTTGTTGATGGGCATGACGCGGGCGGCAACGTGTTTGTGCATGTTTCCCAGATAGCCATTGCAGGCCAGAACCACGTAACGGGCGGTGACATTGGCACGCGCTGTTTTCACAACGGCCGGATCGCTTTCCACGATCGCTTCAACCTTCGACCCTTCAAAGATGCGCGCGCCGGCATTCATCGCCAATCGTGCGAGTCCCAGAACCAGTTCCAGCGGGTCCACATGCCCTGAACCCAGATCAAGCGTGCCGCCATGATAGGCAGGCGAATTGACGATCGCGCGGCAGGCCTCCGGGTCCAGCAGGCTGATCTTGTCGTAGTCGTATTTCTCCTGCATGTGCGCAACGTGGCCGATGTCATGCCGGTGATCGCGTTTGCGATGCACGGGATGCACGATGCCGGGGGTGAATGTGGTATGCACCTCATCCATGGCACAAAACCCGCGGACCAAATCGACGGCCTGACAGCCGATGTCCCAAAGTTCGCGGGCATGGCGCGCGCCCAGCATCGTTTCAAGGTCTTGCTGGTCGCGCCGCTGGCCAGTGCTGACCTGACCGCCATTGCGGCCTGATGCGCCAAAGCCCACCCGCTGCGCCTCTAGCACCACCACGTCATAGCCGCGCTGGGCCAGATGATAGGCGGTGGACAGCCCGGTAAAGCCGGCGCCAACAACACAGACATCGCAATTGATATCGCCCGCGATCGCAGGAAACCGGTCCAGATGCCGGGCCGTATCAGCGTAGTATGACTGCGGGTACGCGCCCTGCCTGTCGTTCGCCGTCAGCAGGTCCATTCAGCCGGCCTTCAGCAGGTCATCGGCCTTGAGCTGTTCATAGCATTCGTCCAGCGATTTGCGCGCTCGCGCGATCAGGATATCGATTTCATCGCATGTGATCGACAGCGGCGGAGAGATGATCATCCGGTCCCCGACACTGCGCATGATGATGTTATTGGCAAAACACCGGTCGCGGCAGATAAGGCCGACGGTCCCTGCCTCGGACGCAAAGATCGCGCGGTTGGCCTTGTCAGGTGTCAGCGCGATCGAGGCCATCATGCCTATGATCTTGGCCTCACCCACGAGGGGATGGTCGGCCAGCGCCTCCCATTTTTCGCGCAGGTAGGGGGCGGTCACGTCACGGACGGTATCGACGATGCCTTCTTCCTCCAGAATCCGCAGGTTTTCCAAGGCGACAGCGCAGGCAACCGGGTGGCCGGAATAGGTATAGCCATGGTTGAATTCGGTTTCGCGCAGAACGCCGGCCACCTCATCGGACAGGATGGACCCCCCGATGGGGATGTAGCCAGAGCTGAGACCCTTGGCGATTGTCATGATGTCAGGATCAATCCCGACGGTTTGCGAACCAAACCAGCTGCCGGTCCGGCCAAAGCCGCAGATCACCTCATCCGCGATCAGCAAAAGTCCGTATTTCTTGATGATCCGCTGGATTTCCGGCCAGTAGGTTTCTGGCGGTATGATCACTCCACCGGCACCCTGAATGGGTTCTGCGATGAAGGCACCGACCTTCTCAGGCCCGATTTCCTTGATCTTCTCTTCCAACTGACGCGCGCGCTCCAGTCCGAACGCCGCGGGCGTCATGTCACCACCTTCGGCCCACCAGTCTGGCTGGTCAATGAACGCAATACCGGGAATGGGCAGGCCGCCCTGGCGGTGCATGCCCTTCATACCGCCCAGCGATGCGCCGCCGATCGTGGACCCATGGTAGGCGTTCCAGCGTGAAATGATGATGTCGCGCTCCGGCTGCCCTTTCTCGGCCCAGTAGGTGCGCACAAGGCGGATGTTGGTGTCGTTGGCGTCGGAACCGCCGCTGGCAAAGAACACATGGTTCAGGCTGCCCGGGGCAAGCTCTGCCAGCTTCTTGGCAAGCATCAGGGCCGGCACATGGGTCGTCTGAAAGAACGTGTTGTAGTAGGGCAGTTCCTTCATTTGGCGCGCGGCGGCTTCGGCCAGTTCATCACGGCCATAGCCGATGTTCACACACCACAGGCCCGCCATACCGTCCATGATTTCCTCTCCGTCGCTGTCTTTCAGCCAGACACCTTTGGCAGAGGTGATGACACGCGGGCCTTTGCTGGCCAGCGCGTTGGCGTGGGTGAAAGGGTGCAGGTGGTGCGCTGAATCGAGCGCCTGCAATTCGTCGGTCGGGGGGTAGTTGGCAAGAATATTCATGTCGGAGACCTCTGATCAGACGTTCAAAAGAAGGTGGCGGCGTTCCCAAGGTGAGATTTCGCGCTGGTACTCTTCGTTTTCGGCTTGCTTGATTTGCTCGTACAGGCGGCAGAATTCTTCGCCGAGCAGCGCACGAATCTCGCTTGCCTCTGCGAAAAGCTCAAGCGCCTCGCGCAGGCTGGCGGGCAAGGGCACGTCGGCTTCCCAGACTTCTTTTGTGGCCTCAGCACGGGGTTCAACCTTGTTGAGAATACCCAGATAGCCGCACGCCAGTGAGGCCGCGATGGCAATATAGGGATTGCAATCCATCCCGATCACGCGGTTCTCCAGCCGCCGCCCCTCGGGGCCCGCATGTGGCACCCGCAATCCGGTTGTGCGGTTGTCGGTGGCCCATTCCAGATTGGCCGGGGCGCTTTGCCCGTCAACGGTGATGCGGCGATAGGAATTCACGTAAGGCGCCAGAAGCGGGATGATCTGCATCAGATAGGTCTGTGATCCGCCGATGAACCAGCGGAACAGATCGGTTGCAGAGCCGTCTTTGTTGGAGAAGATGTTCTGCCCGGTCTTCGCATCGACCACGCTTTGGTGAACATGCATCGCGCTGCCCGGCTCATCGCGCTTGGGCTTGGCCATGAAAGTGGCAAACACGTTGTTCTTCAACGCGGCCTCGCGGATGGTGCGTTTGAAGTAGAACACCTGATCGGCCAGATGCAACGGGTCGCCATGCATCAGGTTGATCTCGATCTGGCCCGCGCCGCCCTCCTGAATCAGCGTGTCGATGGCCAGCCCCTGATGTTCGGCATAATCATAGATCGTGTCGATCACCGGGCCATATTCATCCACCGCCACCATGGAATAGACTTGGCGGCTCGGCACCTTGCGCCCGGTGCGGCCAACGGGGGTCTCGATCGGGTCATTGGGGTCAAGGTTGGGAGTGGTCAGGTAGAATTCCAGCTCCGGCGCGATCACCGGTTTCCAGCCTTTGTCGGCATAGGCCTGAACCACATTTTGCAGAATGGTCCGTGGCGCAATGGCAAGCGGTGAGCCATCGCGGTTGAACATGTCGCAGATCACCTGCAACGAGACATCATCCGCCCAAGGGATGGCGCAGGCAGTGTTCATGTCGGGCTTGAGCAGGATGTCCTTTTCAAGCCACTGATTGTCGATGTCCATATCGACGTATTCGCCGGATATTGTCTGGTAAAACAGCGAAATTGGCAGCGCCATCGCTGTATCCGGTTTGAACTTGACCGTCGGCATTGTCTTGCCGCGTGAGGTGCCGACCAGATCTGGCACAATGCACTCGACACCGTCAATCTTCTCGCCGTTGGCGTAGGCGACAAACTCTGGTGAGAGCGTGTCTTGCCAGTTGGGGTTGTTCACTGATGGCATCGGTGCCTCCTGGGCGCGAAATTGGATCGTTTGAGGGCCGTTCTGTATAATTTGATCAAAAGTTACAGGTTAGTCAATCTCATGGCGCTGCAATATCTAGTCTGCCGCTGTCTGTCGGACAAATTCCATGCCCTGACGAATGTCTTCCGAAATGGCCGCGCGTGTTGCCGCGGCGTCGCCATCTTGCAGGGCTTGAATTGCCGCACGATGATGGTCCGTCAGGTTCGTCGTGCCGTAGCGGCCGCAAACCACACGCAAGGATGGGCCGATGCGCAGCCAGAGTGTTTCGGCGATGCGGCGCAGAATATGCGCATTTGCGAGGCCGTAAAGATGGAAATGGAAGCGATAGTTGGCTTGCAGATACCCATGGATGTCACCGTCTTGTATCGCCTTGTCTACCAATCCGTCAAGCCGCTCTAATGCGTTGATATCATTTTGTTTACAGTTGCCGACTGCCGCCTCTGCCAAGGCCGGTTCGACCGTCAGGCGCACCAGTTCAATCTGCTCTAGTCGGTGGGCCGTCATCGCCGGAACCTCGATGCGCCTGTTCTCGCGTGTGACCAGCGCACCTTCGGCTGTCAGGCGCCTGATCGCCTCGCGCGCGGGGGTGACACCGGTGCCGATAGAATCCGCCAGACCATGGATAGTGACAGGCTGACCCGGCACGACTTCGCCAAAGAGAATCATCTCTTTCACCCGAAGGTAGATCGTTTCATGTGTTGGCTTTTTACCGCCCAATTGGTTCATGTTTCTGCCCACCTCTGCGGTAAATGGCATTTCATATCGCCCGAAACTTGTCAAAACCTATCAAATTTCTACGGCAAGGATTGCAAACGTCTAGCATTTGATCAAAACTATCCGCAACGACAGAGAATTCCAACGCATTCCAACGGAGGCTTACATGCTCAAAACGAAATCCTGCGCCGTTCTCACGGTTGCCGTCCTCGCCGCTCAGGCAGGTTGGGCCCAAGAAGTACGGGTCTACAATTGGTCCGACTATATTGACGAAGACCTGCTGGCCAAATTTGAAGAAGAAACCGGGTATGACCTGATCTACGATGTGTTCGACAGCAACGAGGTGCTTGAGACGAAACTGCTCGCCGGCGGGTCCGGTTATGATGTTGTTGTCCCGTCTGCGACCTTCCTGCAACGGCAGATCTCCGCTGGCGCGTTTCAACCGCTCGACAAATCCGCGCTCAGCAACATTGGCAACCTTTGGGATGTCGTGGAAGCGCGGACCGAGACCTATGATCCCGGCGGCAATTATTCGATCAATTACATGTGGGGCACGACCGGCATTGGCGTCAACGTCGATAAGGTGACAGAGATTTTGGGCGAAGATGCCCCGATCAATTCGCTTGAGTTGGTCTTTAACCCCGAGAACATGGAAAAGCTGGCCGCCTGTGGCGTGCAATTCCTTGATGCCCCGACCGAGATGATTCCCGCAGCCTTGCAATACATCGGCGAAGACCCTGATGCCAAAGACGAAGAGACGCTGGCCAAGGCAGAGCCGATCTTGTCAGCGGTGCGCCCCTTTGTGCAGAAGTATCACAGCTCTGAGTATATTTCGGCGCTGGCCAATGGCGACATCTGCGTGGCCTTTGGTTGGTCCGGCGACATCCTTCAGTCTCGCGACCGCGCATGGGAAGCCGACAACGGGGTCGAGATCGCCTATAATGCGCCTGTCGAAGGTGCCTTGATGTGGTTCGACCAGATGGCGATTCCGGTCGATGCACCGAACCCTGAAGGTGCGCATGCGTTCCTTGACTTCATTCTGGACGCCGAAAACATGGCTGCCGCATCGAACTATGTCTACTATGCCAATGGCAACGCGGCCTCCATGCCGCTGTTGCTTGAGGATGTGATCGGCGATCCGGCAATCTATCCTGATGAAGCGACGCTTGAGACACTTTACACAACCACACCATACGACGCCCGCGCCCAGCGCCTCGTCACGCGGATGTGGACACGGGTGAAGTCCGGCACCTAAGATAAAGCGGCTCCGGCCTGCCCATTGGCGGGCCGGAACACCGATTATTGCGCAGATCAAAGGCCAAACCCCCATGCCCGAAACCGCATTTGAGCCTTGGCATGATCCTGCCGCAAAGCCACTGATCCAGTTTCGCAATGTCACCAAACGCTTTGGCGATTTCACAGCGATTGATGACCTGAGCATCGACATTTTTGAGAAAGAATTCTTCGCCCTGTTGGGGCCATCGGGTTGTGGCAAGACCACGATGATGCGGATGCTGGCGGGGTTCGAAACGCCGACTTCGGGCACGATCATACTCGATGGTCAGGACATCTCGCCTATTCCACCCAACAAGCGCAGCGTGAACATGATGTTTCAATCCTACGCGCTGTTCCCGCATTTGACGGTTTATGACAATATCGCCTTTGGCCTGAAGCGGTCGAAAATGCCCAAGGATCAGATTGATGCGCGGGTGAAGGAAATGCTGCGCCTAGTTCAGATCGAAAAATTCGGCAGCCGCAAGCCCGACCAGATATCTGGCGGACAGCGCCAGCGTGTCGCCCTTGCCCGATCGCTGGCCAAGGCCCCCAAGCTGCTGCTACTGGACGAGCCCCTGTCGGCGCTGGACAAGAAGCTGCGTCAGGATACGCAGTTTGAGCTGATGGATATTCAGGAAAAGACCGGCACGACATTTGTGGTTGTCACCCACGATCAGGAAGAGGCGATGACCGTCGCCTCGCGCGTGGCGGTGATGGATCACGGCAAGCTGAAACAGGTTGATACGCCAGAGCGCATCTACGAGGCCCCCAACAGCACCTATGTGGCTGATTTCATTGGTGACGTGAACATCATCGAAGGTCACGCGACCGGGCAAGGTGACACCATGACAATCAGTTGGGCCGAAGGGCAGCCCCCTATCATTGGCACCCCTGCAATGCCGATGGACGACGGCAAGGTCAGCTTTGCCATCCGCCCTGAAAAGATCGCGATTTCGGCGGAAAGGCCGGTGGATCGGAATAATGTGGTGCAAGGCAAGGTTCTGGACATCGCCTATCTTGGCAATCTGTCGACCTATCATGTGGCTTTGCCCAACGGCGTGATCATCAAGGCCCAGACCGCCAATTCGCGCAGGCGCGCCAGCCGCCCGTTCACTTGGGATGATGCGGTCTGGCTGTCCTGGACCGACACCGCCGGCATCGTGTTGGAAAACTGATGAACCTGCGTCGCTTCTCTCTGATCTCGGTCCCTTATTTATGGCTCTTGGCGCTGTTTCTGGTTCCATTTCTGATCGTGCTGAAAATATCTGTGTCCGATATCGCGCTTTCCATTCCGCCCTATACGCCGACGCTGGATTTTTCAGAGGGCTGGGCGGGGTTCAAAGATTTCCTGTCGCAGCTTGATTTCGAGAATTTCACGTTTCTGGCCACCGATGACCTTTATTGGAAAAGCTATCTTTCCAGTCTGCAGATCGCGTTCATTGCGACGTTCTTCAGCCTTCTTATCGGCTTTCCCATCGCCTACGGCATGGCGAATGCGCCCAGCGAATGGCAGCCGACATTGATGCTCTTGGTCATTCTGCCGTTCTGGACCAGCTTTCTGATCCGGGTTTATTCGCTGATCGGTATCCTGAGCCAGGAGGGGATGCTGAACCAGTTTCTGATGTGGCTGGGGCTGATTGATGATCCGCTGACGATCCTGAATACCAATGTCGCGGTCTATATCGGCATCGTTTACACCTATGTGCCGTTCATGATCCTGCCGATCTACGCCACGCTGACCAAGCTGGACGGATCGCTGCTGGAAGCGGCAGAGGATTTGGGTTGTTCGCGGGCCGAAGCGTTCTGGCGCATTACCGTGCCGCTGTCCAAGGCGGGTATCATCGCCGGTTGTTTCCTTGTTTTCATTCCCGCATTGGGCGAATTCGTGATCCCTTCGCTTCTGGGTGGGTCCGAGACGTTGATGATTGGCAAGGTTCTCTACGAAGAGTTCTTTGCAAATCGCGACTGGCCGGTCGCCGGGGCGGTGGCTGTCATTCTGCTGTTGATCCTGATTATCCCCATCGTCCTTTATCAGCGTAACGAGCAAAAGATCATGGAGGCCGAACAATGAGACGGCTGACATGGTTCAACGCGACTTCGCTGACGCTGGGGTTTGCCTTCCTCTATATCCCGATGATCGTGGTCATCATCTACAGCTTCAACGAAAGCCGGCTGGTGACGGTCTGGGGTGGATTTTCGACCAAGTGGTATGGTGAGTTGTTCCAGAACGAAGCCTTCCTTGATGCCGCTTGGGTCACGTTCAAGGTGGGCTTCTTTTCATCCATCATCGCCACGATCCTTGGCACCATGGGGGCCTATGTTTTGGTGCGTGGCGGGCGATTTTTCGGGCGGACGCTGTTTTCGGGGATGATCTACGCGCCGCTGGTCATGCCAGAGGTCATTACGGGCCTGTCGCTGTTGTTGCTGTTCATCTCGATCGGACTGGACCGTGGGCTGTTCACGATCATCCTCGCACATGCGACTTTTTCGATGTGCTATGTTTCGGTCGTCGTGAGTTCGCGCCTCGTCAGTTTTGACCGGTCGGTCGAGGAAGCCGCACTGGACCTGGGCTGCACACCCTTCGAGGCGTTTCGCCTTGTTACCCTGCCGATCATTGCACCAGCGGTGATTTCCGGCTGGCTGCTTGCGCTGACACTGTCGCTTGATGACCTGGTGATTGCATCCTTTGTAGCTGGCCCTTCGGCCACCACCCTGCCGATCAAGGTGTTCAGTTCGATCCGGCTTGGCGTCAGCCCGGAGATCAACGCGCTTTCCACGATCCTGATCGGGCTGGTCACCATCGGCACAGTTGCGGCATCACTGACGACAAAACGCGCGGTGTTGCGCCGTAACCGCGCAGAGCGGATGGCTTAGGCGACGTGCGCAAGATATTTGCTACAGATAGCGCAGCCTGTGTTTGCCCAGCAGATCGACGAGGATCGCCTTGGCATGCTGCCGGTGCTTGCGATGGCAGTCCCGTGCCGTCACAGCATCGCCATCCCGGATCGCCTGATAGACGGTCCGGTGGTCTTCGTTTGACTTGGTGGGAAGCGGGCGCATGAAAAGCGTTGTCGTCCGGGCCCGGCGGACCTGATCGCTCATCATGCCAACGATGGCCTGAATGCGGCGGTTGCCGCCCAGACGCACCAGTTCTGAGTGAAAGCGGTCGTCGGCTTCGGCCCATCCATCAAGGTCCGTCCGGGCGATGGCCGCATCCATGTCGTTGATCGCCCGGGCCAGTGCCGCAAGGTCTTGTTCGTCATGGTCGGCCATGGCCGCATGCTCGGCGGCATGGCTCTCCAACTCCGTCAGGATGTCGTAGATCTCGGCCATGTCTCCAGGCGAAAGCGGCAGGATGCGCACGCCCTTGCGCGGGCGCATTTCCAGCAATCCCTGGCTTTCCAGCGTCAGTACCGCTTCGCGAACAGGCGTGCGTGACATTTCCAGAAGATCGGCCAGTTCGGATTCCAGATGGTCGGAGCCGGCACTGAGTTCGCCAGAAAAAATGCGGGCGCGCAACTCTCGAATGGCCCGCTGTGAACTGGAAAGGGCTTTTTCTGGCATCTGCGCTACGTCTCCTGAAGGACTTGTTTCTGACCGTGTTCTGCAGAAGCGTAGATGGCAGCCTCAATTTGCTCAACCACAAGGTAATCCTGCGCCCGGTTTTCCAGATCAGTGCCGTCAAGTATGCCTGCGACCACATGCGATTGCAGCGCGTGCACGCAATCGCCGCCGAACCCGTCCCATGTATCGGCCTCCAGCAGCGCCGTCCAGTCAGTGCCCCCGAACGAGCGGAACCGGACCGCGCCATCGCCATGCAATTCGATCGTCCCTTCGGTGCCCTCGATCAGCGCCTCGCCCATGGTGCGGCGCAGATTGTCCGCGTCATGGTCCAGATGGCGATTGCCATCAAAGAGCGCTCTGACGCCTCCGGGGTGTTCAAAAAGGATATAGCCGGCGTCCTCTCCGGCGATTGCCGGGTTGAGGCGGCGGAGATCGGCATAAACAGAGACCGGATCGCCCAGCAGATACCGAAAGGTATCGACCCAATGAACGGCGGTTTCGTGGACCAGAAAGCGCGCCATCTTCTGAAAATAGGGTTGCCGGGCAAGATAGGCATCCGGCCCCTGACCGTCACCGGGACGCAGGCGGAACGTGGCCTGATGGACGACGCCAAGGTCGCCGCGCGCCAGAGCCTGCTTGATGGTGCGATACCAAGGCTGAAAGCGAAAATTCTCATGCACGATGATGGTGGCGCCTGCGGCTTCGGCCTCATTGGTGATCTGTTGCGCCTCCTCAAGGTCCCGGCAAAACGGTTTTTGACAGATGATCCACTTGAGGCCTGCGGCAAGTGCGGTTCGGATCGCTTGCGCATGCGCGACGGGCGGCAGGATGATATCAAGGAGATCGGGCGTCTGCGCAGTCAGCATCTGGCGTAGATCAGCGTAGGCGGGCAGGCCCGTTGCCTTGGCTTTTTCAAGGTCACGATTGCAAGAGCCGACCAGAGCGGCGCGATCCATTCTGGCCCAACTGCCATAATGGAACTGGCTGAAATAACCGGCACCGACGCAGGCCACTTTCAGGATATTTTCTGTCATGTGACAAATAGGGCGTCGAGCACGGCATTGGCCGCAGCGTCTGTACCCGCCGTGCCCCCCAGATCGCGCGTCAGAACCTCGCCTCGGGCCACCACGTCTTCGACCGCTTCACGCAGGCGCGTCCCGTCCTGACGCATCGCCGCATTATCGTGCTTGATCCCCAGCCAGTCGAGCATCATGGCCGCGGAAAGGATCATCGCAAACGGGTTGGCAAGGGCTTTGCCCGCGATATCCGGGGCCGATCCGTGGCAGGGTTGGAACACCGCGTGGTCCAGTCCGATATCTGCCGATGGGGCAAGGCCCAGCCCCCCCATCAGGCCTGCACCAAGGTCCGAAAGGATGTCTCCGAACATGTTCTCGGTCACCAGAACGTCGAACTCCCATGGCTTCTGGATCATCCAAAGGGCCGTTGCATCCACATAGGCGTGATCTGCCAAAAGGTCAGGATGGCGCTGGGCCTCGGCGTCAAAGATTTCGCGGAAGAAGGCAAAGGCCCGAAACACGTTGGCCTTGTCAACGCAGGTGACACGCCCGGGCCCACGCCCGGATGCCTTGCGTGTCTTGGCAAGGTCAAACGCAAAGCGGAACAGCTTTTCGGAAATATCGCGTGTGATCAGCAGTGTCTCGCGCGCCTCGGTGTGGGTAACTTCGCCGCAGCCCTGACTATAAAAAAGCCCCTCGGTGCTTTCGCGGATCAGCACAAAATCGATTTCACGCCCCGCGGGCAGATTGAGCGGCGTGGCCTGTCCGGCTCTGACAGTGACGGGGCGCACCCCGGCAAAAAGGGTCAGCGCCTTGCGAAGATCAATCTGCGGCGAGATTTCGGTGCCATCCGCATAACGGACATCCGGCAGGCCCATTGCAGAGAGCAAGATGGCGTCGGCAGCGCGGGCGATCTGCATCGACGCTTCGGGCAGTGATTCGCCGGTGTTGGCATAGTGCGTGGCCCCGGCAGGGGCTTCGGTGAAATTCAGGTCATACCTGTCCGAGGCAACTGCCATCCGTTCAAGGATAGCGCGCGTCGGGGCCATGATTTCCGGGCCGATCCCGTCCCCGTTGAACACCGCAATGCTGAAGGTCTTGTTCATTCTCAGGCCTCTTTTCTCGACTGATGTGGACGAATTTTGCGACTAATCCAATCCAAAAGTTGACAAAGCATTATTTAATGCATACGCAAATAAATGCAATACCATAGGGAGGACTTAGAAATGAAACACACACTGGGAAAGATTGCCGCCATTGCAGCACTTGCGACCGGGTTGAGCGATGCCGCGGTCGCGCAAGAATATCCGTTCCGCGACATCACGACCGCCGTTGTCTGGGGTGCCGGGGGTGGCACTGACAGCATCAACCGCATGATTATGGCTGAAATGGAGAAACACCTGCCGGTCAGCATCAACGTCATCAATCAGACAGGTGGTGTGGCAGGCTCGAACGGCATGGTCTACGTGATGAACCAGCCTGATGACGGCTACACTCTGGTGGGCCTGTCAGAATCCAACGTCACTGCTGCTGTGCAGGGTGGATGGGATCAGAAGTTCGACTTTTGGTATCCGTTCATTGTCGGTGGTTCACCGAGCCTGATCTCGGTTCCCGCAGACAGCCCCTATTCAACGCTTGAGGAACTTGTCGATGCCGCCAAGGCCGCACCGGGAACCATCCCTGCGGCCGCATCTGGTGCCGGCTCCATCCACCATTTGAACCTGTTGGCGATCCAGAACGGCGCAGACGCAGAGTTTCTGTTTGTTCCCTATCAGGGTTCCGCGCCAGGTCAGGAAGCTGCCATCGCGGGTGAAGTCCAGCTTGTCGTGACGTCTTTGGCTGAACAGGCGGCCCTCATCGAAGGCGGGCTGCTCAAGCCGCTTGCGATGTTGACACCCGACAGCGTGGAGATTGCCGGCATGACTGTGCCCTCGGCTTTCGATATCTATGACGGGCTCGACCAGTATCTACCGCTGATGCAAGCCATCGGTTTCGCCGTTCAGGACAGTGCCTCGGACGATGTAAAGGCGACGCTTGGCGCGGCATTCGAAGAAGCCATCGCATCAGAGGTTGTTGCCGAATGGGCGGCAGCCAACAATTATGCGGTCAGTGGGGCCTACGGCGAAGCGGCGCAAGCCATCTTCACCACACTGGAAAGCAACTTTGCCTACACCTTGCAGGAACTGGGTGCAACAACGGTCGATCCGGCCAGCCTCGGCATCGCGCGGCCCTGATCTTTCATCGCCACCAAGGAACGGGTGCGGGCCAATGTCCGCGCCCTGTTCCGCCAAAGTCAAACGAGGAACAGGTCAATGGACGAAGACACAGAGATTATGCGCGCCCGCGATTTTTGGGGCGCGCTGGTCCTGATGGGACTGTCACTCTTTTTCCTCTGGCGCACCATGGACATCCCGCTCTGGGGCGGCAACCGGGCCGGGGTCAGCTCTGCGGCGTGGTACAATTCAGCGGCTATTGTTCCGCTGGGAATTTTTCTGGCCCTGCTGGCGCTGTCGATCACGCTTCTTGTCATTTCGATCCGCGCGGGTGGGGCACAACGTGCGCTCACAGCTGTCGGGATTGGCTGGAACACAGCGGAAGCGGTGCGCTTCAGCGCCATCGGGGTGATTCTTTTCTTTTTTATCGTGGGGCTGGTGCCGCGCGTGGATTTCGTGCTGTCCAGCGGGTTGCTGATCACCGCGCTGACCTTCGGGTTTCATCAAGGATTACGGCACCGCATGGGCCTTGCCGCCGGGGCGGTCGCGTTCTGTGGCAGCTATGCGCTGGTGATGCATCTGCCACAGTCGGAATGGGCTGCTCACGATGATGACTGGGTCACGCTGATCGTCTGGGTTGCGCTGACTGTCGTGATGTTGCGGCGCGCCGGGGGTGATCGCGTCCTGAAGGCCGTTCCCTACATCGCGGTGATCGCGCCGCTGGTCCTTGTCAGTGCCATGGCATTCGGGTTTCGGCAAAACGTGCCTAACCGGGGTGGGCTTTTGTTCAAGCAGATCGAATACCACTACTACGTGACGATCCGTCCGATTTGGAGGTCGTAGGATGGATTTCGTGCTGACACAGCTTTCGGGGTTTGCCGGTGCGTTCACCGACCTCGCGCTGGACCCGCTGACCTATGCCTATCTGATCGTCTCGGTCTTTCTGGGCATCACTTTCGGCGCCCTTCCGGGGCTGACCGCAACTCTGGCCGTCACGATCCTGACCGGGTTCTTTGGCAACAAGATACCATTGGATTATTCCCTGATTGCCCTGCTGGGTGCTTATGTTGGCGCAATCTACGGCGGTTCCTACCCGGCAATCCTGCTCAATATTCCCGGCACCGCGGCCAGTGCGGCAACGGCGATGGACGGTCACCCGCTGGCCAAGGCCGGGCGCGGTGGCGAAGCATTGGGCCTGACGACAACGGCAAGTTTCATCGGCACGCTGATCGGGACGATCGCCCTCTTGGTCTTTGTCTGGTTGCTATTGTTGTTATCAAAAAACATCGCCAGCCCGGAAAAGGCGCTGCTGGCACTTTTCGGCATACTTCTGTCCGGTACGCTGATGTCCGAGGATCTTGTCATCAAGGGATGGATCGCCGGTCTGATCGGGCTGGCGATGGCGATGGTCGGGCTTGACCCGCTTCTGAGCGAGCCGCGCTATACCTTTGGCTGGTCCTATTTGCTGAGCGGATTTCAGGTTGTTCCGGTTCTGATGGGTGCCTTTGCCGTCCCGCAGATCATTGAAGGAATGCGGCACATGAATGCCGGTCAGGTGATCCAGCCCATGGGCCGCATCCTGCCGAATATGGCGGCCATTCGACGCTATATGCCGACGATTGCCCGCTCTGGCGTGATCGGAACCGGTGTTGGGGCTTTGCCCGGCGTGGGCGAAGACGTGGCTGGCTGGGTCAGCTACGGCGTGGGCAAGAGCGTCAGCAAAGAGGGCAGCAAGTTCGGGAAAGGGTCGCTGGAAGGGCTCTTGTCATCCGAGACTGCGAACAACGCCTGCATCGGCGGCGCCCTGATCCCGCTGCTTGTGCTGGGCATTCCTGGTTCGCCTCCTGCTGCGGCGCTGATGGGGGCTTTCAAGATCAACAACATCATTCCGGGGCCAACGATTGACCCCGAGATCATTCTGCGTGTTGTCGCGATCATGGTCCTTGCCTCTTTCACGATGTTCATCATGGGGCTGTTCACGGCGCGCGTTTTCATCAGGATTTTGCGCCTGCCGCAGGTGGTGTTCCTGCCAATCGTCATGGTGTTGACGACCATCGGCTCTTTCAGCGTCGGAGGAGGTATCAATGATCTCTACCTCATGCTTGGCGTCGGTTTTGCCGCCTATTTCATGAATCTGTTGAAAATCCCCATCGCGCCCTTGGTAATCGGCGTCATCCTGGGCGGCCTGTTTGACGAAACCTTCCGGCGTTCCCTGCTGATTTCCGGTGGCGATCTTACGGTCTTTGCGTTGCGCCCGGTAGCTGCCATCCTGTTGGGGCTGAACGTGGCGCTGGTTCTCAGTCAGGTGCCGGTTGTAAAAAGGACCTATATGAAGCTGAGTGGGAGAACTGGCTGATGTATGCCGTAACTGTTCATTTCGTGATACAGGATCAGAAAATGGAGACCTTTCTTCCGTTGGTCATGGAAAATGCCAGAATTTCTCTGGCCCGCGAAGCGCATTGCCGCAGGTTCGATGTTCTCACCGACCCGGACTGCCCTGACGAGGTGTTCCTCTATGAGCTTTACAGCGACAGTGCCGCATTCGCGCAGCATCTGGCGTCTGATCATTTCAAATCCTTTGCGCTGGCAACCGGAGCACTGGTGGCCAGAAAGGACGTCAGGACATTCAGGCAGGTGCACGCATGAGTGACTGGGAAGTCTACGCCATCAAATACGCAGACCGGAACGCCCGAACACGGGCGGACAGCTTTATCTTCGATGACAACCACGATGCGCCACATGCGATGGATTATTTCATGTGGCTTTTGCGGCGCGAGAGTGAGGTGATCCTTGTCGATACCGGCTATGACACAGCCGAGGCCGCGGCAAGAGGCCGACCCATCCGGCTTGATCCGGTCGCGGCCCTCGCACCTTTTGGTCTGGCGCCAGAGGATGTGACGGATATCATCGTTACCCATCTGCACTATGACCACGCCGGCGGTCTGCATCTTTTTCCGAACGCGCAACTGCACATGCAGGCGGCAGAAATGGCATATGCGACCGGTCCGTGCATGTGCCATGACGCATTGCGCATGCCCTTCACCGCCGGTCATATCTGCGAGGCGGTGACACGGCTCTATGCCGGCAAGGTGACGTTTTATGATGGCGATGCGCAGATCGCCGACGGGGTAACGGTCCATTGCATCGGTGGCCACAGTCGCGGGCTTCAATGCGTGCGCCTGCGTACCCGGGCCGGGTGGCTTGTGCTGGCCTCGGATGCGGCACATTTTTACGAAAACGTCTTCGCCCGCAAACCGTTTCCCATCGTCGTAGACCTGCAAGATATGCTTGACGGGTTCGCGACGCTGGAACGACTCGCATCGTCGCAAGGCCTGATCGTGCCGGGACATGATCCATTGGTGCGGCAGAATTTTCCCAGCGTCCTTGCCGATCACATTTACCGGCTTGATGCCGGGCCAGTCAGGGGCATCACGCCATGAAAATCGGGGTCATCGCGGATGATTTCACCGGAGCCTCCGATATCGCCCTCACCCTCGCCGAGGCGGGCATGTCGGTGGCGCAGTTCATTGGGGTGCCAACTGGCCCCGGCGCCCCGGGCCTCGATGCGGGTGTCGTGGCGCTCAAGTCCCGCACCGCGCCTGTATCAGACGCTATGCAACAATCCATGGCAGCCTGCGAATGGCTGCTGACGCAGGGTGCGAGACAAATTATCCTCAAGGTCTGTTCGACCTTCGATAGCACGGAACAGGGCAACATCGGACCAGTGCTTGACGCTTTGGCAACGCGGCTTCAGGCCGGTCCCGTCATTGTCTGCCCGGCGTTTCCCGAAAATGGCCGCAGTGTGTATCAGGGCCATCTTTTCGTGGCCGACAAACTGCTGAACGAAAGCGGGATGGAGGATCACCCGCTGACACCGATGACGGATGCCGACCTGCGGCGCGTCTTGGCCGCGCAATCGGACAGGCCCGTCAGCCATGTTCCTGCACTCATTGTGCTTGAAGGTGCAACTGCGATCAGAAGCCACCTTGCAAAGGACAGTCACGTGATCGTCGATGCCATCACCGATCGTGACCTGATGCAAATCGGTGAGGCGGCAAAGGGTTTGCCCTTGCTGTGCGGCGGATCAGGCATCGCGATGGGGCTTCCAAGAAACCTAGGGCACGCACCTGCGCGACCGGTTTGGTCCGCTGTCTCTGGCCCCGGCGCTGTGATTTCGGGGTCTTGCAGCCGGGCGACGCGCGCGCAGGTCGCGGCCTATCTCAAGGTGGCACCGGCCCGGCGGATCGCGGCAGAACAGGCCATTGAAGGCGCCTACGACCTCGAACTTCTCGCCGACTGGGTGATGGAACAGGAAACCCCACCGCTGATCTATTCCTCCGCCGACCCTGCGATCGTTCGCGCCGCGCAAGCGCGGTTCGGAGCTTCGGTTGCCGCCGAGGCGATTGAACGGATCTTTGCGACGCTCGCGGATCTGCTGGTGGCGCGTGGGTTGCGACGCCTCGTTGTGGCGGGTGGAGAGACCTCGGGCGCGGTTGTTGAAAGCCTTGGCGCAACCGAGCTGCAAATCGGCCCGCGTGCTGCTGCCGGTGTCCCGCTGGTGCGCAGCAAGGGGATCGCACTTGCCTTGAAGTCCGGAAACTTTGGCGGGCCTGCGTTTTTCCAAGAGACTTTGGACCTGATGGAGACAGACCATTGAGCGAAGAAGCCAAGCTGCGCGAAGATATCTGCATTCTGGCAAAGTCCATGTTTGATCGCGGGCTGACCTGTGGGGCGTCGGGCAACATCTCGGCCCGGCTTTCGGATGGCACTGTCCTCATCACGCCGACGGGGCGCGCGCTGGGTTTTCTTGATCCTGCCCGGATCAGTCACATGGATGCTGATTTCCGGCTGATTTCGGGCGATCCGCCTACCAAGGAAACCCCGCTGCATTCTGCCTTTTACGAAACGCGGACCGGAACCGGGGCGGTCGTGCACCTGCATTCAACGCATTCTGTGGCGCTTTCGATGCTTCCCGGGACCGACCCTGAGAGCGTTCTGCCACCGCTGACGCCCTATTCGATCATGCGGGTTGGCCGGGTAAAGCTCTTGCCGTTCTTCTTGCCGGGCGATCCGGCCATGGGCGAGGCTGTGCGCGGCCTTGCGGGGAAACGCTCTGCTGTTCTTTTGGCAAATCATGGTCCGGTCGTGGCTGGCAAGGACCTTTGGGCAGCGGTTTTCGCCATGGAAGAACTGGAAGAAACCGCAAAGCTCGCGCTCCTGACGCAAGGGTTGCGGCCAAAGGGTCTTAGCTCCGATGACGTGGCCGCAGTGGCGCGGGCATTTGACGTGGATTGGTAGAACGGCAGTGGCGACGAGGCCGAAGCTTTTCGGCGGTTTCTTTCAGTAAATCAGTTACCCCGAAGAAATCTCATCACAGCGGCCAAACAACCAGGATTGTTGGCAATCCAACCGCGACAACAAGCACTTCAAGTAGCAAACCCATGCGCCAATAGTCCCCGAACTGATAGCCGCCCGGCCCAAGGATAATCGTGTTGTTCTTGTGCCCGATCGGCGTCAGGAACGCGCAGGACGCTGCCACCGCAACCGTCATCAGCCACGCATCAGGATTGGTATCGGTTGCCAAAGCCATCCCCATGGCAATCGGTGCCGCGATCAAAGTCGTGGCCACGTTGTTGAGGAAATCCGACAGGGTCATCGTTACAATCATCAGCGCCAGAAGCGACACCCAGGCGGGGTATCCGTCTGTCACCGACAATATCTGCGAGGCGATGAGTTCCGCGCCGCCGGATTTCTCGAAGGCTTCGGCAAGCGGGATCAGGCTGGCCAGAAGAACGATCACTTTCCACTCGATCGAGGTGTAAACCTCGCTGCCCGACACCAACCCTATGGCGATCAGTGCAATGACCGCCGCGGCAAGTGCGACCGGCAATGAAACAAGGCCCAACACGGCGGCGCCGATTGCCCCTAGAAATATCGCGATTGAAAGCCCGGCTTTTGAGCGTTGCACGACCTGTATTTCGCGCCCTTCAAGTGGCAGGACGCCCATGGTGGATGCCGCAGCCGCGTTCCGTTCCGGGGTGCCCAGGAGCAGAAGAACATCACCCGGTTTGATGGTCAAAAGACGCACCCGATCTGTAAATCGCCGCCCGTTGCGTGACACCCCGAGCAGCGTGACCGAGTGCCGATAGAGAAGCTTCAGTCCCCGCGCCGTGCGACCTGCGATGCGCGCACCTTCGGGGACAATTGCCTCTGTCAGGGACAATCCGCCTGAAGTGACCCCGCCTGAATGCTTCTCGGAACCAGAGAACTCCAGCGCGCCTTGTCCCATAAAGGTTTCAATCGCTTTTGGTTCGCCTTCGACAACAACAAAATCGCCGGCGCGGATCTCTTGTTTTGAGCCAAACCCGGGCAATCGTTTGCCGCGCCGCACCAGCCCCAAAATGTGCAAATCATGGGTTTCTGCGAGGGGATAGAGGTCTCCGACAGTCGTTGTTTCTTCAACAGCTTCGTCACTCACACGCAGTTCGGCGATATAGCGACCTTTGGCAAACTCAGCCTCTTGTTCGCGAGCCCCTTCGCGTGTTGGCAGCAATCGCCAGCCGACAAGTGACACAAAGGTAATCCCTACGATTGCAACCGTCAGCCCGACGGGCGCGAAATCGAACATGCCAAACGGTGCACCAAGGACATCCTGCCGGTACGCGGCAATCACGATGTTGGGCGGGGTGCCGATGAGCGTGATCATGCCCCCGAGGATGGTAGCAAATGACAGTGGCATCAGTGACAGGCTGACCGCTCGCTTTGCCTTGGCCGCCGTATCAATATCGAGCGGCATCAGCAGCGCAAGTGCAGCCACATTGTTTATCACCGCAGACAGGCCCGCCCCCACGACCGCCATAATAGCGATATGCAGTGGCAACGGCCGTTCAGAATCCAGCAATCGCTGAGCGAGCTTTTCAATTGCGCCAGACCCCACCAATCCGCGCGACACAATCAGGACTAAAGCAATGATTGCGACTGCAGAATGCCCAAACCCGGAAAATACGTCCTGCGTCGGTACAAGCCCCAGAATAGCCGCCAGCACCAACGCCCCGAAGGCGACAAGATCATAGCGGATGCGGCCCCAGACAAGCAGAGCAAACAGCGCTACGAAAATTATGATGATCATCGTCTGGTCAGAAGGCATTTTTCTACGTCACTCAATTATGTGGTGTTTGGACCCGGTATAGCAGCATTCACCCAAAGTTGCGCCTGTTGCGCCAAACGGAAGCTCGGCAGAGTTCGTCTGACAGCACCCTTGTTTGCGGCCCCCATTAATCCAGATTCTTTCGAAACCGCAGTGAGGCGGCAGCCACTCCGACAATTGTGAACCCCAACAACCAAAGCGCATCAACATCGATTTCCGCCAAAGTTGCTTCGCGCAGAACCACACCCCGGATACCTTGCACAAAATGCGTCGCTGGAAAAACGTCTGCGATATATTGTGCCGCTTTCGGCATACCCTCGTAGGGAAACATAAACCCTGACAGCAGGATTGATGGCAAGAGCACAAAGATGGTCATTTGCATCGCCTGAAGTTGGTTTTTTGCGATCGTCGAGATAACCAGCCCAAGCGACAGGCTGGCGAGGATGAACAGCAATATCAACAGAAACAAGGTGGCCAAGCTGCCGTTGATAGGTACGTCGAAGATGAAATAACCGAGGCCCAGAATAATCGCGGCCTGAACAAAGCCGATCACGATATATGGGATAATTTTCCCTATCATCAACTCGACCGGCTTCACTGGCGTGTTGATCAGCATTTCCATGTTGCCCCGCTCGGTTTCCCGCACAATCGCGGCCGAAGTGAACATGATCATGGTCATTGTCAGGATGATACCCACAAGTCCCGGAACAATGTTCACGGCGGATCGCTGCTCTGGATTGTAATAGAGCGCAACCTCGAAGGTCGGCGTACCGGTGTTTGCGGGCCTGCGAAACAACTCTGCCAGCGGCATGTTACGCAGGCTTTTCACCGAGGCCGCAATCACCGTGTCGGACCCGTCCACTAACCATTGAGCTACCGGACGACCAACGGGTCGATCAGGCTCACTCGGCAAGGTTCCGACCACGGCAGGATTGCGCACCACCCTTTGTGCAAGGTCATTTGGAATGATCAGGGCGGCCCGAACGTCGGATCGGATAATCGCGATCTCGGCCTCTTCGATGGTGGCAAATCGCTGTGTGAACTCCACAACCTGCGTTGCTTCGACAATCTGGATCAAGGCGCGGCTAAGCCCGGTATCGCTTTGGTCCACAACCGCAGCCGGTATATGCCTGACGTTGGTATTGATTGCGTATCCAAACAACACAAGCTGGATCAACGGGATCATGATAACCATACCAAAGGTCAGCCTGTCGCGCCTCAACTGCAACAATTCCTTGCGTAGGATCGCCATGATGCGCCTCAGTGACATCATGGCGGATCATCTTTCGTGGCCATGACAAAAACGTCCTCGAGATTTGGTTTGACCAATTCAAGCGCTGTATCGGCGTTGAATTTCGCGGCCTTCCCGACGGTCGCGATTGGGTCGCTTACAGCGGCATCTACCAGAACGCGCAACCGCGCCCCAATCTGCGCGACAGATTGGATTTCTTTCAAGGCGTCCAGCGCATGCTTTATATCTCGCAACCCCGGCCCTTCGATTTCGACGACGCTTGCCTTGATGTTCTTCATCAATGTCTGGGGTGCATCGTCCGCCCGCTTGCGACCCTTATCGAGAATTGCGATCTTGTGGCAGCGTTCGGCTTCGTCCATGAAATGCGTTGAGACGATCATGGTGACGCCGCCATCGACCAAATCAAAGAGCTGCTCCCAGAAGCTCCTACGCGATTCAGGGTCCACTGCCGAAGTAGGTTCATCCAGAAACAACAAATCGGGTTTGTGAACAACAGCCGCCGCAAGGGCCAAGCGTTGCCGCTGCCCGCCACTCAAACTGCCTGCAAGCTGGTCGGCAAAACCTTGCAAGGCATAGTGGGCAAGCAAATCGTCGACGCGCCGCATCTTGTCGCGCCGTGAAAGTCCGTAGATGTCGGCAGCAAAGCGCAGGTTCTCTAGCACCGTCAAATCGCGGTAGTGCGAAAATGATTGAGTCATATACCCGATACGACGTTTCAGCGTTTCAGCCCTTTGTGGAATGCGAATGCCAAGAACATCCGCAGTTCCTTCGGTGGGCGTCAGAAGGCCAGTCAGCATCCGCATCGCCGTAGTCTTGCCTGATCCATTGGGGCCAATCAGACCATAAATCATGCTGCGCTCGATTTTCAGATCCAATGCATCAACAGCACGTTTCGACCCGAAGTCTCGGGTCAAACCCTGTGCGTCAACGACCAATTCGGTCATGGCAGGGTCGCTTGAACTGGCACACCGACAGAGAGGTTCGCAGCCGACGCTGGCAAATCAATCTCTGCTAGATACATCAATCGACTACGCTCGGTCTGATTCAATGCATAATAGGGCGTAAATGAAGGTTCATTGCTGATCCAACGCACGCGCCCTTCAATTGGCGCGTCAAGCCCATCGATCTGGATCGCAATCGCGTCGCCTTCAGAAACGCGCACGCGCGCTGGTTCGGGGACATAGACCCGCGCAAAGGGCACCTTTCCTGCCAGAACGATCGCAACTGGACTACCCTGTGACACACGTTCGCCGAGATTCCACGGCAGATTATCAAGCACGCCTTCGCGCGATGATCTGATCACAAGATTGGAAAGGCGTCCTTGCTCTGCATCCAGGCGGGCTTGGGCGGCAGATACCTGTGCTTGCGAAATGCGGACATCTTCCTCCCTGGCGCCGCTCGTAAGTTCGTGCAGTCGCTCCTCGGCACTGGTCATTTGCGCCCGTGTTTCATTGCGGCGGGCAAGGCCCTGATCAAACCGCGCCTGCGTGATTGTATTTCTCTCCAATAGCAATGTTTCGCGCTTTAGCGCGGCGTCCGCCTCGTCAAAAGCTGCAGTTGCAGCCTCAACGTTGGCTTGCGCGATCGCGACTTCTTCAGCGCGCGCGCCGCTTATCATCTTATCCAGATCAGCTTGGGCCTGCGCCAATTGCGCCTCTGCCAAAGCGACATTCGCCTTTTGGATAGTGTCATCCAGACGGACCAGAATGTCGCCAATTTTGACCCGACTACCTTCCGCGACAGGAAGTTCCGTCACGATTTCGGATGCGGTCGCGCTCAGTGATACGCGCTCTTTCGCAAGCACACCCAGCGCGACATTTGCATTTTCATCCTTGCAGCCAGACAGGAGTATGAACGGAACAAGCGCTATCACTCGCCATGTCAAGAGGGCCCTCAATAAGGTCATTTTCTGGCTCCTGCATTGACGATAAAGCCTATCCGACGGGCACCGCGAAAACCGAAAGAAGAGAGCAAAGGCGCGGCAGCTAAGAACAACAATAGCGTATCTGTGAGGGCGGAACCATCACCGAACGCGCTGTTCGCTGCTATCTTCTGTCGAACAACGGCACCCAGAGGAGGGCTAACGGAATGACAGCTCCCCCAGCGACCGGCATTGCTTTTTCAGACACAAGGCAACGACCCTGCGTTACCCCCCGAAAAAGGGACGCTGAAGAATGCTGCGGCTTGTAGTTTGGCGATCTTCAACACGAAGGCGATCAGCAATGTCTAGATGGGAGCCATATCTCTCAGAGATCAAGGTCAAGGTTGCGTTAGAAGCGCTGAATGGCAACTAGACGGTCAGTGAATTGGCCAGTCGGTTTGAGGTTCACCCGACAATGATCGATCAATGGAAACGGGCTCTGCTTGCGGGCGTGTCGGCTGTGTTCGAACGCGGCGATCAGAAAGCCCCGGAAGTGGACGAGGAACAGGTGAAGGACAGGCATGCCAACATTGGGATGTTGGCCGTGTTCAACGATTTTTGGCAAGAAGGCGCAAGCCTTGGACCGGCAAGTGAGGTGGAAGATGACTGAGCTGGACCTGGCGGGCCGGTCTGTGGGCAAGCAATGCGGGTTGCTGTCGACCTCGCAGTCGTCGTTCCAATGCGAACCGAAAGGTGAGAGCGAGATGAACTTCGCCTGACAGACGCCGCCGGAAAAATGGCCAACTGTCAGATCACATCTGAACCACTACAGTTGACGTGGCACCTGGGCCCCGTCTCTCCTCGGGCTTTGGGCGTCAGCCCACTGGTCAGCGCCTTGCGCGCCGTACCCATGCGGAACTTGCCCGTCCTCTTCAGTCCCATCGTCCGCCTCCTTTGTTACAGCAGCTTTCGCAGACCTGCGTTGGCGAATGCCGCAGCCCCGTGCGAATTGACAGTTGTAAACCAAGCATTGTAGTTTGCAGATAAGGCGCAATTCAAAATTCCAACTCTTGGATTGCCCTGCCAGTCTGTAGAAGATGTACAAACCGATCAGTCTGTAAAACTCGTGGAAGTGCGTTTGTGATGTTCAAAGACTTCGGTAGAGTTGGCAGGAAAATCTCGCGCATTGGGACAAGGTTTGGCGCCTGGCTAAAGGTCAGAATGGCGACGCAGCATTTATCTGGCCCGCGTAAGATCAAGTTGGACGACGATGATGTCGCGCTCGTTTGTTTGCTGAAAAACGGGTCCTACTATGTGGATGATCTGCTGGCGCATCACCGCGCGCTGGGGATCAAGAGCTTTCTTTTTATCGACAATGGATCTGACGATGACACCTGCGCGAAACTGGCCGCCCACAGTGACGTGACCACCGTGTCGAACACACTGCCGGTTGCAAGATTTGAAACACGTCTGCGGTCGCAAATTGCCAGAAACACCGTCAAGGGAGGTTGGTTTTTGTTCGTCGATAGTGACGAATTGTTCGAATTCATCAATGGAGCGGGGCGCACGATCCAAGACTATACGCGGTATTGCAGTGATCACGGGTTTGACGCTGTGGTGGCGCAGTGCCTTGATCTTGTCTCTGATTGTCCTTTGTCAGAGACCAGTGACTGGAGTTTTAAGAAATCCATATCGGAATTCCATTGGTATAGCCTGAATTGCATTGAGAATTTCGACTACCACGATCAGGCGGTTGGTTTTGCATGGTTTTTGAGATCCAACACGATCTCCAATCCAGACATCAAAATGAAGTATGGCGGCATTCGCAAAGAGTTGTTCGGGGAAAACCCTTCGCTTTCATCGCATCGGTTGGTCAAGAATGCGCGGCATATTACAATCTATTCGCATCCCCATAGCAGTAGCAACGTGAACTGCGCTGATTTCAGCATGCTTTTGCGTCATTATAAATTTGCAGGCGACTATTATGCGCGCGAGCGCCGGCAACTGGACGACAAAATTTGGGACCACGGTGAGGATGAGCGCAGGATGGCGGTGATAAATGACCGATCCTTTGTTTTCTCCGCCGCACAACTTCATCGGTTTGATGCGGCTGATCAATTGGTTGATCAGGGTTTTTTGCACTGTTCTGAGACGTTCCTGTCGCGATTTCCACCGGTGAGCGGCTCCGGCAAGGAACAAGCGTGAAAGTCCTTCTTTTTCAGATTTATGGCGATCAACGGGTCTATCATCTGGAATTGACCTATAGCATTTTGTCGGCCGCGCGATTTTTGAAGGATGATCCGGATGACATCCGCATTGTGCTCGCGGCGGATGCAAAGAACCAAAGACCGGATTTACCGGTTGAGCATTTGTTGATGACACCTGAGATGCTGCATGAATGGCAAATGGGTGGCACCTATAATCATGCCATTCAGGCCTATGCGCTGCATTATGCGGTGCAGCAATTTGATGCGCCTGTGATCTTGATCGACAGTGACACCATCATCAAACAACACCCCCGGCATATGTTCGATAAGATCAGGCCCGGCCGGGCGTTGATGCATGCCAGTGAAGGCAGGTTGCAAGATAGCATTGAATGGCCCGAGTGGCGCGCATTGATCACACGCAGCGGTGGCACCGTGGGGGGCGGTCCGGTGACGCCCGAAAGTGTGATGTTTAACGCGGGCGTGCTGGGCCTTGATCCGCAGGACGCCCCCTTGATGGATGATGTCAAAGCCGCCATGCGCGATATTCGTGACCACAGTGACATGTTCACCGCCGTGCAGCTGGCTGCGTCGCTTGTGCTGGGTGCGGGCAAAACAGAGCTGTCGGTCTGTGACGAAATCGTCGAACATTACTGGGGCGGGCCGCGGGCCTATTACCACTATCAGATGGAGCAGATGTTCCCGGGTGTTCTGGGTGGCGAGGGTATCGCGGACGCGCGGATACCGCTTGCGGCGCTCAGCCAATCGCCGCCGGTTGCGTTGCGGCACCGGATCGCCGCGCGCATTGTCAGGTTGCGCCGTGGGGCAGGGCCCGCGTACGGGTCTGCCTATCTGGCGTATCGTAGCGCGATCTTTTTGCACCTTTCGAACCCGAAGCTGGCAAATGTCTGGGCCACCAAGGCTTTGAACATGCTCAAATGGGGGGTGCCAGATGCGCAACCGCATACTGCAGATTTCCAGCGGTTCACGCCAGCACGGCTTGAGGCTGAGATCTGGATGGATGGTGATTTACGCAAGCGGTGGCAGGACTACTGGTCAAGTAATTCAACCGATAGCAAAGCCAGCACCGCATCCCAGTGATATTGCAGTACCAGAGCAGTCCCAACAAGCCCGATGACCGCATAGAAAAGGTCATGCCAAGGGTCCCACGCCCCATGACGGCGGGCCAGTCTGATAACCAGAGGGTGCACAAGAATCTGCGAGAACCACAGGCCTGTCAGCGCGCCGACAAGGCCGTAAAGCTCTATGCCCACGATCAGGAATAGTGATTGTGCGGTCGCCTTGGCAAGCAACAGATTAAAGACGCTGCGTGAATCGCCTTTTCCCAACGCGGCAAATTCATAGGTCATGCCGATCAGGTAGGGGATATTCATACAGGCCACCGCCACGACGATCGGCCCTGATAGCAGGAAGCGGTCGTCGTAAAGCAATGCAATGATCCACAACCCGCTGAGCGCTAGGGTAAATTGCATCCCAAAGACAAGAAACGTCATGATAAAACGGGACTTGCGGACCAGCGCATAGTTTTCTGCAGAATCGCCCGGCGGGCTTGCCCTGTGCAACGGGATCATCACCTGTGACATGATCCTTGATGTCAAAGCCTGCGGAAAGCCCCCCATGAAAAAGCCGATATTATAGATGCCCAGCATCTGCAGAGTCAGGTATTTGCCCAAGATCGCCTTGTCCCCCTGCGTCAACAGGAACCCGCAAAGCGTGCTGAGGAAAATCCATTTGCCAAAGTGGATCAGGTCCCAAGCAGCAGAGATTTCCCAGCGAAAGCTGTTGCGCAGACCCGGCAAGTAACGGTCCATGATCACCAGACGGATGAAGGCTGCAATCACCCCTCCGATCACCAGTGCCCAGACATCCCGCATGATGGCGGCCAGCACGATTATCACAATTATGGAAACGATCTGCGCGACAAGATCCAGCATCGTCACCTTGCCCAATATAAGGTGCCGGCTTGCGGTTTCGATGCGCGTGGGATCGAAGCCGGCAATCAGCAGTGCAATGCCTGAGACGGGCAGCATCAGTTGCAAGCGCGGATCGCCATAGATCCAGACCGCAACGCTTCCCATGAGGTAACTTGTTATAAACAGGACCACACCGCGGATCACCTGGATCGTCCACGCGGTGTTGATGTAGTCGGGATCATCCCCCCTCTCACTGTGTTGGATGGACGGGGAAATACCCACATCCGACAGCATCGTCAGCGCCGCGATGAACACCGTGATCAACGCCATCAGGCCGAAAGCTTCGGGGAACAGCAGGCGAGTCAGGATCAGGTTTGCGCCCAGCCTGGTCGCTTGCGAGGCCACAAACCCTGCAGCGACCACGCCAGAACTGCGCATGAGCCGCGTTTTGAGGTCAGTTGCTCTCCAGGTGTCTGGTATCAAGGGGGTTGTCTCTTTCGCAGAGCGACTGGCGTGTTTGTTGCGCAACCGACTTGGGTGGGAGGCATCTTAACCTAACGGGAGTATGGCCGAGGCCATGAATGCGTTCAAGTCCAAGCCGGTTTGGGACGGCGCGCAAACCTGCAATGGATTCTTTGACGGAGACGCCCTAGTTTGGGTCAAGTTTCTTAAGGCACAAGTATAGGGCGCTGGACCAGATGATAAACGAAACCGCGTTGGACGGTGTTGTTGAAATCACGCCTCGTCGATTTGCTGACAGCAGGGGTCATTTCACCGAGACGTATAACGCCGACACTCTGGCCCGGCACGGCATTGCCACGTCGTTTGTGCAGGATAACCAATCCTACAGCCGAGACGCAGGCACCGTGCGTGGCTTGCATTTTCAGGCTCCTCCGGCCGCGCAGACAAAGCTGGTGCGTGTTTTGCAGGGGATCGTCTGGGATGTGGCCGTCGATATCCGCAATGGCTCGCCCACATATGGCCACTGGGTCGGAGTTGAACTGTCTGCCGCGTCTGGAAATCAGCTCTTGATCCCTGCGGGTTTCCTGCACGGGTTTGTCACCCGCACGGATGAATGCCTGGTCGCTTATAAATGCTCTGCCACTTACGCGCCTGAGACCGAAGGGTCAGTCAGGTTTGATGACCCTGATCTGGCGATTGACTGGGGGATTAATGCGGGTCGCGCTGTCCTGTCTGAAAAAGATGGCAATGCTCCGGCCTTTGCCGGTTTCATCTCGCCTTTTACCTATGAGGCTGCATCATGAAGATCGCTGTGACAGGTGGTGCGGGCTTCATCGGCTCTGCCGTGGTGCGTCAGGCGGTGGCGCAGGGCCACGCTGTTGTGAACCTTGACGCGCTGACCTATGCCGCCTGTCTGGCCAATGTCGCCAGCGTTGCGGATAATCCGCTTTATGCCTTTGAACGGGCCGATATTTGTGATCGCGGTGCCGTCGACCGTATCCTGGCGGCCCACCAGCCTGATGCTATCATGCATTTGGCCGCTGAATCCCATGTGGACAGGTCAATCGACGCACCCGGTGCGTTTGTCCAGACCAATATCACCGGCACCTACACACTTCTCAGCGCCGCCCGCAGCTATTGGGAAGGCCGCGGCAAACCTGCGGGTTTCCGGTTTCATCATATCTCGACCGATGAGGTTTACGGATCGCTCGGTCCGGTTGGTTTGTTTCGCGAAGACACGCCCTATGATCCCCGTAGCCCCTATTCGGCGTCAAAGGCTGCCAGCGATCATCTGGTGCGCGCCTGGGGCGAAACCTATGGCCTGCCCGTTGTGCTGTCGAATTGCTCGAACAATTACGGGCCCTATCAATTCCCTGAAAAACTTGTTCCGGTTGTGATCCTGAATGCCTTGCACGGAAGCCCGATCCCGATCTACGGCAAGGGCGAAAACGTGCGGGACTGGCTTTATGTCGAAGATCACGCCGATGCGTTGTTGACGGTTCTGGCGCGGGGCGCAGTCGGTCGCAGCTATAATATCGGCGGCGAGAACGAAGCGCGCAATATTGACCTAGTCATGATGATTTGCGACTTGCTGGATCAGCACCGGCCTGATGCAGCGCCGCATGCGGAGCTGATCACCTATGTTGCAGACAGGCCCGGTCACGACCTGCGCTATGCGATTGATCCGACCCGTATCCGCGACGAATTGGGGTGGCGCCCATCGGTGAGCCTTGAACAGGGCTTGGCCAAGACCGTCGCGTGGTATCTCGCAAACCCCGACTGGTGGCGACCGCTTTTGGACCATGACGGTGTCGGCACGCGATTGGGCACAGCATGAAGGTATTGGTGTTCGGCAGAACCGGTCAGGTGGCGCGGGCCTTGATTGCGGCAGGCCCTGCTGCTGAAATGGAAATCACGGCCCTTGCACGCGATCGCGCGGACCTTGCCGACCCGGCGGCCTGCGCTGCGATCATCGCGGGCACGGACGCAGATGCCGTGATCAATGCCGCCGCATGGACTGCGGTCGATGCTGCTGAGGCGGACGAGGCCGCGGTTCATGCGATCAATGCTGATGCGCCTGCTGCAATGGCGCAGGCATGTGCGAAAAAGGGTCTGCCTTTTGTCCATATCTCGTCTGACTATGTGTTTGACGGCACCGATGGCCCAGCGTGGCACCCTGATGATCCGACCGCGCCGCTGGGGGCTTACGGGCGCACCAAACTGGCGGGCGAAAAGGCCGTGGTCGCAGCGGGCGCGGTCTATGCGATCTTACGCACCGCTTGGGTGTTTGATGCGGCGGGCAAGAACTTTGTCACGACGATGTTGCGGTTGTCTGAAACGCGCCGCACCCTGCCGGTCGTAAGCGATCAGATTGGTGGCCCGACCCCCGCATCCGCGATTGCTCAGGCCTGTCTGACGATCGCCAAGACTTTGGTGGACGCGCCTGCGTTGCGTGGGACGTATCATTTCAGCGGCACGCCTGATGTGTCATGGGCCGATTTCGCGCGCGCCATCTTTAAAGCCGCAGAGCGCGATGTGATTGTGACGGATATTACGACCGCTCAGTACCCGACACCTGCCCGACGTCCCCAAAATGCCCGGCTCGATTGCACAAGCACCACCGCTACATTTGGCATAGCGCAGCCTGATTGGCACGCCGCACTCACAAAAATATGCAAGTCTGCATGACTGATACGCCTTGATGGATTAGGACTGTTTCATGAGAAAACGCAAGGGATTGATACTGGCCGGCGGCACCGGATCGCGGCTTTGGCCGATTACCCAAGCCGTATCCAAGCAATTAATGCCGATCTATGACAAGCCGATGATCTACTACCCGCTGTCGGTTCTGATGCTGACTGGCATCCGCGAGATCGCGATTATCACGACCCCGCAGGATCAGGCGCAGTTCCAACACCTGCTGGGCGACGGGTCGCATTGGGGTTTGCAGATCACATGGCTGGTGCAGCCAAGCCCCGATGGCCTTGCTCAGGCCTATTTGATTGCCGAGGCGTTTCTGGACGGTGCACCCTCGGCCATGGTGCTGGGCGACAATATCTTTTACGGCCACGGCTTGCCGGAAATGCTGGCGAATGCCGATGCGCAAGACGCAGGCGGCACTGTGTTTGGCTACCGCGTGGCCGATCCCGAACGCTACGGTGTCGTGGGGATGGATAGCGACGGGCAGGTCACAGAGATTGTCGAAAAACCCGATGTGCCGCCGTCGCATTTTGCGGTGACGGGGCTTTATTTCCTCGATGCGACAGCTTCGGAGCGGGCGCGCAGCATCACCCCCAGCGCGCGCGGCGAACTAGAAATTGTCAGCTTGCTGGAAAGCTATCTGTCCGATGGCAGCCTGCGTGTAGAAACCATGGGCCGCGGCTATGCGTGGCTTGATACCGGCACGCATGGCAGTTTGCTTGATGCCGCCAATTTCGTGCGTACCTTGCAAAACCGTCAGGGCATGCAAACCGGTTGCCCCGAAGAAATCGCCCATAGCGCGGGCTGGATTGATGATGTGGCGTTGTCCGCGCTGGCCGAACGCTATGCCAAGACCGACTATGGCGCGTATTTGTTGGGGCTGATCTAGGATGGGCCTTGCCTATTTGATGAATACCTATCCGATCACGTCCACCACCTTTGTGCGCCGCGAAATCCATGCGCATGAGGCGGCAGGCGTTGAGGTGACCCGGTTTGCAATCCGTGACTGGGCCGAAGTCCCGGTGGACCCAGAAGACCGCGATGAGGTCAGCAAGACGACTTACATTCTCAAGCAAGGGATCCTGGCGCTGGCGTTCGGCGCGCTACGCGAAGTGCTGAGCAGCCCGCTGGGATTTGCCCGTGCGGTCAAAACTGCGCTGCATTTGGCGACGCGGCCCGGCAGTACCGGCGTGAAACATGCAGCCTACCTGCTAGAGGCGGTCTTTCTGAAACAAGTCGCCAAGGCCAAGGATATAGACCATATTCACGCGCATTTTTCGACCAATTCGGCGGCGGTTGCATTGCTGTCGCGGCGCATGGGTGGCCCAAGCTATAGTTTCACGGCCCATGGCCCGGATGAATTTGACGATTCCGTAGGCAACGGTTTGGTGGTGAAGGTCGCGCATGCCGCCTTTGTCGCCGCCATTACCGAGTATGCGCGCGGTGTGATCATGGCTGCCACGGGCGGGCAGCATGCAGATCAGGTGCATGTAGTGCGTTGCGGCATTGATCTGGATGAATTCGCCCTGACACCGCCCCCTCAGAACAAGCGCATTGTCTGTGTTGGGCGTTTGTGTCCGGCAAAAGCGCAGGTGCTGCTGGTCGAAGCGGTGGCACCCCTTGTTGCGGCGCATCCTGATCTGGAACTGGTTTTTATCGGCGATGGTGAAGACCGCGGCGTGATCGCGCAGCGCGTCACCGCCTTGGGGTTGGACGCCCATGTGAAAATGCCGGGTTGGGGCACCGGACATCAGGTGCGCGATGCCATCGCGGGTGCGCGGATTTTCGCATTGCCCAGTTTCGCCGAAGGGCTGCCGATTGTCTTGATGGAAAGTCTTGCGATGGGCCGCGCGGTTGTCACAACGCGCATCACGGGTATCCCCGAACTTGTGGATGCAGACTGCGGCTGGATTGTCGCCCCCGGTGATGTGCTTGCCTTGCGAGAGGCAGTGGACGCGGCATTGCGGGCGGATACTGCAACGTTGACAAGCATGGGTGAAACGGGGCGCGCGCGGGTGGCGCAGCTACATGATCAGGCTCAGAACGCGGCGCAGTTGCGGGCGTTGTTTGCAGGCGCGAAATGCCGCTATAAAAGAACTTCAGAGTTCCCACGATGAGCCATTTGAGCGATATGCCCAATGACACACCTCCCGATGTTGCTGTTGTGGTCATTGGCCGCAACGAAGGCGCGCGTCTGGTGGCCAGCCTTGCGTCGTTACAAGGGGTCGTCCGCCGCATCGTCTATGTCGATAGCGGGTCAACAGACGACAGTTTGAAGGTGGCGCGCGCGGCTGGGGCGCAAGTCGTGGAACTTGATATGAGCGTGCCGTTCACCGCAGCAAGGGCGCGCAATGCGGGCTTTGAAGCGCTCGACCCGATGCCTGCATTTGTGCAGTTTATTGACGGGGATTGCGTCGTTGTCCAAGGCTGGATCGCGGCCGGCGCGGTGGCGCTGATGCAGCACAATGACATCGGGATCGTGGCGGGCTGGCGCACCGAGATTCACCCCGATGCCAGCGTCTATAACGGGTTGGTCGATTTTGAATGGCATCGCCCGGCTGGTGATATCGATGCTTGTGGCGGCGACATGATGGTCCGCACGGCGGTATTTCGCGACGCTGGCGGGTTCAATGCCCATGTCATCGCCGCCGAAGATGACGAGTTTTGCACCCGTGTCCGCGCGGCGGGCTGGCGGGTGCACCGCCTGCCTGTTTCCATGACCCAGCATGACGCGGACATGCACAGCTTTCGTCAGTGGTGGCAGCGCGCGGTGCGCACGGGACATGGCTTTGCCCAAGTGGGCGCATTGCACCCCGGTTATTTTCAGCGTTCGCGTCAAAGGGTCTGGGTCTACGGGGCGGCATTGCCCGTCTTGGCAATCATGTCGCTGGTCTTATTGCCTTGGCTGCTCTGGGTGATTGGGGGTCTCTATCTGGTGTCTTACGTTCGCACCGTGCATGGATTGAGGACCGAAGGGCTTGCACTGCCCAATGCACTACATCACTCATTGTTCTTAAGCTTGTCCAAATTCCCGAATTTGATTGGAATACTGACCTATCATTGGCGTGTCCTGCGGCGCAGCGACATGGCGATCATCGAGTATAAGTGAGATGACTATGGCGACAGCACCTTTGCGCGTCGGCCTCATCGGCGCGGGTTTTATCGCGACGTGGCATGCAGAAACGATCAAATCGCTTGCTGGCGTCAGGCTTGTTGCGGTTTGCGATATGTCGACCAGCGCCGCTACGGCCTTGGCCGATGGATTTGGGGCAAAGGCCTATACCGATCTTGATCAGATGATAGCCGCGGAAAACCTGGATGCTGTCCATATTCTGACCCCGCCCGACAGCCATGCAGACCTTGCGGTGAAATGCGCTGCGGCGGATTTGCACTGTTTCGTCGAAAAACCTGTTGGCGTGTCTGCAAGGCAAACCGCTGCAATGGTTCAGGCGGGCCGTGATGCGGACCGCTTGATGGCAGCAGGACATAACTTTCTGGGTTTGCCGGGCTACGCGCGTCTAAAAAAGGCGGCGCACTCGGGTGATCTGGGCCGGATATCCACAGCAGAGATCAACTGGTGCTTTCCCTTGTCGCCGTTGCGATCGGGGCCGTTCGGGCTTTGGCTTTTGCGCGAACCGGGGAACCTATTGCTGGAACTGGGCCCGCATCTTTTTGCCTTTGCGACGGACCTGTTTGGCCCGGTTGAGGTGACACATCTGGCGCTCAGCAAGCCTATCGCCTTGCCGGATGGCGCGATCCGGCATCAAGGTTGGCGTCTGCTTGCCCGAGCGGGCGATGTGGATGTGACCATTAACATCTCGGTGGTTGAAACGGTTGATGACCGCAGTGTCGTGTTGCGAGGTTCTTCCGCGCAGGCCCGGTTCGATTATGCCGCTGATACGCTTGTGGTCCGCCGCGAGAACACTTCGGATCTGGTGGTTAATCCGCTGCGCGAGCAAACCGCACTCGCATGGCAGCATCTGCGCGAGGGTGGCGTGAATTTTGCTCGCCAGTTGCTGTCGTTGAACCGAAAATCGCCTTACGGGATAAGTTTCGCGGGTGCCATTGGCAGTTTTTACGACAGTCTGCGCGACGGTAAACCGCTTGATCCCCGCTTTGATATGCAGACTGCGCAGGTAGTGATGCAAAGCATCGACGATGCTTTGACCTTCTTGCCTGCCCATCCGCCACTTACCCGTCCGGCGGGCACACCCGAGCCCACGGTGATGGTGATTGGCGGGACCGGTTTCATCGGGCGCGCGCTGACCCGCGCGCTTGTCGCAATGGGCCATGATGTGCGTGTCCTCAGCCGAGGCAGGAGCGGCCCTTTTGCCGATATTGCCGACCATGTCGAAACCAAAGCGGTATCGATGCATGATACCGATGGTCTGGCGCGGGCGATGGAAGGGATCGACACTGTTTACAACCTTGCAAAGTCGGTGGACCACACATGGGAAGACGCGCTGGTCAACGACATCGGCGTCTGTGTCGGTGTCGGTGAAGCGGCGATGGAGGCTGGCGTCCGCCGTCTGATTTATACCGGTACAATTGCATCTTATGACATGTCGGACCCCTGCGGGACGATCACCGAACAGATGCCTTTTGCCGATGACATGCGTGACCGCAACATCTATGCCCGCTCCAAAGCCGCTTGCGAACATCGCTTGATGCAAATGCATGCAGAGCAGGGATTGCCAGTGGTGATCGCGCGCCCGGGGATCGTCGTGGGGCACGGTGGCCCGCTGCAGCATTGGGGCATAGGCCGTTGGCATGGCGCTGGTGCGGTGCGTATCTGGGGGCATGGCCGCAATATCCTGCCCTTCGTGTTGATCGACGACCTGACAGATGGTCTGATCCGCATGATGGACAAAGATGGTATCGCAGGCGAAAGTTACAATCTGGTGGGCGACAGGATGCTGTCGGCGTGCGATTACTTTGCAGCCATTCATGAAGTGATGGGTGTGCGGTTGAACGTATCAACAAGTTCGCTGCATGCCCTCTTTGCCGCCGATGCGGTCAAATATGCGCTGAAAGTGACTGTGCTGCGGCGCAAGGGCCTGTTGCGTGCATCTTTGAAAGACTGGAAATCGCGGGCGCATCTTACACCGTTTGATAACGCAAAACCGAAGGTAGAGCTTGGCTGGGCCCCGCAAACCGACCGCGCCACACTGATTGCGGGCGCGATTAAGGATGCCAACCTGTTCGGGTTCTAGTATTGGGAGGGCACCCCGGTGCGCGGCAGCGATGTCACCACGTTCCACACGGTTTCTTGCATCAGGCGCGCGGCCTCCAGGCCGGGGTCTTGGGCGGGGCTGCCGTCTGCGCGTTGCAAGCGGTGGGGTAGGCCGACCGGGCTTTGCTGATACAAGACCGCGTAATGGGTTAGCGCGATAAGATAGGCCCCGTAGTCGTTGAAGTGGATGTTGTCGCTAAACAGATCCGCATAGGTCGTCAGCGGCCCAACAGGCCCTTGCGCCTCCAGTGCGTCCGCAAAGGCCGCCATAACTTGTCCGCCCGGGATCAGATAAATCGGCGTTGGCGGATCTGCCATCGCAAGCGCTGGCCGCATGATTTGGCCTTCCCAATAGGTGCCCAGATCACCGTCAAGCCGCATCCGCCATCCTTCGGGATCATCAAGCGGCGGCCAGGTTTCGTAAAGATAGACGGGCATTGCTGTTTCTTGCGCGGCTTTTGCCCAATTGTAGAGCATGGCAGCGCTGTCAAAATATGCAATCGCGTCTTTGATTTCGACCATTTCGGTCAGAATCAAAGCATCGTAATCGCCTGATTTCACGGCCTCACGCGCGTCGCGGTACTTGTCATGAGCATTTTCGGCGTCAAACCCGTTTATCGGGATGTCGGGGTCCCAATGCGATTGCAATGTCGCACCCCAGCCTAACTGACTAGCATAGTCATGGCCTTCGCCCGCCAGTTGCGCGAGCATCGCAGGCATGTCACGCCCTACAAGGCTGTGGCCGAGGTGAAAGACCCGACGCGCCCCGCTCGGTTTTGGCGCGGGGGCGGCATAGAGGGCCTCGAAACTTGCGATATCCAGTGGTGCCGGATTGCGGTTATAAAGGCCAAGTGCTGCCAGCAGGGCGAAGGCGGGTGCAAAGACGAACAGGGCAATACGTTTAAACATGCGCAACAGATAGGATCAGACCGTCTTGGACCAAGATCCCGCCTTTCATGGTTGGAAGTGCCGGGGAGCAGCCTGTTTCAAATGTCCCATTGTCTATTTTGAGGGACACGGCATGAAATCCGATAACTTTGCCGGTCAGCTGATATTGCGCTTTGTAGACCGCTTCCTTGGCACAAAAGATCAGTTTTGCGGCAAGGTGCGGCTGGGGTTGGGTTGTCACCCACCTGTGTTCGACGGGGGTGCAGACCAGCGCGATCAGGTCAGGGTCCAGCGGGGTTGCAGGTGTGACATCGACACCCAATGTTTCATAGTCGGTGCGCTGTGCTGCCACGGCGACGCAGCATCTGGCGCAGTGTGAAATGGAACCTGTGACGCCGGACGGCCAGATCGGTGCGCGATCCCGCGCTTGCGGAATGGCAGTGGGGGGCAGTCCCAGCTGCGCCAATGCGCTGCGTGCCGCGCGGCGGCCTGCGGCGAATTCGGTCTGGCGCCGCGGGATCGCCTTTGCAACTGCGGCGGCCTCTTGCGGCCAGAGCCGGCCGGCGATGCCGGGGTCCGTGACGGCGATCCCGGCAGTGGTGTCAAGCAGATCGCGCAGTGCCGCCGCGATGCCGTCCATCAGCGATTGCGCCGTCGTTCGCGCATTTCGCGGCGGCGGGCCATCGCATCTTGCACAGGCTCGCCCTTTGGCTGGGGCTCTGCAGGTGTGGCTCGGGTTGGTTCCGGGGCTTTTGGCGTGTCGTGCGGGACAGCAATGCCTGCCTTCTTTGCGACAATCGCGGCTAAGGCATCCAGCGTCGGCGCGCGGAAGATGTCTGTGATCGACAGTTTTTGCACGCCCATGCTGCTTCGGATTTCGCGGTGCACCTGCACGGCCAGCAGGGAATGCCCGCCAAGATCGAAGAAGCTGTCCTTTGGCCCGATTTGCGCCACGCCAAGCGTCGCCGACCAGATCGCCGCGATCTTATCACTGATATCAGCCACTGAGCCCAGATTGATCGCTTTGGCAGGGGCCGCTGACGCAGCCGCGATGGCGTGTTTTGGGTCCCCTTGCCCAAGGTCGGGGGCAGGCAGTGCCTTGCGGTCGACTTTCTTGTTGGGCGTCAGCGGAAAGGCGTCCAGCGTCACAAAATGGTGCGGCACCATGTAATCGGGCAGGGATCCCAGCATTTCCTTGCGCAAGGCGGCCGTATCGACGGTGCCGTCTGCCAAAAGATAGCCGACCAGTTGCGTGCCCCCGGGGGTATCGTCGCGGGCCACCACCACCGATTGCCGGACGCTGGCATGCTGGTCGATCATGCTTTCGATTTCGCCCAATTCCACGCGGTAGCCGCGCAATTTGACCTGAAAATCAGTCCGCCCGAGGAAATCAAGCTGCCCGTCGGTGCGCCAGCGCGCCAGATCGCCAGTGTTGTACATCCGGCCTTGCGCAAAAGGGTTCGGCACAAAGCGTTCAGCGGTCAGATCGTCGCGCCCGAAATAGCCGCGCGCGACACCCGCGCCACCGATATAAAGCGCGCCCGGTGCACCGATGGGGACGGGCTGCAAAGCGTCATCCAGCACATAGACTTGCGTATTCGCGATGGGTGTGCCGATGGCCACGGCCCCTTGCCCTTGGGCTGTGGTTTGGGTGGTGGACCAGATCGTCGTCTCGGTCGGTCCATACATGTTTTCTACAGGCCCGCCTGTCAGCTTGCGCAATTCACTCGCCAGCGCAGATGACAAGGCCTCGCCGCCGATCATCAGGTTTTTGACACGCGACAGGGCGGCGCGCGCTTCGTCGTTCATGGTAAGCATTTGCGCCATGGACGGGGTGCATTGCAGGTGCGTGACCTTGTGCCGTGTGATTTGGGCCGCGATGGAATAATCGCCCTCAGTGGCCTCTTGGTTGCAGGCGGCGACAACTTTGGCCAGAGGTTTTAGCCCCTCAAGCACCAGATCCACATCGATGCCATAGTCGATCAGGCAGGCGACTTCGGTGACGCCGATGGCCTTGACTTCTTTGATGCGTGCGATGGCGTCATCGATCGTGCCGAACAGGCCGCTGTCGTTGAAATACCGCGCGAAGGCGAATTCCAGGATCCCGTCCATTTCGTCATCGTCCAAGGTCCCAAGGTCGATCTGCATCGGGTTGTCGACGCCTTTGGGTTTTTTGAACGCGGGAAACGCCCAGGCGTATTGCTTAATCAGACCGGCGGCGGCGCGCAGGTAGTCTTTCATCGGTTCACGCGCGATGTCGTGGGCCTTTTCGCGGGTATCGGACAAAAAGCTATGCAGCATCAAGGTGACGGTGAAATCATCAGGGTCGTGGCCTGCGGCGCGCAGCGCATCGTGGTAGATCACGATCTTTGCGGCGACCTCGTCCACGCTTTGACCCAAAAGATGGGTCAGCACGTTACAGCCGTTGCTGCCTGCCTCTTTCCATGTTTCGGGGTTGCCAGCGGTTGTAACCCAGACGTTGAGTTTTTTGGACACAGGCCGCGGTTGGGTGACGACGCCGTGCATCTCTCCGTTCGCGCGGGGGAATGCAACTGTTTCACCGGCCCAAAGCGCGCGCAGGTCGCGGATTGCTTCGAACATTGCAGGTTTGTTTTTTGGGGGCGTGTTTTGGGGCCGCAGCACAAAGTCATCGGGTTGCCAGCCAGAGGCAATCGCCAAACCGGTGCGCCCGTTTGTCAGGT
>Ga0316208_1000440_pt1 | contig 51658 bp, 55 predicted proteins | sample 3monopyrite_MG_FD_204944 | JGI IMG/M metagenome (GOLD analysis project Ga0316208, IMG submission 204944) | Microbial mat bacterial communities from mineral coupon in-situ incubated in ocean water Damariscotta River, Maine, United States -... | ecosystem: Environmental > Aquatic > Marine >... | reverse complement strand
TTAAAGGTTATTTTTTCTTTTTCAGTGCCGATTTGATCATAAAGGGTTCTGATTTTCATCTCACCATTGGACCAGGTCTCTGTAATTCTCAATGTTCCATCTTTTCTCCAGTATAACCACTCTCCAGACTTTAATCCCTTTCTGAACTTTCCTTTTTTCGACAATTGCTTTTTTTCATAAAAGCTTTCAAAATTACCATTTAATAGAAGTCCCGAAGAACCTCCTTGTGTAGAAATAACATGCTGAGCCTTGTACCAAAAATAAAACTTATCTTTACGATGAAACCAAACTCCCTTCTTGTCTTCATCTAAAATTTGAAATTGATACTGCTCACCTTCTTGTTTTAAGTTTCTTTGGAGGTAATAGTCTTCGAGTTGTTTTTGAGAAAAGGAGATAGAAAAAACCAGAGAATAAACAAAAATGATAAACGCCTTCATAAAACTTTAGAAATTATGGTTCATGTAAAAATACATAAATATGAATTATTAACTCAAAAATTGAAGAGCCAATATCGATTTCGATAGTTTTTAAAACTAAATCAGCCAACCTTTTCGCCAACCTAAAAAACAAAACCCCTCTGAACTCAATTGTTTCAGAGAGGTTTTAGTACTCGAGGCGGGACTTGAACCTGCACGCAGCGAAGAGCATAGTATTTTAAAAGGCTGCCGAAGATCTGCATTGCAGCGCGTTCGAATGCAAAACTCGACAAAATCATGCAAAACAGAACATTATCGCACACCTTATGATAGCTCATACATAACTAATCCTCAAGAATACACTACTTCAATCCACTCAAAATATATTTATAAATCTCATCGTTATTATTGAGTTGTGGATTTTTAAAACTTTCCGTAACATAGATAGGTTTTTGTACCATTTCTCGTTGAATCATTTCAGAAATCGTTGAATAAAAATCCAAAGATGTTTTACCCACTAAAAGCGGTTCCAAATCATTGCCCTTTTCCCACATTCTTAAAATTTGAACAAAGCCGCTTAGATATAAGTAGTCTTTTGTAAATCCACCTCCTCTAAAGATTCGAGTAACAATACTGAAAGCATCGTCCTGATCTAAATTATGATCATTGACAAGGAAATTATAGCATTCAATAAAATCAGCGCCATGACACATCAAATTGACAATAATAACTCGATACGCTAATTTCTTAAGTCGCTTCATTGAAATATTCCCGCTCAAATATTCTGCGAGAATTGCTAAACCTTCTTGCGTCTCTGTGTTCATTGGTAAGCCGAGATTAAATAAGCGTAGTTTTTGCGCATTGGAATTCATCGTTGTAACCATGTGAACACCAATCTCATGCTCTACAAGTGCATTGATTTGTCCACGTGTAAACTTTGCCGTTGGATTGAATAAAATTGTCTTTTTAGCATTCAATACCATCACCTGCGCAATCACACGATTACTCTTTTCAATTTTACTTTCAAACCCATAACGCTCAAGGCCTTCCCTGAAAGAAATCATTGCCTCATCAACGCCCAAACTTGGTGATCTTTTCGGTTCACCAGAAACCTCTGGCAAATGCAAGAAGTAGTATGCGTTTTGAACATCCTTTTTTGAAGGTCGCCCGAAGTAGCGCAAAGAATTGTATAAAAACTTAGGCGTATTCAAAGAGGAAAGCAAGTCAATTTTATCGAAATAACTGTTGATCACTGACTCGTACATATGTCGAATAGACACATCCGAAATATCTTGTACCCTAAGATTACTCAGCTTTTGCTTCAATTCAAATGGATTGATACGGATTGGGCTGTATTTGAACTTTGGAAGTTCCGAACATTGATTCTTAAAAAAGCGTTTTTTCTCTTGAATATTGTTGTTGGGATTAATAAAAGCTAATAACTCAAAGTTTTTTAGGAGTTGATACAACTCCTTGTCCACTCTCAGAATTGAAGACTCCATAGTTTTATCAAGCAACTTCGATTTTACGTTGTGCTCCCAATTTGAATTGTTCTGACTGAAGAAATTGGCGTTGTTGAGAATCCTAATTTTTAATTGCTGTTGTAAACTTTTAATAATATTCGGGTAGTCATCACCTGTTAGTTCGTTGCAATAGACCTTCTTAATTTCAGTAGCCAGAACCAAGGTGTTTTTAAAGTTGTTTGTAATGTATTCGAGGTTGTACCCTCTACCGTAAAAAACATCATTAATCGCCGAAACATTTTCTATGTTTTCCAATTTAATCGTCTCTAATTCTGAACGCCAATGTTCCACCACAGAACCAAACCGTTTCATATCGACACGTTCAACTCCAATGTTGAAAAGAGGCACTTTTCGATCCCATCGCTCATGGTTATAAGAATGGACATCATACACAATGCACCCTCCGAATAACTCTTCCAATTTACTTATTAAAGCATGAGTCACTTTATAGTAATTTGAATGTTTTTGAATACTTTTCTGTCGATCTTTTGGTGTCAGTTTCTTCTTCCAAACATTTTTTCCCCAAGCCGTTTCAAGTATACATTCTTCAGGTCTGCGATTCAAATCATATTCAAAACGAGAATCATGCCCAATTAGAGTAATAGGAAGTGAAGCAATAAAATCACCCGTAAAAGGATCTTCTTCAAACCAACGATTGTATTCGTCGTGTTCTATTCTTGCCTTTAGATCAGAACGAAGATTGCTTCCGTCATGAATAGCCGTGCAACAATAAGGAAGGTATCGGTTTACTTTAATCGTAAACGAGCCATCACTTGCAATCGCTTCAAAATGTTTCTCTGATTCAATTAATTGAATGATCTCTTTAATCTCCAATCGTTTCATCAGTATCAATTTTTATAAGTTCCGACTTGTTTTTTCTATCACTAATTTCTTCAACAACAAGTTCAAGGTAGTCGACAATTTTGCGTTGTATTTTCGTGTTGTTTAATTTATTGATGTCTGTAATCGTTCCTGGACTCATCACATTAACTTCAATTAGTTTACCTCCAATTAAATCCAATCCTGCATAGTAAATACCATCACGAACAAGCTTTTCTCCAACTTTTCTACATAGGGTTTTGTCTGCTTTTGTTAATTTGTATTTCTCAACAGTTCCACCTGCAGAAATATTGGATCGTGCATCTCCTTTGGCGGGCCTTCTTCTTAAAGCACCAATAGGCTCACCATTCAGCATCAATACACGCACATCACCATCTTCTGCTCCCTCAACGTATTCTTGTAAAATCACATAACTGGACTTCCCTTCAGTTCTATTTATGTAAAAATCTAGTAAGGATTTAATATTGTGCATTGCAGACTTTTCGATAACAATTACTCCACTTCCTCCATAGCCATCAAGTGGCTTAAGTATCATTTTATCATCTTCAGACTCTTCAATTATACGAAGTAAGTAATCTATGTTTTTTGAAACATGGGTTGCAGGAATAAGCTCGCGTTTTGGATCATAGTAGGCTGCTGTGTATATTTTGTTGTTAGTCTCTCTTAATCCATCAACAGCATTCAAAATGAAAACATCATCCTTAATCGAATCTAAGAAATTCAAAACGAGTGGATCCATTGGAGGATTGTCTCGCATGAAGATTACATCAAAATGCTTTAACTCCCTCATTTTTTCTTGAAACTCGACTGTCTTATAAAAGGCAGGAATACTCGTCGAAATTCTTGCAGGTCCAACTATGGTTTTACATAGGCTTAACGTGACACTATCTCTAATGGTAAGGTTTGGTGGATGTGTAACTGCCACCTCATGCCCTCGACTTACAAGTTCATGAATCATGCGTAGTGTTGAATCCTGTTTTGGGTTAACACGTTCCCAAGGATACATAATAAAACAGATTTTCATTTTCACAGAATTATTTTTGTTGAATATTTAATTTCTTCCAATACTATTTGACTTTCGATATCGCTGATATTATGAATTGAAGCCACATCATTTACTAAGAAGTCTCGAAACGTTTTAATATCTGCGAATCGAACTTTGACGAGAAAGTCAAAACTTCCTGAGGTATGATAAAATTCTGTTACTTCCTCTAATTGTTCCATATTTTTAACAAACTCATTTCGTTTTTCTGAATGATGGTCTTTAATTGTAATGTTCATAAACACAATAATATTCTTACCCAACATATCGGCATCTAACAATGCGACATACTGTTTAATAATGCCAGAATTTTGTAGTTTTTTAATCCTTTCGTAGATAGGAGTAGTCGTCAAATATAGTTTTTTGGCCATTTCTTTGGCAGTCATTAGTGCATTCTCTTGAAGAATATTTAGAATTTTTTTGTCAGTACTATCCATTAAAAGTGATTTTAGCTACAATAAAAAGCAAACATAGCTAAATTTACTTAATTTACAATATGTTGTAGTTTATTACATTAATATAAATGAAATTTATACCAATAATCACCAATCAAAGATCATCGCCAATAGATGTTGAAGTCGAAGAAGATTCTGAATAAAACGGATTATTGAATAGAAACGGATCTTCATGTGAAGACATATAGCCAATAATAACAAAAAAAATAACAATGAAAAAAGTAACATTAACAATCGCAAGTATTTTAATCGCTGGAATTTTAATCGCACAGGATTATACACCTCCACCTAGCGCAGAAACATCATTCACAAAAAAGTATCCAACAGGAGTGGTTGACGAATGGATGGATGACGAAACTCAAATTGTATGCTATTTTGAGGATGATGGTAATTACGGAAGAGCGTTTTTTTCACCTAAAGGAAAGTGGATTAGTTCAGAATTTAGTTTAAGCGAAGATGACCTTCCTGCCAATGTATTGTCCGGTGTTCAAGAAAACTACAAAGGATTTGAAATAACAGGAGTGACTAAAAGAGAAGATACCAAACAAACTGTTTACGAAGTAGGCATCTACAACAATTCTACTGAACAGGACTTATTAATTACCCTCAACTCGAATGGGGAAATTGTAAAAGAGGAAGATCTAAATACTGAAGATTGATTCGAGTAAGTTCTAAGACAAAGATGTCGGAAGCATCAAAGCTTATGGCCGAACAGAAAAAGAAAAAACCATTGACAGAGTGGCTAGGGGTTGTAATTCTACTATTTATAATGATGTTACTTCTTCTAGCCCTAAGTCAATTAGCTAATTAGTGTGAGCCATGAAAAATATTGAACTAAAATACGTGGGATTTCAGAACAAGTACTATTGTTTTAAAGATGTGCTAGATTATAACATGCAATTTTCTGGGGCTAGAGTAGATTTAATTTATGATTTTAATTTGAGAGAAACTGCGAACGTCAATGTATGGTTTCAAATGTTCTATTTCTCATCATTTGATGGGGATAATGAATCAAAAATAATTTCGGATTACTGATTCCCCCAAAAAACACCAGAACGTAAATGGATTACGGTGTTTCACTTTAGTTTTGAAGAAAAAACAAGATGAATATATTAAGTTTTATGGAAGAATTTCCAACAGAAGAGGTTTGTAAGAATCATTTTAAACTTCAGCGAGAGCAAGAAGGTGTCAAATGTAAGAAATGCGGAAACATCCACCATTACTGGCTAAAAGCCAAGGATCAGTGGTAATGTAGTAAATGCAATTTTAGAACCACCTTAAAAAGCGGAAGCATAATGGAAGGATCTAAAGTTGATTTTCACACGTGGTACAAGGCAATGGCTTTCATGACATACAGTAAAAAAACAATATCAGCAGCAGAATTACAACGTCAATTAAATCATCCAAAGTATGATACAATTTGGAGATTAATGCATAAAATACGTTCAGCTATGGGAAAGCGAGATGCCCTCTACCAGTTGGAGGGAGCAATAGAATTTGACGAAGGGTATTTTGAGAAAGCAAGCTCACAAAAAGTAAAATTAAAAAGAGGACGAGGTAGTCAACGACAGATGAATGTTGCAGTTATGGTTGAATATACACCGCTAGAAGATATTGAAACAGGCATAAAAAGTAGCCAATGCAGATACTTCAAAATGAATGTTCTCTATGACCATAATGCTCAAACAATCAATGATACAATCGAAGAAAATTTTCAAGAGAAAAGTATTGTGTTCTCTGATAAAAGCACCAGTTATGTTGATATATCAGATTATGTTGAAATATATATGACTGAAAAATCAGATAAACAAGTAACAAAATCAACGCTCAAGTGGGTTCATATTGCAATTAGAGATGCAAAAAGAACATTACTTGGTGTTTTTCATAAGATTAAGGGAAAATATTTGCAACTTTATCTCAATGAGTTCTGTTACAAATTAAACCGCAGATACTTTGGTAGCAGAGTATTTGATAGACTTACACTTGCTGTCGCTAAATCTTACGGGTAAAATTTTGGGGAATCAGATTTCGGATTTATTAGTTCTACCCAATGAAATAATATTATAAAATAAGAACTGGTTAGAAGTATTAATATTCACCCAGCGAATAATGCTTAGTGGAAACTTTTAGAATGAAGATTTTTTATACCTAAATTCTCGGTGAGAATAAAATTCAAATGCATTGAGAGGATGAATTGCCACATTTTTTAAGTAAATACAGTTTTCTTTTTTGATGATTCACATTCTAATAGTACATTTCCGAATAACGCATAATATATTCTATCGGTTCTAGAAATCGATCATAACTATATTCAGTTTGATGTATTCAATGATTTAATATCACTCAAAAATTAATAGAACAGGCGTTGCATCAAAAGTTGAAACCCCAAATGAATCATGCTGAATGCGAATTACGCTGAGCTCATCGCGAATAATACGTATAACAAGATCTGAATCAATCGAGGATGTTTTATCGATAGTTAGGGCGTTTATACTCCTTCGGTTATTTGAGTAAGTAAGTTTAACAGGCGTATCAGCATCCTTTAGCTCGCTTAAATAACTTGCAATCAATGAATTTGACTTTTCATCAGTCTCCAAAAGGTTAAGTAAGTGTAATTTAACTTTAGCCTGTTTCTGTATAAAATCTGCAATTCCGATGGCAAGATCTAATCGTCGATAATTAAAGTTCGACGTGATCGTCACTTTTTCAAATGATGAAACGGAAGCTTTTTCAGGGATTAGTAAGAATGAAACTTTCTTCTTCGATAGATACCCCTCAATGAGATTAATATAAGAGCGAATAGCATTCGTACTTAAAAATGGAATAGTAAAAATAATGAGGTCAACACTACCCGCGACGACCTTACCTTTAATATTATACGCATAACTTTCAGGAGCGGAGTTTATCATTATAAACTGATCCAATGATTCACTTTTGCAATCAAACTCTGTCTTTAGTGTTTCAATTTCCTCGTTAAATTGAATCCACTTTTTTTTATTTACTACTCCCCATGCTCCAGAAGAACCAATAATTTCAATTTGAGACCCAAAGGTATTTGCCAAAGTTCTAATCAGTCTATACGAACTTCTGTTATCAAGTTCTGGGTTGATTGGAAATAATATTTTATCGAATACTACTATTTCATTTTTCATAACTGATAGGTTTATTTCTAATTCAATAAAGTGGATGTTAGACTTTAGACAAAAAAAAGTGAAATGGTAACAACACAATTGAAATAAACCTATTGTTTCCTTTGAAACGGCTCCTTTAATACCTAAGTTCACATACATATGAGAATTAGTGAGGCAAAGGATTTATCAGATGAGGAATTAGTGCATTTAGTTGCAAATGGAGAAAACAAATATTTTAAAGTTCTTCATGACCGTTATCGTGAGAAAGTGTATGCCAAATGCCTCACAATGACCAATCGCACTTCAGTTGCGGAAGATCAGACTCAAGAAATTTTAATTAAGGCTTTCAATGCCATTGAAACATATCGTGGACAAGCTAAGTATAGTACATGGCTCTATTCTATTACGTATAATCACTGCATCAATTATCTACGTGAAAATAAAAGAATAAAGTTCGATGATTGGGAAAGTTTATTGGAGATTCCTGATGACCCGAACGAAACAGAAGTGGTTCAAATTATGGACCTTCAAAAAGAGCGATTGACACTATTATTGGAACTTCTGAAACCAGAAGACAAAGCCATTTTAGTTCTGAAATATTGGGAAGGAATGGATTTAGAACGCATAAGATATATATTAAGTATCGAAACGGTACCTGCATTAAAAATGCGATTATTGAGAGCTCGAAAACGACTACGAGGCATATACAATCGTTTTCATCCTACTATCTAATCCTTATTTTTTTCGTTTCAATAACTGTTTCAATAGAATCTTTACTATAAAAGTGTTACTTTTTGTTTTATTTTTGTCATATATATACGTACGAAATATATCAAATAACCACATACACATATGAAAATTGTTGTTCTATCACGTAATCCAAAATTATACTCTACAAGAAGAATCGTAGAAGCTGGAGAATTAAGAAATCATGAAATGATCGTTATAGATCACGCGAAATGTGATTTAGTGATTGAAAAGAAAAATCCTCAAGTTTATTATAAGGGCGAAAAATTAGAAGGAATTGATGCGATTATACCTAGAATAGGTGCCTCAATTACTTTTTATGGTACTGCGGTTGTGCGCCAATTTGAAATGATGAAGGTTTTTTCGACATTAGAATCACAAGCATTGAATCGATCAAGAGATAAATTGAGAAGTTTACAAGTTTTGTCTCGAGCAGGTTTAGGAATGCCCAAAACTGCTTTTACAAATAACTCAAGTGAAGTCAGCTCAATAATTGAAAAGGTAGGTGGTGCACCATGTATCATCAAGCTCTTGGAAGGAACACAGGGAGTTGGTGTCGTATTAGCTGAAACAAAAAGTGCTGCTGAATCTGTATTAGAAGCTTTTCATGGTCTTCAGGCCAAAGTTATAGTTCAGGAGTTTATTGCTGAGGCAAAAGGAGCAGATATTCGTGCTTTTGTCGTTGATGGGGTTGTCGTAGGTGCGATGAAACGTCAGGGAAAAGAAGGAGAGTTCAGATCTAATTTACATCAAGGTGGTTCAGCAACAGTTCATGAATTAAGCGATGAAGAGGAAAATGCTGCATTAAAAGCTGCTAAATCTCTTGGGTTAGGTATCTGTGGTGTTGATATGCTTCAGTCTAATTCAGGACCAATGATTATGGAAGTGAATTCTTCTCCTGGTCTTGAAGGAATAGAAGGTGCAACCAATGTGGATATTGCAAAAAAAATCATCCGATATATTGAACGAAATGTCTAAGGAAGTAGTCATTCTGGGCGAGAAAATTCTACCGGGAAAAACATATCAATTAAAAATAGATATTGCAAGGTTACATACTCGGACAAAAATTGAGGTCCCAGTAATAATTAGTCGTGCAAAAAAAGAAGGTCCATGTGTTCTTATCAGTGCTGGGATTCATGGTAATGAGGTCAATGGAATAGAGATAGTAAGACAATTGGTCGCCAATAAATATAATGTTCCGGATGCAGGAATGACAATTTGTGTACCCGTATTAAATGTATTTGGTTTTATAATTAAAACGAGAGAATTTCCTGACGGGCGTGATTTAAATAGATTTTTTCCAGGTTCTAAATCGGGAACCTTGGCAAGTAAATTTGCGCATGTCTTTATGACTGAGCTGGTTACTTTCGCAGACTATTGTATTGATTTTCATACAGGAGGTGGTGATCGATTTAATTATTCTCAAGTTCGTATTTCTAAAGAGGATGAAGAGACTTTGAATTTAGCAAAAGTATTTGGTGCTAAATTCGTTAAATTATCCTCTATTCGAGAGAAATCATACCGTGATACAGCTACAAAACTAGGGAAAAAAGTATTGCTTTTTGAAGGTGGAAAATCACTTGATTTGGATAGAGAAGTCACAAGCTGTGGTCTTACAGGTGCTTTAAAGGTTCTAGATTATCTAGACATTAAAGCTATGCCTAAAGACTTTGTTCCCTTTGAGGAAAAAACCGAACAAGTACTTTTTGATAAATCAAAGTGGGTCAGAGCAAGTTACTCAGGAATGTATCGTTCAATTGTAAGAAATGGTTCGGAGATTAAAAAAGGTGATATAATTGGAACGATTACTGACCCATTTGGTTTTTTTGAAAGAAAGGTCAAAGCACCAGTTGATGGATATATTATTTGTTTGAATCATTCACCAATTGTTACAAATGGCGATGCTATTGCACATATTGCTATTGTTTATTAAAAAAAAAGAGTTAAATTAATTATTTGAAAAATTAACATTATAAACAATCGAACTAATTAAAATGGAAGCAGAGAAATATAGTGAAGGTGAGTCAATGTTTATAGTTGATTTTGATGATACGAATTATCAAGAATGGTATGCTGATTCAATCGAAAGTGCAAATAAATGCATGAACGAGAAAACGGCTACGTGGATCAATATTAACTGTTCCTGTAAATCGACTCTTATCGATGAATTAACTGAATATTTTGGTTTTAGCGGGATTGTCTCAACTAATTTATCGGATAACAATTCCTGTACACAATTGATGGTATATCCCGAATATGCATATCTATCATTTTTTAATCTGAATTTTAATCTTGAGAATTTCACATTATCTAATGATCGTATTTGTAGTATTCTTGGTAAGGAAATCATCTTGACATTTCAAGAAAACTCGGGGGCATTGTTTTTTCCAATCAGAGAGAAGATTAAGTCGAGTACAGGTATAGTTCGAAGAATGAAAATTGATTATTTGCAATATTTATTGTTAAACACAGTAGTGGAGAATATGCATAAGCAATTTGAAGACGTAAAACATCTGACAGCACAATTAGAGAAAGGAATTGAAGAAAAAAATAACGAGCAAATATTTCAATTAAAAAAAATGCTGATTGATTCTCGCGAGCATGTTCTGCCATTAGTAAATGCTTTAAGCAACATGAATAGAGCATCTGGGCTTATTGCATCGAGAATGATGATTTATTATGATGATTTACTTGCAAAAGCACAACGAAATTTCCGAACATTGGAATCTCAAATTGAGCAATTGAACAATATTCAGTTGTATCGTTACAGTTCCATTAATCAATAATTTCTGAAAGTTAAAATTGTAATCAATCATGTTTAATCAAGTACAAGACTATATCACGCATTGGCAAAAAGAGATTCTGATGATCTCAATTTTTGTTGGTGCTTTAATCCTATCCCGTTTTGTACGCTGGATGATAAATAGATCTTTTATCATCAGAAAAAGTAAAATTAAAGCCGACATTACCCGAGTTAAATTCTTTAAAAACGCTGTCTCTTTTGTTATTTGGTTGATTGCACTGGGAGGTATCATATCTCTAATCCCACAACTAAGAACACTTGCCGTAACTTTATTTGCTGGAGCTGGAATTTTAATTGCAATTATTGGATTTGCCGCACAAGAAGCTTTTTCAAATATAATTGGCGGTGTCTTCATTATTATTTTTAGACCATTTAGTGTTGATGATATGATTAAGGTAGGCAATCTAGAATATGGAATTGTTGAAGATATAACCTTAAGGCATACAGTAATTTTAAGTTTTCAAAACAAGCGAATAATAATACCAAATTCAGTTATTAGTTCTGATACGATTATCAATGACAGCATTGAAGATACTACTGTTCTCAAATTCATCGAAATCGGGATAAGTTACGACAGTGATCTTGATCTTGCCATCAAAATAATGCAAGAAGAAAGCGAAAAGCACCCATTTTCATTTGACAACAGAACCGTAAAAGAAAAGACTGATGGAGGGCCTGTAATTGAAGTAAGGCTTTTAGGCTTTGAAGATTCAGCAGTAGCTCTAAGAGCGTATGTTTGGTGTAAAGACCCGGTGGATGTGTTTAGAATGCATAGTGACATTAATAAAGCCGTTAAAAAACGATTTGATCTAGAGGGAATTGAAATACCTTTTCCACACAGAACGCTTGTATTTAAGAATAGAAATGAAAATCCTTTAACATGAAAAGAAACCAAAAGCAAAGAAAAACGGGTCTACTTCCTGGAACACTTGTGTATACTGGTGGACAGAAAATGGAAACTGTTGAAACGGAAGTTATTCATTTCGATAATGAAATACAAAAAAGAAAGATATTTGATTATTCAGCGCTTTTAAATTCAAAATGGAATGATTCAGGAGTTAATTGGATAAACATTGATGGCCTGCATGATGTTGAGAAAATAAAAAAAATAGGAGATGCATTTAATTTGCATTACATTCTATTAGAAGATGTACTTTCTGTAAATCAAAGGTCTAAAGTGGAGTTTTATGAAGACTGTACATTTATGTCTATAAAAATGTTTCATCTTAATGGTGAGGGGGAGATTGATTCAGAGCAGTTGAGTCTTGTTCTAAAGGGAAATACTTTGATTTCTTTTCAAGAGAAGGAAGGAGATGTGTTTAACGGCATTAGAAAAAGTATAGAAGAGAATTTAGGAAAGGTTCGTAAGAAGAAGGCTGATTTTCTTATGTATAGATTGTTAGATGTTATTGTAGATAACTACTTTTTAATTCTAGATGATTTTGAATCAAAAATTGTACTTCTAGAAGATAAATTGGATCAGAATGAAATTGTTGATTTGGATAGATTAATAAGAAATCTTAAAAAACAAGTTTCGATTTTCAGAAAAGATATCCGGCCTATTTTAGAATCTTCTCAGCGATTATTGAAAGAGGATCTGCAAATAATAGAAGAGCCAACAAAGGTATACTTGAATGATGTCCATGATCATTTATCACAAATAGTGGATGAATTAGAGATTCAGCGTGAAAATCTTATTTCGCTTACGGAACAATACCATTCATATCAAGGAATGAAATTGAATAATGTAATGAAAGTCCTTACAATCGTTTCGACAATTTTTATTCCCTTGACTTTTGTTGTTGGTGTATATGGAATGAACTTTAAGAACATTCCAGAATTGTCTTGGGACTATGGATATTTTATGATATGGGGATTGATGATATGTATTACGGTGTTCATGATTTTCTTATTCCGGTCAAAAAAATGGTGGTAAAATCAAATTAGAAATATGCAGAAAAAGAATAAAAAATATAAAGACATTGTAGTAAATATTTTCAGCGAATTTGAGAATTACATTACCATCGGTCTTTCAGTAGTGATAGGGTTTATGATTATAATGTCCTTCATTCGAGTGTCACAACAATTTTATCATCTCTTTTATGCTGATTTCATTGATTCTAAAGTCATTGTGTTCAATGATTATCAAGTTCTTTTTGGTAGAATTATGACCCTATTAATTAGTTTGGAGTTTTTAGCTTCAATTCTTAAAGTCTTAAAAACACATGAGATTAAAATATTAGTTCAGGATGTAATATTGATTACTGCTATGGCGATTGCAAGAAAGCTTATAATTTATGATTACGAACGCCATGAGCCAATGCAAACACTGGTGTTAGGTGCTATCTTATTAAGTCTTGGTTTGTTCTACTTTCTAATTCGTTCAGAAACTAAAAAACCTATTGATTAGCCAAATAAAAATATCACAGCACCTCAAAGTCATCTAAACTGGCAGCGACATAAGCCCATTAAAAGGTAATATCCCGTCAACACGCCATCACTAGAACTATCAATGAAAAGCTTAGCATTTGGTCCAGCTGCGATTGTCAGTTTTGTGATGCAGGCCTTGCGAAGCAACGGAAATTTCATCGATCGATTGTCCGTGAAGCTGTTGAAGTGAGAAAAAGCAAGAGATAATAATCCCATGGCCAGGATTATACAAAACCATATTTATGAAAAACTGGAGTTACTACATTTAACAGGACAGTTTAGTTAAGATAGTTGAGTAATTATTAACTATTTTTAAATTAGACAGATGAAAACAAGAAAAAAGTTCAGCAAAGAATTTAAGCTGAAAGCTATTGAAATGAGTAACAAGAGTGATTGCATAAAAGATGTTGCAATTAGTTTGGGGATACGTGAAGGGTTATTGTATCGCTGGAGAAAAGAGTTCTATCAAAAAGAAGGAGAAGTATTTTCAGGTCCTGGAGTTGTATCAACGCTTCAAGATGCTGAAAAGGAAGAACTACGACGATTGCGTAAGGATAACCGTGATTTGAAATTAGAACGTGATATATTAAAAAAGGCGGTAGGCATCTTTTCCAAGAACGACTGAAACGATATGAGTTTATCAAGGAGCACCGTTATATGTTCCCAGTTGAAAAGATGTGTAAAGTATTGCGGTTGAGTCGAAGTAGTTATTATGGCTGGAGGAATCGCAAGCCCTCAAGACGAGAACAAGAAAACAAAGTTTTAGAGATAATGATTGCTGAGGTTCATTTAAAAAGTAGAGGAACATATGGAAGTCCACGAATCAGTCGGGAGTTGAAAGAGCTTGGTTTTCAAGATTCTAAACCAAGGGTTGCTCGAACAATGAAATCAAATGGTATTCAAAGTAAGATTAGAAAGAAATGGAAGGTAACCACTAATTCAAATCATAAATATCCCATTGTAGCCAATAAGTTGAATCGAGAATTTACAACAGAAAACCCAAATGAAGTTTGGATGTCAGACATTACATATATCGCAACAAAAGAAGGTTGGTTATATCTGACTGTAATTTTGGATTTATGGGATAGAAAAATCATTGGTTGGGCACTCAGTAAGACAATGTACGCCAAAGATACTGTCGTTCCAGCTTGGAAAATGGCAAATAATAATCGTAAGATTGATACAACATTAATCTTTCATTCAGATCGTGGAATACAATACGCATGCAAGGAGTTCGCTAGTCACCTTGACAGAAATGAACTAGTAACACGAAGCATGAGTAGAAAAGGAGACTGTTGGGATAATGCTGTGGCTGAAAGCTTCTTTAAAACGCTAAAAACCGAGTTAGTATATCACCAAGATTACACTTCTAGAAAACAAGCCGAATTAGCCGTGTTTGATTACATAGAAACCTGGTATAACAGGCAAAGAAGACATTCCGCTTTAGGTGGATTTAATATTTTAGAATTTGAACAATTGAATTACAAAAAACAAGTAGCTTGATATACCTTAACTAATTTGTCCAGTTTTTTGTAGGAATTCCAGTCTTTAATTGTAATGTTCATAAACACAATAATACTCTTACCCAACATATCGGCATCTAACAATGCGACATACTGTTTAATAATGCCAGAATTTTGTAGTTTTTTAATCCTTTCGTAGATAGGAGTAGTCGTCAAATATAGTTTTTTGGCCATTTCTTTGGCAGTCATTAGTGCATTGTCTTGGAGGATTTCAAGTATTTTCTTATCGGTAGCATCCATATTTAGGGAGTTTATCTGCTTATACCTAAATTAGCAGGTAAATTTACTTAAATTAGAATAGAATAAAAACAATATGCCTTTTTTAACTCAACTTTACACTATTAATCACGGACTATGAATAGAGTAATTAAAAACTATTTAAAATTAAACTCTATGCTTCGAGACGAAGTCTATATAGGGTATTTGGAAGGTGAACTTGAGAGAACAGCCTTCCCATATAAAGGAAAAATTACGGATGGCATTATCTACCAATACGAAGACATTATTTATTTAATTCCAATCTCAACCATTGTCGCTGGGCGATCAGGCTCTTCAGATGATTCAGATGATGATGACAAACAATCTTCGGAAATTGAAGATGAATTACACCTCGATGAAGAATAGATACATAGATTTTATCGAGCAGTCATTCGACTTCCCCCAAGAAGAGTTTAAGTTAAAAGACCAGCTGTCTCTTGTATGGCAAGGTATTAATATTGAAGCGCTAATTCACCAGCACGGCACACCTTTAAAACTTCGTTATTTACCTAAAATATCAGAAAATATTCAACTCGCAAAAAAGTGGTTTAATCAAGCCATTGAGGAGCACGGTTATTTGGGAGAATACCATTACAGCTATTGCACAAAAAGCTCACACTTCAGTCATGTCCTGAATGAAGCATTAAAAAATGATATTCATATAGAAACCTCCTCGGCGTTTGATATTGAAATAGTTAAAAAACTAAAAAATGAAGGCAAGATCAATGATAAAACATTTGTCCTTTGCAATGGCTTTAAACGGGATAAATACATAGATAATATTGTAGAACTTATTAATTCGGGTGAGTACAGCTGTATTCCAATAATTGATAACTATGAAGAGATTCACCTTCTTCTTCAAAAAGCGAATCGAAAATTTGACATAGGAATCCGCATTGCATCCGAAGAAGAACCAAAGTTTGAATTCTATACAAGTCGGTTAGGGATAGGCTATAAAAGCATTGTTCCGTTTTATAAACGTGAAATAGAAATCATACCAAGTATTAAATTAAAAATGTTGCATTTTTTTATTAATACCGGAATTAAGGATAATGCATACTATTGGAATGAGCTACAAAAGAGTTTGAACGTTTATGTTGAGTTAAAAAAGATTTGTCCAACGCTTGACAGCTTAAATATTGGAGGTGGATTCCCAACCAAAGATTCTCTTGGGTTTGAGTACGATTACCAGTACATGGTTTCTGAAATTATCTTGCTGATTAAGACCGTATGTGATGAAGGGCAAGTTCCAGTTCCGAACATTTTCACAGAATTCGGATCATTTACGGTAGGTGAATCGGGAGCGATACTCTATGAGATTTTGTATCAGAAACAACAAAACGACCGAGAAAAATGGAACATGATCAATTCGTCTTTCATAACAACACTGCCTGATTCATGGGCAATCAGCAAGCGATTCATAATGCTACCAATTAATCATTGGGACAAACCTTATGAGCGAGTTTTACTTGGTGGATTAACATGTGATAGCGATGACTATTACAACAATGATCAACACGTGAATGCTATATATTTACCCCTGTTCCCAAGAAATAAACCTTTGTATATTGGTTTTTTCAACACAGGTGCTTATCAAGACACGCTAGGTGGCTTTGGAGGACTTCAACATTGTTTAATTCCACAGCCTAAGTATGTTCTGATTAATAAAACGGAAACAGGAGAAATAAAAACAGAAGTCTTCGCCGAAGAGCAAAGTTCAAAAAACTTTATGCAATTATTGGGTTATGATTAATGATAAAACATTCGCTGGAATACCAATTGAAAATGCATATTACGAAAGCAGTAAGATTGTTTTAATTCCTGTTCCCTATGATGGAACAAGTACATATGGAAAAGGAGCAGATAAAGGGCCTGATGCCATTTTAAAAGCTGCGGATAAAATGGAGCTTTATGACATAGAAACCAAGTCAGAGGTTTATTTACAAGGAATTTATTTAGCTCCTTCTGTAACGGTTAATTCTAGTCCAGACGCTATAGTAAAAGCCGTAGAATCAACAGTTGATAAATACTTAGACACAGAAAAATTTGTAACAATTCTGGGCGGAGAACACTCAGTTAGTATAGGCTCAATTCGTTCATTTAATAAAAAGTTTGAAGATTTAACGGTACTTCAATTAGATGCCCATTCAGATTTACGACCCATATACGAAGGTTCAAAATATAACCACGCTTGTGCAATGTATGAAGCATCGCACACAACGAATTTGGTGCAAGTAGGCATTAGAAGCATGGCTTCAGAAGAGATAAAATACTTACACGAAGAAAACTTGTTCACATCATACGATATTCGTTGCAACAAATACTGGCAAGAAGACGTCATCAATTGTCTAGGTCAAAATGTGTATATCACTATTGATTTAGATGCTTTTGATCCATCGATTATGCCATCAACAGGAACGCCAGAACCAGGAGGATTACTTTGGATAGAAACCTTGGACTTACTGAAGAAAGTGTTTTTGAACTCTAACGTTGTTGGTTTTGATATAGTAGAATTGGCCCCTAAAGAAGGGTTTGTAGCACCAGATTTTATGACGGCAAAACTCTACTATAAACTATTATCTTATAAATTTCATTTAGAATGGGACAAGAAATAAAAAAATTCATTAAAAAAAATTTTCTACACTTTAATGCAGCTTCATTGGTTGATGCCGCCAAAGGATACGAAAATCATTTGGAAAAAGGAAAAAAAATGCTCATTTCTTTAGCGGGCGCAATGAGCACTGCCGAGATTGGTATTTCACTTGCTGAAATGATTCGTCAAGAAAAAGTACATATAATTTCCAGCACAGGAGCTAATCTAGAGGAAGACATTATGAATTTAGTAGCACATAATAGTTATGAACGAATACCTCACTACCGAGATTTAACCCCTAATGAAGAATGGGGTCTTCTCAAACGTGGACTAAATCGTGTTACCGATACATGCATACCTGAAGATGAAGCCTTTCGTAGACTTCAAAAACATGTATTTATTATCTGGAAAGAAGCCGAACGAAAAGGCAAACGCTACTTTCCACATGAGTTTATGTACCAACTTTTACTCTCGGGAGTTTTAGAGCAGTATTACGAAATAGATAATAAGGATTCTTGGATGCTTGCAGCAGCGAAAAAGAATCTACCAATTATTGTTCCTGGGTGGGAAGACTCTACGCTGGGAAATATATTTGCTTCTTATTGTTTGAAAGGAGAATTAGACCCCTCAACAATGAAGTCAGGAATTGAATACATGATGTGGTTGGCGGATTATCATACGACTCATGCTGGAGAAGAAGGGATAGGATTTTTTCAAATTGGAGGTGGGATAGCTGGCGATTTTCCTATTTGTGTAGTTCCAATGCTCTACCAAGACATGGAAAGAAAAGACACACCATTTTGGAGTTATTTCTGTCAAATTTCCGATTCAACAACAAGTTATGGTTCATATTCTGGAGCAGTTCCAAACGAGAAAATAACCTGGGGAAAGTTAGATATTGATACTCCAAAATTTATAATTGAATCCGACGCCACGATTGTTGCACCACTCATTTTTGCCTATCTACTTAATCAATAAAACCACTTAAATAACCAAATATGATAAGTTTATTTCATTTAGCCCTCCCCATCAAAAATCTACAAAAAACAAAAGAATTCTATGTTGATTTATTGGGATGTACAATAGGTAGAGAATCGTCAAATTGGATGGATTTTAATTTCTTGGGTCATCAATTAACAGTGCAAGTTAATCCAGAAGCAGTGTGCTCATTTCCGATTTACAGAAATGAGAAAAGTGCGTTTCCATTTTATCATTTTGGGGCGGTATTACCATGGAAGGACTGGCACGATATGGAAGTAAAACTCAAAGAAAGTAAGATAGAATTTCTTATTGAACCTAAAATAGTTTTTAGAGGAGAAGTTGGAGAACAAAAAACAATGTTCGTTGAAGACCCTAATGGATATGGCATCGAGTTCAAAACGTTTGAACAAGATGATCAGGTATTTAAATCTGCTTAATGTTTATGGTAAAAAAAAGAAAACCACTAACAGAATGGCTAGTAGTTGTGATTCTATTATTTATAATGATGTTACTACTTCTAGTTCTAAGTCAATAGCAATTTAGCATGAAAAATATAGAACTAAAATACGTGGGATTACATAACAAGCATTATTGCTTTAAAGATGTATTTGACAATAATGTTCGTTTTTCTGGAGCTAGGGCAGATTTAATTTATGATTTTGTTCTAAGAGAAACAACCAATATAAATGTATGGTTTCAAGAATTCTATTTCTCAACATTTGATGGAGATAATGAATCAAAAATAATTTCCGATTTATTAATACTACCTAATGACATAGCACTATGAGAAAAGAACTAGTTAGCAAGACTTTTAAAACACTCATATTTGACCTCAATGGAACAATCACAGGGAGAGTGTCAGAGCACCCTGACCACATTGTTTTTAGAGATAAATACATAAAGGAAAAATTGGGAAAATCGCCTTCTGTGAAGCTTCCAAACTCAACAACTCTGGCGCTTCAAATTTGTGGACTAAATCCTAAAAAGTATTATTCGCATAGAAATTCAACAATAGATTGGAATCTTTTTCATCAATATGTCGAATCAAATGTATTAGCGATTATAAGACTAAAAGAAGAAGGCTACAAATTAGTTCTCTATACAGATTGCCTGGAAGTGCAAATAAAGGGAACTCTAGAGGTGCTTAGAATGGCTAATTTGTTTGATCTTATAATTTCTGAAGAATTTAATTTAAAGAAACCTTCTCCCAAAGTATTTAAGTTTATTAGCGAAAAATTTGGATGTTCATATAGCGATATGTTAATGATAGGAAATGATTATTATAAGGATTTGATGCCTTTAAAAATACTTGGTGGGAGTATAATTCAAATTGAAGGAGAACAAGAATTGCCAATATTTTTAGAGTTTATTCTAGAAAAAGGCAATCGTATCAGAGAATAGAACTTTATCGTATTGAAAATCAGAATAGAATTTAAATAAGAGGATTTTTCATGAACTCAGATATTGGTTATTCAACAACATTAAATAGAGGTGCCATTTTGAATAACGCTAATCTAGTAAATATGCTAGACTGACCTTAATAGGTCTTTTGTTAGTGACACTATTTTTTACATATCAAACCTCCAAAGTTGGCTTTGATTATAATTTTGAAAAATTTTACCCTACAGATTATGCTGAAACAGAATTTTTCTATGAATTTCGAGACAAATTTCAATCGGACAATGACTTCTTGTTAATAAGCATCGAAAATAAATCAGGTGTTTTTGATTTAAAATTTCTAAAAAAAGCAGGTCTATTTACGAATGAGTTAAGTAAGTTGAAATACATTGATTCGGTAAGCTCAATAACCAATCAAAGGGAATACTTTATCAACTTGTCGACCACTCATAAACAATTGATCGATTTTGAAAATGTAGATTTGAAGCGCGATTCAATTAGAATTTATTCGAAGCCTGAGCTCATTAATAGTTTTATCACAAAAGATGCAAAATCCATATGTGTTTTTGTAAAGCATCAAGATTTTCTAGCAAGAAAATATAGCGGTGGGCTCTTGGATAAAATTGAAACATTGTCGAACAAATATGGTTTTTCCAACACGCGGATTGTTGGAAGAATAATAGGGCAAAAGTATTACATCAAAAAAATGATGGATGAGATGCTTTTCTTTGTTGCGTTGAGTACAATTCTCATCATTATTTTTCTTTTCGTAGCCTTTCGTTCGATTTGGGGAATAATTATTCCACAACTAGTCATTTTAGGCGGAATGATCTGGCTTATAGGAACTATGAGTTTGTTCAATCAACCTATCAATATTATTTTGACTGTTCTTCCGTCTGTTATGTTTGTTGTTTCTATGTCAGATGTAATTCACCTTGTCTCCAGTTATTTAGATGCCCTTCGCACTGAAGACAGCACATTGGATGCAATCAAAATGGCAGTTCGAGAAGTAGGAATGGCAACCTTACTTACATCAATTACAACTTCTATCGGTTTCTTTTCATTGGTATTCGTCCGTGTAGAGCCAATTCAGGTATTTGGTATTATAATGGGTGTCGGCGTATTAATTGCCTTTGTATTGACTTTTGTTACTCTTCCTGCATTGTTCTATTTCTTTCCTGGCCCTAAATATGTAACAAAGGAAAAGCAAGATCATTATTGGAGAAAAAGACTCGAAAAGTGGTTTGTAATTGTTTTGAAAAGAAAAAAATTAATAATCGTATTTAGTACGATCGTTGTGGCAATTAGTGTCTATGGTTTGTTCCAAATTAAGACGAATAATTTACTAATGGATGACCTAGACAAAAGTGATCCTCTAAAACAAGATTTCAATTACCTAGATGCACATTATGGAGGAGTACGTCCAGTAGAATTGGCGATAACAATTAAGTCGGACTCACTAGATGTGTGGGACAAAGATGTACTTCGAACAATAGATACAGTTCAAACCTATTTGGATGAAAAATATGGTTTAACGGTTAAAAGCTCTCTTGTTTCAGGAATCAAAATAGTGCACAGATCCATGTATTCAGGATTGCCCGAATATTATGCCTTACCAACACAAAAAACAAAGTGGCGCGACATAAAACGGATCATTACTGCGCCTAGTGTCCAAGGTCTTTATCGAATGCTAGTTGATTCAACAGGGAAAACGATGAGAATTAGCGGAACTATTCCTGATTAGGAAACATTAAGGTAACGAAGAAAGATGAAAACCTCAGAAAGTATTTGGAGACAAAAAGGATGAATGGGGAAATAGATTATCAACTTACAGGAACAGCTCATTTAATTGATAAAAATCTGAGTTATCTTTCTACAGGTATAGTTAAAGGACTTCTGTTATCTATTTTAATAGTGTCTTTATTGATGGGACTAATCTATCGCTCTGTGAGTATATTGATTATAAGTTTGTTACCGAATTTAGTTCCGTTGGTCGTTATAGCAGGAATAATGGGGTTTATGGGTGTAGAATTAAAAATTTCTACGGCAATTATTTTCGCAATCGCATTTGGGATTGCTGTTGATGACACCATACATTTTCTTGTTAAATTTAAATTTGAGTTGATGAAGGGTAGAACAAAAGTCTATGCACTTAAACGAAGTTATTTGACAACTGGAAAGGCAATGATACTGACAACATTTGTTCTTTGTTCAGGATTCGCATTGTTAGGTTTTTCTAGCTTTCTTGGAACATTTTATTTAGGAATATTGATCTGCATAACTTTGTTTGTAGCGTTTATTGCAGATTTAACTTTATTGCCAGTATTGATTTTATTGTTTTACAAGCCCAAAAAGAAGTGAGTATAAAAATTTGATAACGCTGGGTTCAAACCTGAATTATAAATTTTCAATAAAGTTAAGCCAATCAATGCTTTGTTCCTTATTCAATACACGAGGAAATTTAATTTGTGCACCAGATTTCCCTTTGGATTCTAAAAAATGATAGAAATTTTCAACCGGAAGAACCATTAATGAAGGGTTCTTTAAGTTGATAGACCGAGCACACTTATAATCGTCATTTATTTCAAACAATTTTTGATCGATTTCTTCTATTATTTTTTCTGTGTCAATTTCAGAATTTGTTCCCAAAAACCAATGATGACGCATGGTTTCTTCATTAGCGTAAATCGTAAATTCAGTGATTTCTATTTTTGACTTTTTACATACAAAACTCAACGCCTGGTTAATATTATCAAGACTAAGGTGCTCTCCACATAAGCTCAGGTATTGTTTAATTCTACCTGTTAGTATTATTTCTCTTTGTTCCACATCAGTAAATTGCACTAAATCACCAATCATATACCTCCACAAACCGGCATTGGTTGAAACAACCAAGGCATAATTTACAAATGGCATTACTTCGTTAAGTGTTAGTGCTAAATGCTCGTCTTTTAGCGAACCATTTTCGTCAAAATAATCCGAATTAAAAGGGATAAACTCGAAAAATACACCTGCATTTAGCAATAGTTGCATTCCTTTTCCACATGCCGTGTGCTGATAGGCAAAATAGCCTTCTGAAGAAAGATAAGTGTCTAGCAAGATTACCTCCTTTCCGAAAATTTTTTCTAGTCGAGAAGTATATGGCTCAATAAAAACCCCTCCGTGCACATAAACTTCAAAGTTTGGCCAAATCTCGTGAATGTTTTTCAAGTTATAATGATCAACAATTCTTTCCATGAGCAAAATACACCAGCTTGGTACACCAGCAATAATACTGATATTCCATTCTGGAGCTTTCTTTACCATCATGTCCAATTTTACTTTCCATCTGCTCTCCTTGGTAATTTTGTTACCAGGCTTTGTGAAAGGAGTAACTATAAACGAAGAATATTTCTTGAGGATTCCACTAAGATCACCTTCCAGATACTGTCCCTTTTTTGTAAGCCTGGAACTGCCCCCAACTGCTAATAAGTTTCCGCCATAAAATTTACTTGACAAATTTAACTCATGCAACATGGCTAACTGTCCAACACTAGATTTTTGGAAGGATCGGATCATCTGATTAGTAATAGGAATACGCTTGCTAGGAGAGCCCGTCGTACCAGATGAAAGCGCATAATGTCTGATTCTCCCTGGCCAAGTGTGATCTTTTAATCCAAGCATTCCACCTTTGAGCCATTTCTCATAAAACTCGTCATATTCTGTGACAGGCACATTTATTTGATATGACTTAATAGGGTCTTCCGACTTAAGAATTTCAACAAATTTATGACTAACACCAAATGTAGTCCTGTTCGCGATTTTTAGAAGGTTGATTAAGTCTTCCGTCCATACCCGGGTTTTCCCTACTTTTTTCTGAACTTTTCGATAAACAAGTCCATTTGTTTTTTTTAAAAATGTTCCAATAATTTGCATCGGCATCTGTTTTTGAACTGTTGTTGTATTTAAACAAAAAATTCGAAGTAATATTACGCAAAAAGCACAAAATTTAAGTCATTTTTCTTTCTATAAATAACTCCGGTGTTCTTTTAATCAACATAATAGTCTCTGATCTGATTATGCAATGTTATTAACTTTATTCATCTTGTTTGATTTAAATCACTGCTTATTTTAATAACTTTAGCGTGTCTTTGAATTGTGCCACATTTGTGTATATAGCATTCAAAAGCCTATAAATCACTAATATTTTATAAACTTGTCTCGGAAAGTAAAATCATATTTTTATGTATTATTAGCTATAATCAGAACAATGCAACAAAGAATAAACGAGGCAACAAAAAAAGTTATTTTAAATGAACAAATTATTATTTTTATTTCTCTTTATGAACACAATTTCAAGTGCGCAATCAACCAACATCTATGACTATACTTATATAGACATCAATGGAAAGGAAGTTCAACTTTCTCAATTTAAAGGAAAAAAAATGCTATTTGTAAATGTAGCTTCTAAGTGTGTTTACACTCCCCAATATGATCAACTACAAGGTCTTCATGAGAAGTACAAGGAACAACTAGTAATTATTGGCTTCCCTAGCAACCAATTTTTAAAACAAGAGAAGGGCAGCAACTCTGAAATAAATTCTTTTTGCAAGAAAAACTATGGAGTAGAATTCATAATGGCTTCTAAAATTGACGTGAAAGGCAAGAATCAACACCCCATATATCAGTGGTTGACGAGAAAAGAGTTGAATAAAGTCAAAAAGAGCAAAGTCAAATGGAACTTTAATAAATACCTTGTCGACGAAAAAGGAAAATTACTTGCTCGCTTTAAAAGTAAGATAAAGCCAACAGATGAAAAACTTGTTAATATGATTATTAACTAGGAATAAGCAGGCTAAAAATTAAACAAAAAAAGCCCTGATCATTTAACAGGGCCTCTTAAGTAATTTAACAATACTCATTATAAGCTCCCGCTAAATTTTCAGCAATCATTTCGGCTGTTGAGCCTTCAATGTGGTGTCTTTCTAAAAAGTGAACCAACTTACCGTCTTTAAATAAAGCAATTGAAGGAGACGAAGGAGGGTAAGGCAAGAAATACTTTCTTGCTTGTTGAGTCGCTTCACTGTCTACGCCAGCAAAAACGGTTGCTAAAGTTGCAGGCACTTTATCATTTGTAATGGAGATTTTAACCCCAGGTCGCATGTTTCCTGCTGCACAACCGCAAACAGAATTAACAACCATTAAAAGGCTATCGCCACTATTTTCTATCATTTCATCAACCTCAGAAGCAGATGTTAGCTGGTTAAAGCCAACAGACGTTAAGTCTTCTTTCATGGGTTGAACTAATTCTGGTGGATACATAATTTGTGTGTTTTATTTTAGTGTAAAGATAAGGTTTATTGTTAGAAAAAAAGAGCATTATAGTGTTGGATTATTTTAGAGATCTCTACTTAACGAATCGTTGAATGTTAACTTCCTTATCTAAAGCCTTTTCTTCTAATAAATAGTCAACAAATTCTTCGGAGAGAAGAGGGGCAATCATATAACCTTTCGCCCCCATTCCATTAAATATATGATAATGAGAATGGTTAGGATGAGTCCCTAGGGTTGGCCTTCTATCTTTTACGGTTGGTCGTACTCCAGCAACTTGCTCAATAACTTGTACCTTTTCGTCAGTAATAAAAGAAAGATTTTCAAGAATATGCAATTTAGATTCTTCCGTAATGTGAGTCGTTGTATTGTGCCACTCATAAGTTGAACCAACCTTAAAAATTTGTTTTCCTTTTGGTAGAATGAAACATTTTCTATTTAACGATACGTTTTCTGGTAAACTTTTAGAATGAACGGTTAAAACTTGTCCCTTCGTAGGATCAATAGGTATATCATTAAAAAAAGGGTTTTCTTTGCTTAAATAACCTTGGCAGAAAATCACACCATTATATGAAGTGTCGTTGTATGTTGAATTGTGAAGTTTTGTAAAGTTAAACTCCTCATTAATCACAATTCCCTTTTCCTTAATAAGAGTTAAGGAAGCCTTAAAAAAGGTGTCAAAATCTACAAAATAAGTTTCTTTTACTCTCCCAGAGCCGAATGGGTTTTTCCCTTCAGAATAACTATAATCTTCTTCAGAAACAGCTGTCATATACTGACTAAAATCTTTCCGTGTTTCTTTCTTCAACCAAAAATCGCGTTCTTGTTCTGAAGAAAACAACCGACGTATTGGGACAGGGTGAAAAAAGGTTGTATTTGTTTCTTTTTCAAGTTCTCTATAAAATGTTTTTAAGTACGGCAGAAACTCATCCACCCTCCAACTTTTGGTCATTCTGCGGAAAACCAATGGATTAATCATCCCCACAGCAACACGAGAGCTAACATTTTTTTGATTGTCGACCAGCGTAACGGAGCACCCTCTTTTTAACAACTGTAAACTCACACAGATCCCAGAAAGCCCGGCACCCACAATAAGCATTGATTTTTTATTTTTCATAATTTATAATTGCATAGGCACTCGAAACCTCTAGCACCTGTTCCTCTATGAACTCATTTCGCAATTGCTAAAGTCGCGACACTAATCATTATTTCAGGGTGAACTTTTCGAATTGCATTTGCCATTGCTTCTATTGTTGATCCGGTTGTAATTACATCATCTACAATAAGGGCGTGTTTATAATTGGTAATGGAAGATTTTATTTTAAATATTTCACTCACATTATCCCACCGCTGAAAGCGGGATTTCTTTGTTTGTGTTTCTGTGTGTTTTGTTCTAACTATAGATTTTAAGTCTAATTTTTTACCAAAAGTTTCACAAATACCTATTGAAAGGGCATCACTCTGATTGTAACCTCGGATAAACTTCTTTTTTGGGTGCAAGGGAACAGGAAAAACAACATCCACGGAGTCTAAACTCGCTGTTTTTAATAAATTTAGTCCCATCTCTTTGCCATAATGTATCCCCAATTGTGGATTGTCCTTATATTTCAAAGAGAAGAGAATGTTTTGAGGAGTTTTGTTTTTTTCAAAGAAAAAGTGAGCGTATGTTTTAGTTACCTCCAGTCTTCCCCAAAAAAGTTTATCCATACTACTTGGCTCTTCATATAAATGAAAGTTGGTAAGAGAAATGTTTTCATTGCAGAAGTTACAAGTAAAGTTTTCAGAAAAAGAAAGTTCATGCTCACAAACCAAGCATTGGTTAGGATAAATTAAATGAAGAAAATCATTTGCGATTTGCATAGAAAATAAAAGTACAATAAATAAAACACAGAAAAAACTAAACCGTTTTAATTTAAATTCTATTCTGAAAGATAGGCCAACAAACAGTTTTATATTCTATTCACAAATCATTGTTTACAACAATCAAAACATGCTGCCTTTTTTGGCTTAATTATGCCGTATTTTTATAGAACCAATTTAAAACACTTAATGCTAAAGGATTAAGACCAAAATGCATTTTTTGTCGACAAAACAAACATCAAGAACTGTGAATATCTTTATGCAGACTGTTGATAAACTAAAAAGGTCTAAGTCTAAAGGGTTTGAGTGTACAAATGTTAATAACATCAATAAATTGTGGATTTCTTCATTTGGTAAATGAAAGATTTTTGACAATTTTTGTATGCCTCTAAAGCGGAAATCAAACGCATTACCTGCTTCGGATTTTAATTAGAGGAAACGACGCCTTTTTGAAGTTAAAAAACAAAAAAAAAGACTTTTTTGTATAGGAATTTATTCGCTAAATAGTAAGAAAAATGGAAAAAGAAGAACCAATATTAAAGGAAAATAAGAACAGATTTGTTTTATTTCCAATCGTTCATGATGATATTTGGAAAGCCTATAAGACACAAGAAGCATCCATTTGGACAGCAGAAGAACTGGACCTTTCACAAGATATTTATGACTGGGCAGAAAAGCTGAATGATGACGAACGTTTTTTTATTGAGCACATTTTGGCATTTTTCGCAGCATCTGACGGCATTGTTAACGAAAATCTAGCAGAGAATTTTGTTAAAGAGGTTCAATACACAGAGGCAAAATTTTTCTACGGCTTCCAAATCATGATGGAAAATATTCATTCGGAAACTTATTCTTTATTAATTGACACTTACATTAAAGACGACAAACGAAAAGATTATTTATTCAACGCATTAGAAACGTTTCCGCCGGTTAAGAAGAAAGCGGAATGGGCATTGAATTGGATTGATAACGGATCATTCGCAGAGCGACTAGTAGCTTTTGCAGCAGTAGAAGGAATTTTCTTTTCAGGATCTTTTTGCTCTATCTTTTGGTTGAAGAAAAGAGGACTTATGCCAGGTCTTACTTTTTCTAACGAGTTAATTTCTCGTGATGAAGGAATGCACATGGAGTTTGCGGTGTTACTTTATAACGATCACCTCGTTAATAAATTACCGAAAGAAAAAATACAAGAAATTATAACTGTAGCGGTTGATATTGAAAAAGAATTTATTCTTGAATCATTGCCGGTTAGATTAATTGGAATGAATGCAGATTTAATGTCACAATATATCGAGTTTGTTGCCGATAGATTGTTAATCGAATTAGGCAATGAAAAGGTGTATAACGCAACCAATCCATTTGATTTTATGGATATGATTAACCTCCAAGGGAAAACAAACTTTTTTGAAAAACGAGTTGGAGAATATCAAAAAGCAGGCGTTTTAAACAACGACGGCAACACAACATTTACAATAGACGAAGAATTTTAATAAAACCATTGACAACACCAAAAACAACTAAGCGCCCATGTATGTAGAAAAAAGAGACGGAAGAAAAGAAGCTGTAAAATTTGATAAAATTACAGCTCGTATTGTGAAGATGTGTTATGGACTTGACCCTTTGGTATCTCCCGAAGCAGTTGCAATGAAAGTAATTGAAGGGTTGTTCGACGGGGTTACAACAACACAGTTAGACAATCTTGCGGCGGAAGTGGCAGCAGCGAAAACAATTGATCATCCAGATTATGCATTACTTGCGTCTAGAATCTCAGTTTCCAACCTGCATAAGGAAACTAAAAAGGTGTTTTCTGATGTAATGAGTGATTTATACACATACATCGATCCTAAAACAGGAGAAAATGCAGCGTTATTGTCAGATGAGGTGTATCAAGTTATTCAAGAGAATAAAGAACGATTAGATTCTAGTATTATTTATGACAGAGACTTTAGATACGATTACTTTGGTTTTAAAACATTAACGCGGTCATACCTTCTAAAGTTAAACGACATGATTGCTGAGCGCCCTCAACAAATGTTGATGCGTGTTTCTATAGGTATTCATAAAAACGACATTGATTCTGCGATTAAGACATACAATTTGATGTCAGAAGGTTGGTTTACACATGCAACTCCAACATTGTTTAATTCTGGAACACCAAAGCCACAGATGTCTTCTTGTTTTTTGTTAACAATGAAGGAAGACAGCATTGAAGGAATATATGACACATTAAAGTCATGTGCACAAATTTCTCAATCGGCAGGAGGAATTGGTCTTGCTTTGCATGATATTCGCGCAAAAGGAACATACATTAAAGGAACAAATGGACAATCCAATGGAATTGTGCCAATGCTAAGGGTTTTTAACGACACTGCTCGTTATGTAGATCAAGGAGGAGGCAAAAGAAAAGGTTCTTTTGCCATGTACATTGAGCCATGGCATGCTGATGTTTTTGACTTCTTAGACTTGAAAAAGAATCACGGTAAAGAAGAACAAAGAGCAAGAGATTTATTCTACGCATTGTGGATTCCAGATTTATTCATGAAACGAGTAAAAGAGAATGGAGAGTGGACATTAATGTGCCCGCACGAATGTCCAGGTCTTTCGGAAACACATAGTGAAGAATTTGAAGCACTATATACAAAGTACGAATCAGAAGGAAAAGGTAGAAAAACAATTAAAGCACAAGATTTATGGTTCAAGATTTTGGAATCACAAATAGAAACAGGAACACCTTATATGTTGTACAAAGATGCTGCTAACGCAAAGTCTAACCAACAGAATCTGGGTGTTATTAAATCGTCTAACTTGTGTACAGAAATCATTGAATACACTGCTCCAGATGAGATTGCAGTTTGTAACTTGGCTTCTTTAGCTTTGCCAAAGTACATTACAGAGGAAAAAACATTCGACCACGATAAATTGTTTGAAGTTACTTATCAAGCAACACTGAACTTGAATAAAATTATTGATGGAAATTACTATCCTGTAGAGGAAGCAAGAAACTCTAACATGCGCCACCGTCCAATAGGTTTGGGAGTTCAAGGTTTAGCAGACACATTTATTCTTTTAGGGTTGCCTTTTGAGTGTGAAGAAGCAAAAGCCCTCAATAGAGACATTTTTGAAACGATCTATTATGCTTCAATGACGGCGTCTAAAGATTTAGCAAAAGTGGATGGTCCTTATGAGACAATTGAAGGATCTCCAGTTTCAAAAGGTGTTTTTCAATTCGATTTATGGGGAGTTAAACCAACAAGTAGATGGGAATGGGATGTGTTGAAAGAAGAAGTAAAAGAACATGGTGTTAGGAATTCATTATTACTAGCTCCGATGCCAACAGCATCTACAGCACAAATATTAGGAAACAATGAATGTTTTGAACCATACACATCAAATATTTACACAAGAAGAGTTCTTTCAGGAGAGTTTATTATTGTGAACAAGCACTTATTAAAAGACTTAGTTAAAGAAAACCTTTGGAACAAAGATGTTCGTCAAAAAATTATGATTGCAAATGGATCTATTCAAAACATTGATGAGATTCCAGCAAGAATAAAAGAATTGTATAAAACAGCATGGGAAATTTCTCAAAAAGCGATTATTGACCAAGCAGCTGATAGAGGGGCATATATTTGTCAGTCTCAATCATTGAATATTTTTATGGAGAATGCAAACTTTGGTAAATTGACATCAATGCATTTTTACGGTTGGGAAAAAGGATTAAAAACAGGAATGTATTACTTGAGAACGAAAGCAGCAACGGATGCAATTAAATTCACAATTGATAAATCTACGATTCAAGAACCAACAGCAAAGTCTATTGAAGAAGCACAAGCAGAAGTTGCTTGCTCTATCGACAGTGGAGACGATTGCGAAATGTGTTCAGGATAAAACAGATATAGCATTTGACAATTACAAGTGAATAATAACAGAATAGAAAAGCTCCCAGATGAAGGGAGTTTTTCTTGTTTTATAGAGAACATAAAATCACTTTAATTCACTCGAGTGATTATTTCTTTTTAGCAACAAATGTTCCATTAGGCTGAATCATTTTAACCTCTTTAATGGATTTATCTGCCGCTTCTATAAATTCTAGCTTGTACCCTTCGAGAGTTTTGAAGGAGAATTTATGTTTTTCCGTAGCAATCATTGCATATTCAGGTTGACCAGCTACGAAAAGATATAGAATATCTCCTTTTAGATAAACTTTTATTTCTGTGCCCATCGCATCATAATTACCGACATAACTTTCCAATACCGCTCTATCTACTTCAATCGTTTTTGACGACCTCTTAAACTCTAAAGGACGCTCTATCGAAGGCTCCATGTTCAAGTTAACCGAACTAATATCGCCACCATCATTTGTGTTAAAATTAAAAAGTAAAGGGGATTCATCTGTTGTGTCAATTTTAGAACCTACGACTTCAAATATTTCGAAAACGTCATAATGTTTGTTGCGTAAATAAATTTTCTTCAGAGGAAATAGAGCATAAAGCGAATCATTGGTCAAAACAATTTCGAACATTCCATATCCAGGGTGCTGATATGTTCCAATAAAGTCAATGGAGACGTGAGCTGATTTTGGACCAACAGCGTCATCCTCTGCTTTTATTTTTTTGGCTTTATCCTGCGCCTCTTTCCCTTCTTTTTTCTTCTCTAAATACAACTCTATCCAATCGGTTTTTTCTGTCTCTAACATTCTATCCGCAATAATTTTACGAACAAGACCCGGTATTGGAGACCCGTTTTGATTAGATAAAATAACAACACCAATACTATCACTTGGGTAGAATGCAGTACTGGCTCTAAAACCATCTATTGCTCCACCGTGCTCTACTTCATAGTGGCCTTTATAAGAAGACACCATCCACGCATAACCGTAATTAAGTATATGCATATCAGGAAACTCTTCACTCGGGAGTCCTCCAGCAATTACCGCTTGAGAAGAAATGGCTTCTCTAACATACGTCTCTGGAATTATTTGTTTTCCTTTATATTTTCCTCTGTTTATCCAAGTGATAAGCCAATTAGACATTTCATTTACACTGCTGTTAATACTCCCTGCCGGACTCATTCCAGCTATTTTATAGTAATCTAGTTTTTCTACAGAGTCGTCATCATTTAATTTATAACCAATAGCAATGTTCGATTCCTTTTCTAATTCGTCAATATGAAGGTTAGAGCGATTCATGTTTAAAGGCTCGAATAACCGCTCTTTAATATTTTCTTCCCAAGTTTTCCCAGTAATTCGTTCTGTGATAACACCTTGCGTCATAAACATAAAGTTATTGTAACGCCACTTTTCACGAACGCCAGCGAAAGGCTCGTGATACTGAATTCGTTGAATAAGACTGTCTTTACTGAAAGAAGGGAAAAAATACCAAGAATAATCATGCCGTGGAAGGCCCGTTTGATGACTCATCAAGTCTCTGATGGTGATCCCGCTGTTCATTTCACGATTGAAAAAACTCAATTCTGGAATATACAGCCTTGGACTTTCATCGAAAGACAACTTTCCTTCTTCTCTTAATTGTCCAAGAAGAGAAGCTGTGAAGGCCTTGGTGCAAGACCCAATAGCAAACAAAGTATTGGCATCAGCGGGAATTTTATTCTCATAATCACTGTATCCAAACCCTTTTGCATAAAGAATTTTGTTTTTTTCTACAATTGCCACTGCAAACCCTGTTGTGTTAGTCACTTTAAGAACAGCATTTAGCTCTTTTTCTAAACCTTTAAGGCGCTTATCCGTTTGTCCATTGGTAGAAAGAGTCGCTAAAAGAATGAACGAGGTAATTATGTGTTTGAGCATGTTTTTTTTCACAAAGATAACATCTTTCGTTGTCTGGAAGGAATTCAGGTTTTGATATGACAAAAGAGTCCTGAGATAAAATAGGCTTAATCCATTAAGTTTGCATGAAAATTGAATGTCTTTCCCATTATATTTTATACATTTAAGAGTTCTAAAAACACAACTAAAAAAGAGTAGCATGAAGAGAGTTATTACAAAGAAATTAGTAATGGCAATTTTTGCCATTTGCATAGCCACATTATCAACAGCGCAAATCTCAAAATCAGAAGCGGAAAAATTTATCCTTGACCATCCGGCAAAGGAAGTCCAAAAAGTATCGGTCATTACATTTATGGAGTACAAGAAAAAGGTTTTAGTCAGAAATGGAGATTCATTTGAAGCCAAAAGCACGGTGTTTTCGGCTTTAGAGAACTCCTTATTTATTGTTGACGGAACAGGAAAGGAAATGTACATTCCTTATTCTCAGATAAGAGCATTGACCTATCAACCAGAAAGTAATGCTAAGTATTCAATGATTAGGGTAGATCTATAGAGGTGAAACGATTATTTGCCTCACTAATAGTTTTCTTGTTTTTTGCCTGTTCTCGGTTAGAAAGCACAGACTGTTGTATAGAAAATGATTCGTCATCGAAACCTCATAGTCTTCTAGAGCAGAAAGGTATTGATACTGTTCAAATAATTAATTTAATATCATTCTATGAGTGCCAAATGAGAGAAAACGGTAAAAATGAGCGTTTATTTTTCAAAATAGACAGTTTAAAGCAAATCATTAATTACAATAAACTTTCTTTAGAGGTGCTCCCTTTTTTTGAGACTGAAAAAATAGACTATGCAGATAGCGTTGTCGAAAAAATAGTTGAAAAGCGATACTCTAAAAGCTGGAAGATCAACGATTCTGTTAAAGTGTCATATGTCAGGTGGGATTCATACGAATCTAAAGACTCATTAGTTCATTTTTCTATTGGGCTCAATTTAGTCTATAGATTTCAAACAAACGAAAACATAATTGTTGATTTAGTTAATCAAAAAGTATATGAGCTAGACCCTCTTTCTGATAGCCTAATTCTATTAGACTATTGAACTTAAATAAACTCTTTTTTCTTCTAAAAAAGATGAAATGTAACGCCAATCTCAATCAGTGGATAAAAGGCTCCATTAACTCCGTTTAGTAAATCTTTCCCGGCTCTGGCTTGCAAGAAAAATTCAGTCATAAAATTGGATGATTTTGCCCTGTAAATAGATACTCCAAGATGTGCGTTTGTTTCTAAAAATGAAAAACAATTCTTTTTTAGAAACAAAGCAGAAATGTTTTTACGAATCAATTCCTTTGAAAAATTAGGATATCATTATCATTATCATTGAGGACAAACATTTAAATTAAGACTTATGAAAAAAGGATTTTTAGCCGTATTAACGGTTACAGGATTGGTTTTGTCCTCATGTTCTAAAGAACAAATAGTGCCAACTAATATTACGGCAGAGGAAGCTAACACATAATTATCTTATGACCCGAACGACGTAAATTCGATTCTTATTGCTGCGGGGTTTTCTGACTTAACAACTAGTGAAAAGGGTCTTGGGCCAGGAGTTAAAGTTGTTCCAGGCAAATGGGACGGAGAATTTGGAGATGATATTGGTTGTTTACCTGGAAGTATATGCTACATTGAAATTACTCCTTCAAAAGAAGGATTTATTGTAATTCCAACGGGAAACAAACCAGACAAGTTTAAAGGGAGAATATTACCTGGTCAATGGACGGATGTAAATCCAGGAGGTCAAGCCGTAATACATTATCCATATGAACGTTTTTAGAAAAACACGGTTTTTATTTATTTTGATGCTCTTGTTTTCTTGTAAAGAAAAACAAGAGCATTTTTCATTGTCAAAAACAAAAATAATAAAAATAATTGAATCAGAAAAAGCGTTTATTTCACAACCAAATTCGTTTCAAATAATAGATTCTAGCACAGCACTTATTTTAGACTCTAGGACAACAGTGCATAAGTTAAATTTAAAAACGGGAGAATTAGAAAATTTTATATCTTTTGATTCGGCAAGCATCTCGTCAGTTTACAGCTTTATTAAGTCTGAATTACCTCGCTATGATTATTTATACGACACATTAACAGTTAACAACCACACATTTAGAATAAGTGGACTTCAAGTTAAAGAGAATTTTGCTTACGTGTCAATATTTACAAATTTTTCTATCTTGGCCAAGTTAGACGGAATAGAAGTGGATTTGTTTAGTATTTTCAGTGTCATCCAAAAATATGACATTAACACTATGTCTCTGAATAATCAATATTATGTTCCTGGTGACATAACAACAAACCTCTCAATTAAAGACCCTGATGAAGGTAATTATATATGTCCGACTTTAGGATTTTATTTCGAACACCCAAGGCTCTATGTAAAAAACAATTGTTCTCCAATAACGGATTCTTCTAGCTTTATTTTCGAATTAATAATTGCAGATAAATTAGACAATAAGCGACTAATGCCATTGTACCATAATCGGGAAAAGCAAAGAAGAAAGGACATGAGTTTTAATAAAATTTCGTTCAATAGGTTTAACAGTAAACTTTACTGCTCAGACGGAAAGGACATCTTTTCTATAGATGATAAGAATATTTTTGAAGAGATTGTTCAAAACAAATATAAACACCTCAAGTCATTTAAAATACTAGAAGATTCGAGCATATTATTTAATTTTGGTTGTGACACATCTAAAAGCACAAGCTTGGAGTTATTAAAAAATGGGAGGTACAATACAATTATCCCTAATAAGAAAGAGAACAAACTGATTTATATGGGAGACAAAATTTATGTAATAAAACTAATTAATGATGAGTACTATATTGAAATACATTCTTATTAGTCTTCTTTTTTTTTCTTGTGTACAGAACGCTGAGCATGAAAAAAAAACAATTAACGAAATAATTTCTCCCTTCTTCAAAAAGAAAGAAAAGTTCACCATACTACTGTTAAAAAACTCAGACTGCATGAGCTGCGAGGTTTCTGTTGCTTATTTTATAAATAACACCAACAAGAGAAATGTTTTTGTTGTTGCTCAAAAAATTAGAGAAATTGAGAAGAAATCTTTTTATGCCTCAAGACCTTTTTTGAACTCTGTAGAACATGTTTTTAACGACTCTTTATCAATGGAAATATGTGAGATGATTAATTTTCAACTCCAAACCTCTATTATTTTGTTTGTTGAAAATGACAAGATAATACACTGCGAGTATTTAAGGGAATACAATAATATTAAAGAAAAACGTTAGATACCTCAAAACAGCACAAATGTGGTAAGGTGTCTTCTATAGGTAAAATACAAACACATATAGAGCATGTTAACAATAGAGTTTATGTTTTATGAACAGGATTTAAATTAAAAGATTTGTAGGGATTAGGTTTGTGAAACTGCAAGAGCCATTGCAAACGATTCATTTTCGGGAAAATTACGGAGTAAATTCTTTATTGTCTTTAATAATGAGAGGTACTCTTGGAAAATAATAGTTGGATAAAAAGAGGGATTCAAAATCATTGTCAAATTTCAGTTCATCTACTTTATGAACAGTTGGTGATTTAAAAAGACTAAAAAGACCCATATTGTTACTTGGATTTGATGTAAATTTATAAAAATTTTTATCAAATGCTCGGACTCCAACTTCCAACAGACCCAAGATGGGTGAAACTTGTTCAATCAAACATCTCTGAAATACTTACAGATCACGCCTGGTGTGAACAAAAGGCAGCAACAAATGCAATCTCGATTGTTGTGCATAATTCTGAGCAAGAAGAGCTCGTTACCGATATGCTATCTCTTGCAAAAGAAGAATTAGAGCATTTTGAAATGGTGCATAATATCATTAAGGAAAAAGGGTTTGTTTTAGGAAGAGAAAGAAAGGACAGTTATGTAAATGAACTCGCTAAATTTATGCAAAAAGGGAGAGGACGAAAGTTTTCTTTAGTTGATAGGCTTTTGTTTTCAGCAATGATAGAAGCACGAAGTTGTGAGCGATTTAAGGTCCTCTCGGACAATATTGATGATGAAAAATTGGCCGATTTTTACAGAGAACTTATGATTTCAGAAGCTGGTCATTACACGTTGTTTATAAAACACGCTAAAAATGTTTCTTCGGAAATAGATGTTGACAAACGTTGGCAAGAATGGTTAGACTATGAAGCAAAGGTTATTCAAAATTACGGAAAAGACGAAACCGTTCATGGGTAGCATAAACGGCTTGTTATTTGAAAACACATATATGGGATGATTAGAAAATTAGTAGAACTTATCTTTTTTTCAATTCTTCAGAAACAAGCTCTAATTCTTTAAAGAAACCCTCACCAAAGGCACGAATAAGAGGCTCTTTGAGAAAATGAAAGACAGGAACGCTTAATTTTTCACCCAAAACACAAGCGTCTGAACAAATTTTCCAAACATCATAATTTAGGGCCATAAAGTCTGGATATTGCTTCACACGAATCGGATACAAATGACACGAAATTGGCTTTTTAAAGTTTGTTTTACCATCCAAATATGCTTGCTCAACAGAACATTTAGTAATGCCATTGTCATCAAAATAGACAAATGCGCATTCTGCATCATTGACAAGTGATGTTACAGGCTCGTTGTCTTGATCCATGTAAAACACACCTTCTTTTTCAATAACTTCCAATCCTTCTTTTCTCATAAAAGGCTTAATTGCGTCAAGAGAGTCCTCTAAAATGTCAACTTCCTCCAGAGTCAATGGTGCGCCCGCATCTCCCTCTATACAACACGCACCTTTGCATGCAGACAAATCACAAACAAATTTTCGCTCAAATATTTGTGTGGAAACTACTTTGTCTTCTACCTCTACTAACATTCTCAATTGTTTCGTGCAAATGTCCGAAATGAAATTGCATTGAGCAACAAAACTGACGAAGAAAATGTTTAATAATTGCCGAGTATAAAAAAAACCGTATATTTGCACTGTGTTTAACAATAAAACGCATGATTGAGGGGACGGGTAGTCCCCTCTTTTTATAACTGATGATTAGTAAAAAGAAAGTGGCAGGATTAATTTATGATCGTATCGAAGAACTCGATAACGGGCTATTTGTTGTGACTTTAATTATTGCTCAAGGGAATAAAATCAGCGTTGAATTAGACAAACACGAGGGTGGTGTTTCTGTTAAAGATTGTATGTCTGTTTCTAGAAATATAGAACACAATTTAGATAGAGAGGAACAGGACTTTGAACTTCACGTGTCTTCTGCAGGTCTTGATAAGGGGTTGCGAGTATTTGCTCAATATAAAAAAAATGTAGGTAGAGATGTGGTTGTTAAAACAAATAATGATGGAAAAATTGAGGGTAAAATGATTGAGGCAACACCAGAACAAATTACCATTCAAACAACACAGAAAGAAAAAATAGAAGGAAAAAAGAAAAAGCAAATCATCGTTGAAGATGTGGTGCTTACAATGGATAAAGTAAAAGAAACAAAAATTGTTATTTCATTTAAATAAAGTATATGGATAGTTTAGAATTAATTGACTCGTTTTCAGAATTTAAGGACCTGAAAAACATTGACAAAACAACAATGCAGTCAATTTTGGAAGATGTCTTCCGAGCAATGTTAAAGAAAAAATTTAACACTGATGAGCACATTGATGTGATTGTGAATATCGACAAAGGAGATGTTCAAATTTTCTTGAACAAGGAAATCGTTGATGATGGAGAGGTTGAGGATCCAAACACAGAGATAGCTTATTCTGATGCAATTAAAGTAGAGCCTGATTTTGAAATTGGAGAAGAATTAACGGAAGAATTTAAGTTTGGTGATTTTGGAAGAAGAAATGTTCTTTCATTGAGACAAAATCTTATTTCTAGAATAATGGAACTAGAAAAAGACAACCTCTACAAAATATATAAAGAAAAAATTGGAGACATCATTACAGGTGAAGTTTATCAAGTTTGGAAGAAAGAAATCTTGGTGCTTGATGATGAAGGAAATGAGTTATTACTTCCTAAATCTGAACAAATTCCATCGGATTACTTTAAAAAAGGAGAGTCTTTACGTGCCGTTGTTGCGAAAGTAGACATGAGAAATAGCACACCCGTTATTATTCTTTCAAGAGCGGCTCCAGAGTTTTTGGAAAGATTGTTTGAACTGGAAGTTCCGGAAGTTTTTGACGGTTTAATTACAATCAAGAAAATAGTAAGAGAGCCAGGAGAAAGAGCAAAAGTAGCTGTTGAATCGTATGATGATAGAGTTGACCCTGTCGGAGCCTGTGTTGGAATGAAGGGCTCTAGAATTCATGGAATTGTTCGTGAATTGAGAAACGAAAATATTGATGTAATCAACTTTACAAATAATCCACAATTGTTTATTCAGAGAGCATTGTCTCCAGCAAAAATCACATCAATTGAAATTGACGAAGAAGAGAAAAGAGCAAAGGTTTATTTAAAGCCAGATCAAGTTTCTCTTGCAATTGGTCGTGGAGGGCACAATATTAAGCTTGGAGGAAAATTAACAGGCTACGAACTGGACGTTTACCGTGAAGGAGAAGTTGATGTTGAAGACGTTGATTTAGAAGAGTTTGCAGATGAAATTGACAGCTGGATTTTGGATGAATTGAAAGCAGTAGGTTGCGATACAGCGAAATCTGTGTTAGACATCGGATTAGAAGATTTAGTGAAGAGAACAGACCTCGAAGAGGAAACAATAAATGAGGTATTTAAAGTTCTGCAGGCAGAGTTTGAATAAATCAGATACAAAAGAGTATATTTAGAACCAAGAATGGAGGCTCGTCCCCATTCTTGGTTAAATTTTAAAGGACGGATAGTTTTATGGCGAAGCCAATTAGATTAGGAAAAGCAGCAGGAGAATTGAATGTAGGAATGACTACACTTGTTGAATATCTAGAAAGTAAAGGAGTGACAATTGACGCAAGTCCGAACACGAAACTTGCGGCAGATCAATATGCGCTATTGCGCGTTGAATTTGCTGATGACCAAAGTCAGAAAGAACTGTCACAGCAAACAACTGCTCCAAAAGAGAAAAAGGAAACGCTTTCTCTTCGTAAAAACACAGAGGAGGTGACCGAACCTGTTACTGAAAAGGAAGAGGTTGTTGATATGCCTGTTGTTGCAGCTCCTGTAGCTGAGGTCCCTATTGTTGAAGAAAAACAAGAGATTAAATCGACAAAAGAGCCCGTAGAATCAAAACTACAAGTGCTTGGGAAAATAGATTTGGACAAAATCAATCAAAAAACTCGACCGGATAAGAAATCTCAAGCTAAGGAAAAAAAGGAAGAGGTAAAGCCACAGCCTCCTAAAGTAGAGGAGAAGGTAGCAGAGGTGAAAGTCGAAGAGAAAAAGGAAACCAAAGCAGAAACTCCAGTTAAAGAGGAAGAAAAGCAGAAGCCTACGGAGACCATTCGTGTAGAAACAAAGAAATTAACTGGACCAAACGTGGTTGGCAAGATTGAATTGCCAGTTGAAAAACCGAGAACCCCAAAAGGATCAGTTGGAGCAGAAAAACGCAAGAGAAAACGTGTTCGTAAGGTAGATGTTACTAAAAAACAAAACCAACAGCAAAATGCTGGAGCCAAACCAGGAGGTAAGCCAGGATTTAAAAAAGGTGCAAAAACACCAAAGCCTGAAATTACGGAAGCAGATATTCAAAAAGAAATTAAAGAAACACTTGCACGTTTATCTGGCAAGGGTGGAAAATCGAAAGGAGCCAAAAACAGAAGAGCAAAACGTGAGAACGTTGCACAAAAAAGAATGGAAGAGGAGGCATTTGCTGAACTCGAGGAAAAAACATTAAAGTTGACAGAGTTTGTTTCTGTTTCTGAATTAGCAACAATGATGAATACAGGTTCAACAGATGTAATTTCTGCATGTATGTCTTTGGGAATTTTTGTTTCTATTAATCAACGTTTAGATGCTGAAACAATTCAAGTAATAGCAGAAGACTTTGGTTATGATATTGAATTTGTCAGTGCAGAAGTACAAGACGCAATTCCAGAAATTGAAGACAATGAGGAAGACTTGGTTTCAAGACCTCCAATTATTACTGTAATGGGTCATGTTGATCATGGTAAAACGTCTTTGCTTGATAGAATTCGAGATGCTAATGTAACCGATGAAGAAGCTGGGGGAATCACACAGCACATTGGTGCTTATAGTGTTACCTTAAAGGATGGAAAACAAATGACATTCTTAGACACTCCAGGTCACGAAGCCTTTACGGCGATGCGTGCTCGTGGTGCTCAAGTTACAGATGTTGCAGTCATTATTGTTGCGGCAGATGATGATGTAATGCCTCAAACGAAAGAAGCAATCGCTCATGCACAAGCAGCGGAAGTTCCGATGGTTTTTGCCATTAATAAAATAGACAAACCAGGAGCAAATCCAGATAAAATTAAAGAACAACTTTCTACGATGAATATCTTGGTAGAAGATTGGGGCGGTAAGTTCCAGTGCCAAGAAATTTCCGCAAAAAAGAACCTAAATATTGATGACCTATTAGAAAAAATTGCTTTAGAAGCGGAACTGTTAGAATTGAAAGCAAATCCCAATAGAGATGCACAAGGTACAGTAATAGAATCGTCTTTGGATAAAGGGAAGGGGTATGTAACAAACATGCTGATTGAAACAGGTACTTTAAGAATTGGTGATGTTGTGTTAGTTGGAAGAAATTCGGGAAAAATTAAAGCAATGCACGATGAACATGGTGCATCTATAAAAGAAGCCGGTCCAGCTAAACCTGTTTCTGTTCTTGGTGTCAACGGAGCGCCTTCTGCCGGTGATAAGTTCCATGTAATGGAAGATGAGAAAGAAGCAAAATCTATTGCATCAAAAAGAGAACAATTGTATCGTGAGCAAGGTTTACGTACAACAAAACATATTACACTGGATGAAATCGGTCGTCGATTGGCAATTGGTGATTTCAAAGAATTGAACTTAATAGTGAAGGGGGATGTTGATGGTTCTATTGAAGCATTATCGGATTCACTATTACAACTTTCTACAGAAGAAATTCAACTAAACATTGTTCACAAAGGTGTGGGTGCAATTTCTGAAGCCGATGTGAATTTAGCGTCTGCGTCTGAAGCAATCATCATTGGTTTCCAAGTAAGACCCTCTGTTGCAGCTAGAAGAATGGCTGAAGAAGAGCAAATCGATATTCGCCTTTATTCTGTCATATACAAAGCAATTGATGAAATCAAAGCGGCGATGGAAGGTATGCTTTCTCCAGATATTGAAGAGAAAATTGTTGGGACCGCTGAAATTCGTGAAACGTTTAACATCACAAAAGTGGGAACAATTGCAGGTTGCTTCGTAACAAGCGGAACAATTTTTAGAAATTCTATGATTCGAATTATCCGCGATGGTATTGTTGTTCATACGGGAACTCTTGGTTCGTTGAAACGATTCAAAGATGACGTGAAAGAAGTGAAAAATAACTATGAATGCGGATTGAATGTTGAAAATTACAACGACATTAAGGAAGGCGATATAATTGAAGCCTACGAAGAAGTAGAAACGGCAAGAAAATTGAAATAAGTAACAGAAATAGCATAATTTTAAATATAATAATTGTTTAATTTTGTGGATTAAATTTAAAGTAAAATGGAAAACGTAATGCAAGCTGCAATGCCAGGAATGGGATCAATGATTCTAATTTTGGTGGCTATTTTATTATTATTTGGCGGAAAGAAAATTCCAGAACTAATGAAAGGTTTAGGAAAAGGGATGAAAGAATTTAAAGATGCTTCTGGGTCTGATGCAAAACCGGAGGAAGAGAAAAAAGACTCTGATGACCAGTCTGCCGACAAAGCAGACAAAAAATAATACAACAACAATGTTGCAAACGTATGCTGATGTAAGAAAAGCGATTTCTTCAGGCGATACAGTAATGAGTATCCTCGAAGGTTACCTCGCCGCAATAAAACAGAATGAGCATCTCAATGCTTTTCTTGAAGTGTTCGAAGAGTCGGCTAAAAATCAGGCTCAAATTGTTGATGAAAAAATCAAAAATGGCACCGCTGGTAAACTAGTGGGAATGGTTATCGGTATTAAAGACAACCTTTGTTACGCGAATCATAAAGTTTCGGCAGCTTCCAAAATTTTAGAAGGTTTTGAATCTCTTTATACGGCAACGGCTGTTGAACGATTAATCAATGAAGATGCAATTATCATTGGGCGTCTCAATTGTGATGAATTTGCAATGGGTAGTTCCAATGAAAACTCAGCTTTTGGATCGGTTCTAAATCCAGTTAATAACAAAATGGTTCCAGGAGGTTCTTCTGGAGGCTCAGCAACTGCGGTAGCTGCAAATCTTTGTACAGTGGCTCTTGGAAGCGATACAGGTGGTTCTATAAGACAACCTGCTAGCTTTACGGGTACGTTTGGATTGAAACCAACGTATGGAAGAATTAGTCGTTATGGATTAATCGCTTACGCTTCTTCGTTTGATCAAATCGGACCGTTTACCAACAGTATTGATGACGCGGCATTGCTTTTAGAAGTAATGGCGGGTGAAGATGAATTCGACGGAACAATTTCCACAAAAAAAGTAGATGATTATTCTACAAAAGAAGAGTTGACCAATTTAAAAGTGGCTGTTATCAAAGAAAGTTTTAACACAACGGGACTCGATGAAGAAATAAAAGAGACTTTGCAATCGACAATTGATTCTCTAAAAAATCAAGGACATACTGTTGATGAGGTTTCTTTTCCTTACTTGGACTATATGGTTCCAACCTATTATGTGTTAACAACAGCTGAGGCATCTTCCAATCTTTCTCGTTTTGACGGAGTACATTATGGTTACCGCAGTGAGAAGGCGAATGGGGTAGAGGAGACGTATAAAAAATCAAGAAGTGAAGCTTTCGGTCCAGAGGTGCAACGTAGAATTATGACAGGAACGTTTGTTCTTTCCCATGGCTATTATGATGCGTACTATACAAAAGGACAAAAAGTAAGAAGAGTTTTGCAAGACAAAACCAACGATATTTTAAAAGAGTACGATGTGATTTTGTTGCCCACAACACCCACAACAGCTTTTGAATTGAACGCCGTAAATGATCCTATTGCGATGTATTTACAAGATATTTATACGGTACATGCCAATTTAACAGGGAACCCAGCTATTTCTATTCCAATTGGTAACCATAGCAATGGTCTGCCGTTTGGTATTCAGGTAATAGCGAATCATTTTGAAGAAAAGAAAATGTTGAATTTTTCAAGAATCATAGAAAAAACAGTTAAGAACCAATGAGAATACTTACCGTAATAATCGTTTTATTTTGGTCTGGAATGCTTCTAGCACAACCTGCTTATGGTTGGACAAAAGAAGACAGCTTGAAGGGAGAACAGATGATTAAAACCATTGAGCAAAGCCTTGATTATTTCTATGCGGAATATTCTCCAGAAGGAAATTACGACTCTATTATTGAGGTTCTGAATTATGAAAAAGACTCCATTCCAACATTTTCTGACGAAACTTATTGCCAACGACTTGAAGTGATGAATGAGATAAGCCCTTTTCATTTAGACTGTAACGAGACAACACTTTCTACGATTAAATTTTTCACAAAAAAAAGAAGAGGTTTTGCCAGAGTGGTTTTAGGACGATCGAAACTTTACTTTGACATGTTTGAGGCAAAATTAGCGGAATACAATCTTCCAATTGAACTTAAATATCTGGCAGTGATTGAGAGTGGTCTGCGTCCTCAGGTGAAATCTCGTGCAGGAGCATTGGGGCTGTGGCAGTTTATGTATGCAACAGGAAGAATGTATGGTTTGAAAGAGAATTCTTACATTGATCAAAGAATGGATCCGGCCTTAGCAACAGACGCTGCTTGTCGTTACCTCAAAAAACTGTATGAAATTTACAATGATTGGAATTTAGCCTTGGCGGCCTATAATGCTGGCCCTGGGAATGTAAACAAAGCGATTAGAAGATCAGGAAATAAGTTGACTTACTGGGAAGTACGTCCATTCTTGCCAAGAGAAACACAAGGATATGTTCCAAATTTTATTGCGGCGGCGTACCTGTTGACCTATCATGCTGAACATAATATTATTCCAAGGGAAGCTTTGATTCGTTATCCACAATTGGACACGATTTGTTTAAATAAAGGAGTTCATTTTTCTACAATCTCTAAGCTTCTTGCCATAGATGAAGAGGAAATAGAACGATTAAATCCGATTTATAAAAAACAGTATGTTCCAAAAACAATGCCGAATCAATGCATTTCCTTGCCTCTTCAAAAAATTGGAGAGTTAGTTAGCTTGGAGGACAGTTTATACGCACTCGAAGCATCAGGCTACGTAAAAGAGAAGGTTAAATTGCCAAAACAGACAACAAATGGAGCGAAGCCTAAAACGACAGTTTCTTCTTCTTATACTTATCACAAGGTGAGCTCTGGGGAGACTTTAGGAACGATTGCCGGAAAATACAAGACGACTGTTTCTACGATTCAGAGATTGAATGGACTTCATTCAACAAAAATATATGTTGGTCAACGATTAAAGGTTAAAAAGGGAAAATCTACAACGCCAACACGAACTACAACAACAACAAGTTCTGGAGCTAAAAAATACTATTCTGTGAGAAAGGGAGATACTTTTGGAAAAATAGCGCAACGCTACAGAATGTCTCAGTCGCAGCTTAAAAGATTGAACCCAAGAATTAATATTAGTCGCTTGAGTATTGGCCAAAAATTAAGGGTAAAATAATTCTTGCCTGTCTTCTCAATAGGTAGGCTCGATTTTTGTTGAATGAATATTCAATCCGAAAAAGTTACGGATTTTTAAAGGAACAAAACACGATGAAAATTATTAGCATACTAGTTCTGATAACGGCATTACTTTTCACTTTTACTAAATGTGAGTCCGGGAGAGAATTGTCAACAGGAATGAGCGTTACCGGAAAGGTTGGAGAAATTTTAGTAGTTTGTGAAACAGATATATGGAATTCCAAAATAAGCGATGCGCTGGATTCTGGACTTGTGCAATACATTCTACCGTATTTACCAGATGTACCTACTTTTCAATTGACTCATCGAACACCAAAACACTTCACAGAAGGAATTAAACGTTTCCGAAACACACTGTTTTTACAAATTGACCCAAAATATATAGGAGAAAAGGGTAAAATTGAAAAAAGAGTGGACGTTTGGGCAAAAGGACAAGTAGTAATAGACATTACAGCGAAAGATTATGATCAACTATTAGAAACGTGTAAAAATGGACTTCCAAACGTGCACAAGGAGTTTGATGACATCTCTTGGCGAAGAATAATGAACAATTTTAGCACCAGTAGAAATATTCAACTTAAGAAACAAATCGCAGATAATTTTGGAATTAAACTAGTTCTACCAACTCACTCTAAGTTGGTTACAGAGCAAAAAAATTTCTATAGAATTGAGTTTCCAGCAGCTTCTCGCCCAATTGAGTTTATGGGGAATGGGGGTTCAGAAGATGCAGGGTCTATATTTTCAGGGATAATGATTTATCAGTACGATTATACGGACTCTTCTGATTTTGCTTTTGACCCCTTTTTAGCAGCAAGAGACACGATGTTAAAATACAACGTTCCTTCAGAAGTTGAAGGGATGTATATGGGTACACAATACAACGAAGTAATTTACCCAGAAGGAAACAACATTGAAACAATTTATGGGTTAAAAGGATATGAGATGAGAGGTATGTTTATGTTTAAGGGAAAACCTAAACATAGTACTGGAGGGGCTTTTTGGGCTTTTCACTTCATACACCCTGAGCGTAAAAAGATAACAACTGTTAGCGGGTATGTAGATGCTCCGATAACGACAACATGGACGCATCCGTTGAGAGAAGTTCAAGCCATTTTAAGAAGTGTAGAGTTGGTTAAATGAAAATTTCAGCTACCATAATTACTTTCAATGAAGAGCGAAATATTGAACGATGTATCGCATCATTAGAAGGCGTTGCTGATGAAATTATTGTCTTAGATTCTTTCTCCACAGACGATACAGAAACAATTTGCAAAGGGCTGAACGTTCAATTTAGACAACGAACGTGGGAAGGCTATTCGGCAAGTAAAAACCACCTAAACAGCCTTGCTCAATACGATTACATTCTTTCCATTGATGCAGATGAAGCGCTAGATGAAGAATTAAAGCAAGCCATTTTAGAGATAAAAAAACGCGAAGATCCAGAAATTTATAGCTTAAATAGAATGACGAACTATTGCGGAAAATGGATTGAACATTCAGGATGGTATCCAGACGTGAAAATCAGATTGTTTCCAAATGAAGGGAGTTACTGGAACGGAGAATATGTGCACGAAGAATTGGTTTACCCTATAAATTTGGAAATTGTACAACTAAGAGGTCATCTTTCGCATTATTCATACTACGATTACAAAGATCATCGCCAACGTGCAGATAAATATTCCACATTAACGGCGATGAAAATGAATAAGGCCGGAAAGAAAGCATCTGCTATGAAGCCTTTTTTGAGTGGACTGGCTCGTTTTGTCAGTATGTTTTTTGTTAAACGTGGTTTTTTAGATGGTTGGAAAGGCTTCAAAATAGCTCAAATCAGCGCTCAGTCAAATGTGTTTAAGTACAAAGAATTAAGAAGGCTAAATAAGCAAGAAGAATGAATTTGGACGGAAAAAAGGTTATTATTAGTCGAACGGACAGCATAGGCGATGTCATGTTGACACTACCTATTTGCGTGTGGTTGAAAGAAAAATTTCCGACCGTTGAAATCATCTTCTTAGGAAAGGGATACACTCGACCAATCGTTAATGCGTATTCTAAAGTAGATAAATACATTGATTGGAACTACTATTTGAACGCCCCAAAAGCGGACAGAGTGCACAGCTTTAGAAAGCTGGAAGCAGATGCTATTATTCATGTATTTCCAGACAAAGAAATAGCTTCTTTGGCAAAGAAAATTAGAATACCTGTTCGAGTGGGCACCTCCCATAGAGCATATCATTTGCTGACCTGTTCTCACCGAGTTAATTTTACACGAAAAAACTCGACCCTCCATGAATCGCAGCTGAATTATGAGTTGCTTAGACCTTTCGGACTAACTCAATTGCCTGAATTGAGTTCTATTATTGAATCCACAAAATTCTTCGGTATTCCTTCAGCTGCTCTGCCTGACGATTTCGCCTCACTAAAAGAGGTAACTATTTTGCACCCAAAGTCGCAAGGAAGTGCCAAAGAATGGCCGATAGAAAAGTACCTGGAATTGGCAAAAAAGATTGCTGATAGAGGAGAAAAGGTTGCCTTTACAGGCACAGAAAAAGAAGGAGAACAATTTCGTTCGTTGATTCCTTTACACAAAAACATAATTGACACTACTGGAAAGTTTACTTTGGAAGAATTAATGGTTTTCATCAGTACGGCTAAAAACTTAGTTGCCTGCTCTACCGGACCCTTGCACCTGGCAGGGTATTATGGTGTAAACACGATTGGATTGTACTCACCAAAAAGACCAATTCACCCCGGAAGATGGAAAGCATTGGGAAAAAAAGTGAACATACTTGCTTTTGATGAAGCATGCGAGAGTTGTTCTAAAGGGAATGATTGCAATTGCATTCTAGAGATTAGTGTGGAGAAGGTTTTAGAAGTGATGGTTTAGTAATGGGGAAATGAGCAGAGCCTTTTTCAATAAGACAAGCACGCAGTAAAGGCATAAAATTTCAAGTTGGCACAGAACCAAATAATAAGGGCTTATAACTCTATTTTCACTTATTATATAACTATTTTTGTATAGAATCTGATTATCATTTAATTACTATGCATTGTTTAAAAAAAAATAAATTTAGAAAACCCCGTTTTAGGTGTTCAAACATTTCTAATTTAATTTTTCTATTCTTTTTAATCTCTGCGAGTTCATTAAACGCGCAAACCAATCGAAATTTTACGGATTTTGTTGATGAGGATTGTGAATGCTATGATAGAAAGCGAGAAGGTTTTACATCAAAGGTGGATACGCATTGTCATTTTCGACCTTTCGGAGGGAGGGTGATTCCTTTTTCTGAATTGATTGGTTATTTTCAAAAGGCGGGGGTTTTATTTGTAAATGCCTATGGAATTGGTCAAACTTTACCAAGTGATGATACGTGCACTTATTACCTTGATTGCCCGGGGACTTTAGTTACCCCCAGCCTACGAAATGATTTTGTAAATGCCGCCCATTACTTGGAATATACAGGGACGGATAAAGGGAAAACAGATGATCCATTTGAAGGAGAAGAAAGAATCAACCTTGTATTATCAATGACCTTCCCTGACTTGGCACATCCAGAAAGAATTACAGAATATATTCAATTGTTGGATGAAGAATATCCTGGTGTTTTTTCATGGATGGGAGAAGTTAACCTTGTCAAACAAGCCTTGTTCAATAATGGACAAGTTCCTGCAAGTGTAGAGAATATTAAATTATGGGGACCCTTCATGGACACAATCCGCAGACGAAATATACCCATTAACATACACTCAGATCTGGGAAGCAATGCGGAACCTACCAAATACCTGTATCTAATGGAGGAAGTTCTAAATAGATATAATGACAATAAAATAGTCTGGGCTCACCTAGGGCTGTCAAAAGAGTTGACAGATATAGCACCAGAAAAGCATATTACTATTTTAAAAAAATTGTTAGACAAGCATGAAAACCTTATGCTTGACCTTTCGTGGGATGTGCTTTGGGATTCTGTATTTGTAAATGATAAGTCAAGAGCAAAATACGTTGAATTTATAAACGCGTATCCGACTAGGTTTTTAACGGGCACCGATTTTGTTGCATCAAGAGACGGCAAAAATTACAAGACGTATAGAGATGCTTTGATAAAAACGAGTTATATCAATCTCGACATGAGTGATGAGGCTTTTAGAAATATTGCCTTAGGAGAAAATTACTTTAAGCTCTTAGGGCTCGATTACACTGCCCCAACAATCTGTGACAGGAAAAAGAAAAGAAATACAGTCAGGCAATGATATTTGGGATTGTCAAATAAGAGCGAATTCACCTTTTCTTGGTTGTCTTTTGGTTTTATCTTTTTCTGATAAAACGATTTTGGACAACTTGTTCCAGATAAATTTTTGAATCAACACAGGAAAAACCCAATGTCTTTGGGAGCTCTGAAAATAATGGGATACCTCCGCCTAACAAATAGGGTATGATTGTTATCGTCATTTCATCAATTAAATCTTCTTTTAGAAAACTTTGAATTGTTTTACCTCCATCAATGTATAAATTATTACACCCCCTTTTGTGAATTTTATTTAGTATTTCCTTTAGGCTGCCATTCACAATTTCTGCTTTGCCTTCATACTCTTCTGGAATATTAGTCAAGCTATTACTCAACACAAAAACAGGTTTCTGGTAAGGCCAGTCCAGATCAAATCCACAGACTATTTCAAAAGTAGTACGCCCCATGACAAGTGCGTCTATTTGTGAAAAAAACTCTCCGTAACCCATATCGTCATTAGTAGGATTAGGTATTGAGTGTAACCAATCTATCCCTCCATTTTTGTCGGCAATATTCCCATCTAAACTGGTTGCTATAAAAACTTTATTTTTTTTCTCCATAATCTGTGTTTTTAGCGAATGTTAGCCATCTGTTTTTATTTTTTCCATCAGATCAGTTCCGTTTTTATAATAATCTGGATGGAAAGTTATTTTTTTATTTCTCGTTTTAATAGACATTGATCCAGTCCATCTAGAAAAGTGAATATTGTCAATTTCTCGCTTTAGTACTTCAAAATGTTTTTTCGTTATAATGTTGTCAAAAGTGATTTTGTCCATAAGGATATTAATTTTGACTAGTTGGGTTAAAAAAGAAAACCAAACAAAATAGATTGCTGTAAAGAATATTAGTCCGAATATTATTGACCAAATAAGTTCGTCTGTCAAATTTAATGTAGTCCCAGTAATTAATCCGTAAGAAAGGAATAGAGATACAGGAGTTAATAAAATTACCAGGATTACTTTATGAATTTTAAATTTTGATTTCATGTTATTCAATTATGGCTAACGGTGAGATAAAACCCATTGTGCTTATCCTCCTATATTTTATATCTTAAATTTACCAATTCTATCGCAAACTTCCGTCAGCGTACACGTTTTTAATTTACACAACTCACGCTATTTTCGCAAAAATCAATTGATTTTTGCGAAAAATCGTTGAAAAATTTTTTGAAAAGAATTTCAGTATTAGTGCAAGCAGCTTAAATTGACTGAAATTGAGACGATTAACTTAACCGTTCAATATCCTTTAGGAAAAAAAACAGATAAGAAAAGAATTTACAACAGTTAAAAAGAAGCAATATTCTGCTTAACTTAAACGAAGATATAAAATTGTCAAAAATGTTAGCAATACAGACAGAGAAATTAAGTAAAGGTAGATTCAACTAGCTAATGCAAGTTTTTTATTTTCTAGGTTAAAGTTATCAAAAAATACTTTTTCTGGTGTTTTAAAATTCAATTTCTTTCGTGGTCTTTTGTTTAACAAGTCCATAATCTCAA
>Ga0316208_1000439_pt1 | contig 51852 bp, 46 predicted proteins | sample 3monopyrite_MG_FD_204944 | JGI IMG/M metagenome (GOLD analysis project Ga0316208, IMG submission 204944) | Microbial mat bacterial communities from mineral coupon in-situ incubated in ocean water Damariscotta River, Maine, United States -... | ecosystem: Environmental > Aquatic > Marine >... | reverse complement strand
AAGCAGTTGATGCGGGCATTGCATTGATTGTTTGTATTACTGAAGGTATTCCAACCAAAGACATGTTAGATGTCTGGCATGTGGTTAATCAATCTGAATCGCGTCTTATTGGTCCAAACTGCCCCGGTATTATTACCCCAGGTGAATGTAAAATCGGTATTATGCCCGGTGAAATTCACTTGCCCGGTAAGGTGGGTATTGTTTCGCGTTCAGGTACCTTAACTTATGAAGCAGTTAAACAAACTACCGATATTGGTTTGGGACAAAGTACCTGCATTGGTATTGGTGGTGATCCCATTCCCGGCACAACGTTTATTGACTGCCTGGAAGCTTTTGAAAAAGATCCGGAGACTGAGTCGGTTATAATGGTTGGGGAAATTGGTGGTTCGGCGGAAGAAGAAGCGGCTGAATTTATTCGCTCGAATATGACTAAACCCGTTGCTGCGTATATTGCGGGTGTCACCGCACCTAAAGGTAAGCGCATGGGACATGCCGGTGCCATTATTGCGGGTGGTAAAGGAACAGCGAAAGAAAAATATGCAGCATTAGAAAGTGCAGGTGTTTTCACGGCGACATCACCTGCTGAGTTAGGAGTAACCATACAAAAAGCAATAGATCACAAGTTAAAATAACTATCCCATAAAAATAAATCGTTATATAAACCTATTTTAAAAGAGCGTTTAATAAATAGATTAAAGTTCTTTATTGTCGCGCCGATAAAGGTTGGTAAGAATCCCTATTACCTTTAACTCAGGTCGCTACAATGTTTAAAAATTTAAAAATTTCTATACGAATTCAGATTGGCTTTGTTGTCGTGCTGGCGTTAGCAATGGCGGTAATTTTGCCCTTTGTTAATGTACAAATATCAAGTTTAGTCCATGAAGCTGAAATCAATGAACTTAAAAGTCTTTCTAAAAGTGCTGCGGCAGAAATTGAGTCGGAAGGGCGCTTAGCCACCGCAATGAGTTATGTTATTTCAGCGGTACCTGAAATGACTCAGGCTATGGCCGAAGGGCGTCGTGATGATCTGGCTGCAATGACAGTACCGATGTTTAAGCAGCTTAAAAAAAATTATGGTGTCAGGCAGTTCCAATTTCATCTGCCGCCTGCGACCTCATTTTTACGTGCGCATAAAGCGAAAAAGTTTGGCGATGACTTGTCCTCCTTTCGTAAAACTATCCTGGCAACAAATAAAACAAAAAAACCGGTTACCGGACTGGAAAAAGGGGTGGCAGGTTTAGGTATTCGCGGTATTAATCCGGTTTATTATCAGGGTAATCACATTGGTTCAATTGAATTTGGTATGTCATTTGGGCAGTCTTTTTTTGATAAATTTAAGAAAACCTATGGTGCAGACATTGCCTTGCATGTAAAAAGAGATGCTGGCTTTAAAATTTTTGCCAGCACACTTCGTTCTGATGATAAAAGAATCAGTTTATTAGCAAACGATGAGCTTACAAAAGCGGCGGCAGGTGAAGAAGTTATCAGGAGAATAGATTCTGCTGGCACACCTTATGCGGTTTACGCTAAAAAGGTAACAGATTTTTCTGGTAACACCATCGGTGTTATGGAGGTTGCACTTGATGTTACTAATTATACGGATAATATTGCAAGCATGCGTAACATTACTATATTGCTTGCGGTTGTTGCTATGCTGGCAGGTCAACTTGTTGCCTTCTTTATCGGTCGAGCTATTTCCTGTTCGATAAAAGATGCAGTCGATGCTATGAATGATATTGCTGAAGGTGATGGCGACTTAACAAAACGTTTGAATGAAACAGGTAAAGATGAAGTTGCGCAATTAGGAAAAGCCTTTAACAAATTTGCAGAAAAAGTACGCGTCATGGTTACTCAGGTTTTAGGTTCAACCACACAGCTTGCAGCTGCAGCTGAAGAAATGTCGAGTATTACAAACTCGACCAATCAGGGTGTGCAAAAGCAACAAAGTGAAACACAGATGGTTGCGACCGCGATGAATGAGATGACTGCAACTGTGCAAGAGGTGGCTCGTCATGCAACCGAAGCGTCTACCGCAGCACAAAGTGCGGATAGTGAAACACAAGATGGCAAGGCTGTTGTGAGTCAAACTGTTTCAATTATTAATAGTCTGGCTAATGAAATAGAAGAAGCTACGGTTGTTATTGCAAAATTAGAATCGGATAGTGATAACATTGGTTCAGTTCTTGATGTTATTCGTGGCATTGCAGAACAAACAAATTTGTTAGCATTAAATGCTGCTATTGAGGCTGCTCGGGCCGGAGAACAGGGACGTGGGTTTGCGGTTGTTGCTGATGAAGTAAGAACTTTAGCAAGTCGCACACAAGAGTCGACTCAGGAAATCCAGACCATGATTGAAAGTTTGCAACAAGGTTCAAGAAATGCTGTTAAAGCCATGGAGTTGAGTCAAACACAAAGTCAACAAAGTGTTGAGCAAGCAACAAAGGCACAAGGCTCACTGGACGCGATTACCGGAGCAGTTACAACGATAAGTACGATGAATATTCAAATTGCTAATGCTGCAAAAGAACAAAGCTCTGTTTCAGAAGAGATTAACCAGAACATTGTTAATATTAGTCAGGTTGTTGAAGAAACGGCAGAAGGTGCGCAGCAAACTTTAACCGCAAGTAATGAGCTAGCCAATCTTGCCAACGAGTTGCAAAGCTTAGTGGGGCAATTTAAAACTTAAGTTTATAATTTATTTTTTTTATTCCTTCGCTTTTTTATGGCGCTAATAATGTGCATGCGCCATAAAAGGCGAATACTTATATAACCCAAAAGCCCAAAGACGAGTCCACTTACTGCGCAACCAAGCAGGAAGGGTTGCCATATTGCTTCGAGCTCAGTGCCTAGCCACTCCCAACTTAAGTTAAATGTAAATTCACGCTCGGGTGTGTTTAACAGGGTTGCACCAACTTTATAGGCAAAGTAAAAAATAGGCGGCATAGTAATAGGGTTTGAAATCCAGACCAGGCTAACTGCAATTGGCAGATTGCAGCGAATTAGAATGGCAACTGCAGCAGCCATGATCATTTGTGATGGCAAAGGCACAAATGACATAAAAAGACCGACAAAAAAAGCCATGGAAACAGAACGGCGGTTTAAATGAAACAGGTTTGGGTCATGCAATAATTTTCCAAAGACATTATTTAGCTGTTTGTTCTTCGTGATCTTCTTGTGATCCGGCATGTAGCGTTTGATGAAGTTCTTAGGCATACGGGCTTTCTATTTACTGATGATCTGTTAGTCTTTAATACTAAAAAGCAATATTATCAATTTGCGAACAATATTTATACTTACAATTTAAGCCTAGGGACGGGTGCATAAATGGTAACTGGCGTTTTATCCTTTCTGTTTGGAGTATTGTTACTCCAACAATTCGATAATTTGCCTGATGTTTACTGGGCATGGGCCTTACTCTTAATATTTGCATCTCCTTTTCTACCTAATCCTTATAAAAACATTTTCTTCTTCATGGCAGGATTTTTATGGGCTCTATTGCGTGCTTATTGGGTGTTAGATGTTGCTTTACCTGCCGAATTACAGGGAAAAGATTTATTGGCAACGGGGGTGATTGCCAGTATTCCACTGGAAAATAACCGTAAACAGCGCTTTGAGTTTAATGTTGAAAACCTGATGTATGGAGACAAAAAAATTCAATTTGTTGGTAAAACCAGGTTGAGTTTATATCACTCTCGTCACGTATATAAGTCTAAAATAAAACTTAAAGCAGGACAACGCTGGCAGTTTTGGCTGCGTTTAAAGCAACCCCATGGGTTTATGAATCCCGGAGCATTTGATTATGAAGGCTGGCTTTATCAAAAGACAATAAGAGCAACAGGCTATGTTCGTCTTAATAATAAAAAACATCAGTTTGCGCAAAAAATATCTGATGAGGCAAATGGCTACCACTTTACAGCTTTTCGTCAGCGTTTATACGACAAATTGAAGATACTAACCGTAAATTCAAATTATGCGGGTATCTTAATTGCGCTTGCTATGGGAGAACGCGCAGGGATAACACAACAACAATGGCAGGTTTTTCGTGCAACAGGTACCAGTCACCTTGTTGCTATTTCAGGTTTGCATATTGGATTACTTGCGGGTTTTGTCTTTTTTATTGTCAGGCGTTTGTGGCCCTATTTTGGATCTGCCGCTTTAATATTAGCATCACCACGAGCAGCAGCGCTTCTTGCTCTGTTGATTGCGGCTTTTTATGCTGCTTTATCAGGTTTTGCGGTACCGGCTCAACGTGCTTTGATTATGCTCAGTATTGTTATGCTGTCCATTTTTAAATTACATAAAGTGCAGAGTTCACAGGTGTTAAGTTTTGCACTTTTAATGGTTTTATTGTTTGATCCGGCTTCTGTTTTGTCAGCGGGGTTTTGGTTGTCCTTTGCCGCGATTACGATTATTGCAGTTGCGGCTTTTGCTCGCCTTAATATCGATAATAACTGGCAAATCTGGGGTCGTTTACAATGGCGAATTAGCTTATTTTTAATTCCATTATTAATCTTTCTTTTTCAACAGGCCTCTTTTATTTCTCCTCTGACTAATTTATTTGCCATTCCTGTAGTGAGTTTTTTAGTTGTGCCGCTGGTTTTATTAGCAACATCATTGGCCAGTTTTTTTGTTGAATTACCCCAGTTTCTTTTTTCTTTAGCAGATTATATTGTTACCGGATTATGGTGGAGCTTATCTTTCTTAGCAGATACACCAGTCAGTCAATGGCAAAGTGTTAAACCTTCTATTGTGTCACTGTGTTTGGCCAGCTTGGGTATTGTGCTGCTTTTATCGCCCAAAGGCTGGCCGGCTAAATATATGGGCTTCTTTTTACTGATTCCGCTAGTCTGGCCGAATTCACCGGTTCCAGAAAATAACGAAGCAGAAATCACCTTGTTAGATGTCGGGCAGGGACTGGCTGTTGTGGTGCAAACGCAAAAACATGCGCTTGTTTTTGATACCGGCCCTAAGTTTAGCGCACGTTTTGACACGGGTGCTGCTGTTATCATTCCCTTTTTGAGACATAAAAATATTAACCGGCTCGATAAACTGATTCTCAGTCACAAAGATAATGATCACCGGGGTGGTTTCTCTTCATTAAAGAAGGAAATTAGCATATCCGAGGTGTTAAGCAGCTACGGTGAAAAAGGCAGCTATCCCTGTCGTGCCGGCGATAATTGGCGTTGGGAGGGCGTGTTCTTCGAAATTTTGAATCCTGAGCCTGGACATGCATTTAAGAAACGTAACAATGCTTCATGTGTTTTGCGCATCAGTGCCGGTAAGGAGTCTGTATTATTGAGTGCCGATATTGAAAAAAAGGCTGAAAAGCAATTAGTGCAACGTTATTCTGATGCTCTTCATTCAACCTACCTCATTGCGCCTCATCATGGCAGCAAAACATCATCATCAAGCGCTTTTCTTAAAGCCGTAAATCCGGAATATGTTTTAATACCTGTGGGCTACAGAAACCGCTACCGCATGCCACATTCGAGTGTGTTAGTGCGATATCATGCTCAATCAATAAAATCCCTGTTGAGCTACTCTTCGGGAGCTATCAGTATTAAAATTGGTCAAAAAAACAGCAGTTTTCCCCCTTATGAGTATCGAAAAAATCACCGTAAATACTGGAATAGTGATCACTAAAACGGTGCAGGATTTACTTTGAGCACACCTTAGTTTCTGCTAAAGTGGGCACCTGTTTTTCGGGTTAAATTATTGAAAAAAGAATAAGGAATTCAACAACGTGTATGAATTGATTCAACAGGGCGGCTGGTTAATGCTGCCTATTTTATTGAGCTCGGTGATAGCTCTAACAATTGTGATTGAGCGCTTTATTACACTTCAGGCTAAAAAAGTTGCGCCATCCAATCTTGTTGCACAAGTGTGGCAATGGCATAAAAATAACACACTAACAGATGAACATATTGTCGCCTTAGGCAGTAACTCACCTTTAGGTAAAGTGCTGGCAACGGGTTTAATAAACCGTCATCAACCTCGGGAAATTATGAAGGAAAGCATTGAGGAAGCCGGGCATCAAGTTATTCATGATTTAGAACGTTTTCTAAATACCTTAGGTACGATTGCTTCAATCACTCCATTAATGGGTTTGTTAGGCACAGTAATTGGGATGATTAAAGTTTTTGCTGCCATTACCAGCCAGGGGGTAGGTAACCCTACTGTTCTTGCCGGTGGTATTTCTGAAGCATTAATCACCACGGCCGCAGGTTTGTCTGTGGCTATTCCAAGTTTAATCTTCTATCGGTTCTTCCGCGGCCGTGTTGATGAGCTGGTTTTAAAAATGGAAGAAGAAGCCTTAAAGATTGTTGATGTTATGCATGGCGATCGTGTTCAGGAACAAAACTAATGTTGCGAACAAAACGCGATAATGATCTTGATTTAAATATTACTCCTTTGATCGATGTTGTTTTCCTGTTATTAATTTTTTTCATGGTATCGACAACTTTTCAACGCGAGTCTGAAATTACTATTGAGTTACCGGAGTCATCAGGTGATGCCGTAGAAAAAGAAAAAACAGTGATTGAGGTGAGTGTTGATAGTCAGGGCAGTTACTTTGTTAATAAAAGACGACTTAAGAATACTGATATAAAAACATTAAAAAAAGCCATTAGTGTTACTCGTGGTGATAATAAAGAACCTAAATTAATTATTAGTGCTGATAAAATGACCCCGCATCAGTCTGTGATAAAAGTAATGGATGCAGCCAGGCAGCTTGGTTTAGTGAACTTGACGTTTGCAACAAAACAAGCAAAAAATAAAGAATAATATGGAACAACTCTCTAAAAATAACGACGCTTCAATTGTATATCGTCGTTTATTATCATTCGCAGTCCCATATTGGAAAATTTTCATTTTGGCCATTATTGGTATGGTTCTTTATGCGGGGACAGTCGTTTCCTTTACCAAAATTTTAGAACCTTTAATCGACGGTGGTTTTAGCGATGAAGATCCATTGATTAAATTTTGGATTCCCATTTTTATTATTGGTATTTTTGCTGCAAGAATCATTGCTACTTTTTTGTCTGAGTACGGTATGGCATTGATATCCCGAAATGTTATTCGGGATTTACGTAAAGATGTTTTTGCAAAAATTACTGTTTTACCAACCAGCTATTTTGATTTTGTTTCATCAGGCTCGATTTTATCAAAGATGGTCTATGATATTGAGCAATTAGCTGACGCGACCTCCAGTGTAGTTGTAGTTTTTTTTAGAGATGGTATAACGGTTATCGCTTTATTTGTTTGGATGTTATACATCAGTCAGTTCCTTTCGCTTATTCTGTTTGTTACCTTTCCTTTTGTCGCAATAATTGTATACCTTATTAGTAAGCGTTTCCGTATGCTTGGTTCGCGAATACAAAACTCCATGGGCGGTGTGACCGATATTACGGAAGAAGCGATTAAAGCCAATCAGGAAATAAAAATATTTGGTGGCCAGGTGTTTGAAAAAAAACGCTTTGCTGAAATTAATCATTATAATCGTCGCCAGCATTTAAAAATGGTGGCAACGAATGCAATCAGTAACCCGACTATACAGCTAATTGTTGCGGTGGCGTTTGCTCTTATTGTCTATATTGCCACTAATCCTGAATACATTTCAGATATGACCGGAGGCAAATTTGCTTCATATTTGACTGCAATGATTATGCTGCTACAACATGCAAAACGTTTAGCTACAATAAATTTAACTTTGCAAAAAGGTATAGCAGCTGCAGAAAGTGTTTTTGACTTTGTGGATATAGAAACAGAGATAGATAATGGTGAAAAAGAAATTCACAATATTAAAGGACGCGTTGAGTTCAGTAATGTCAGTTTTGCTTATAAAAACGAGGATAAGAAGGTTTTAAATAAAATTAACCTGGTGATTGAAGCAGGGCAGTCAGTAGCCTTTGTTGGACGCTCGGGTGCAGGTAAATCAAGTTTAGTTAGCTTGCTACCACGTTTTTATGACAAAGTAAGTGGTTCAATAAAAATTGATGGACATGATATTGAAGATTTGACATTGAAGAACTTACGTAGCCACATTGCTTTGGTAAATCAAAATATTACATTGTTTAATGATACTGTTGCACACAATATTGCTTATAGTGATTTAGACAACTTAAGTAAAGAGAAAGTAAAGAGTGCGGCAAAAGCGGCATATGCACTGGATTTCATTGAAAAATTAAGAGATGGAATGAATACTGTTGTTGGTGAAGATGGCGTCTTACTTTCTGGTGGTCAACGTCAACGTATTGCAATTGCCAGAGCCATATTCAAAGATGCACCTATATTAATTTTAGATGAGGCAACCTCATCATTAGATTCAGAGTCAGAACGTTACATACAAGCTGCAGTTGATGAGCTGATGAAATCAAGAACAACACTAGTGATTGCCCACCGTTTATCGACTATTGAAGGCGCGGATAAAATTGTTGTTTTAGATAAGGGTGAAATTGTAGAAGTTGGAAAACATAAAGAGCTGCTCGATAAAAAAGGTTATTATGCAGATCTGTATAATATGCAATTTAAAAATAATAACTAAAACAGATATTATTGAAATTAATTTATGTTACGAAAAAAAATTGAAAATTCATGGTATAGCAAAAGCGGCTTAACAACGGCATTGTTACCATTGTCCTGGTTATTTTGCATTTTGGTTCAGTTTAGACGTGTTTTATATCGATTACGATTATTACGTACAACTAAGCTTGATGTTCCCGTTATTGTTGTTGGTAATATTACTGTGGGTGGTACAGGTAAAACGCCGTTAGTTATTGAGCTTGCAAATTTATTAAAAAAACAGGGTTATCAACCTGCTATTATTAGTCGGGGTTATGGAGGTAAGGCGCGTACATGGCCTCAACAGGTACGCTGGGATGGTGATCCAACGATGGTTGGGGACGAAGCAATACTGATTGCAAGGCGCACGCTTTGTCCTATGGCGGTTGGACCAGATCGCGTTGCTTCAGCTCAAGCGTTGTTAAAATACACAGATTGTGATGTCATTATCAGTGACGATGGCTTACAGCATTATGCGCTTGGTCGCGATATAGAAATTGCTGTAATAGATGGTGTAAGGCGTTATGGCAATGAAAACTGTCTACCGGCGGGTCCTTTGCGTGAGCCGATTAGCCGGTTAAGTAAAGTTAATTTCAGAATAACAAATGGTGTTGCCCGCGCGAATGAGTATGCAATGACATACAGAACACAACAGCTTCGCAGAGCAGATGATCCTGCGGTAACACTTGATTTATCGTCATTAAAAAACCAGACTGTTCATGCTATTGCAGGTATAGGTAATCCACAGCGCTTTTTTGATCAATTAAAAAGAAGTGATCTTGATATTATTGAACATGCTTTTCCTGATCATTACGCTTTTATTAAAGAAGATCTGGATTTTGGTGAAATACAACCCATCATTATCACCGAAAAAGATGCGGTAAAGTGTCAGCGTTTTTATTTACATAATGTGTGGTACCAGCCAATTAAGGCTATACTGGATAACCAATTTACAGAACAATTACTGGTAATGCTTGAGAGAATCAATGGACAAAAAACTTCTTGATATTCTTGCGTGTCCTGTTTGCAAAGGATCGTTAGTTTATATAAAAAATAATAATGAACTTGTGTGTAAGGCTGATAAATTAGCCTTTCCTATTCGTGAAGATATTCCTGTAATGTTAGTAGACGAAGCACGGCAAATATCATCTGATGAAAAAATCGATTAATTGATATGTCCAATAAAATAGTTAAGGTTCTTTTTGTATGTATGGGCAATATTTGCCGTTCTCCTACAGCAGAAGGCGTCTTCAGGCACATTGTTGAAAAGGAAGGTTTAGATGACAGGATTACTACTGATTCGGCTGGCACACATGCTTACCATATCGGAGAGCAACCCGATTTAAGATCCCAACAAACAGCACGAAAGCGTGGAATTGACCTCAGTGATTTACGTGGACGTAAGGCGGTAAGTCAGGATTTTGCTGAGTTTGATTATATTTTAGCAATGGATAATGACAACTATCGTTTATTACAACAACTTTCCCCAAATAGCGGTGACGCAAAACTGAAATTATTTTTAGAGTTCAGCAAGGATTATTCAGAAACTGAAGTACCTGATCCATACTATGGCGGTGACCAGGGTTTTGAACATGTTTTTGATTTAGTTGAATCTGCGAGTTATGGCTTATTGGAGGAGATAAAAACACGCTTTATATAACTGTTTTTATAAACCAATAAAAAAGGCGATGTTAACATCGCCTTTTTTTGTTTCAAAATTGATAAAATAAATTAATCATCCGATTTGGTAAACACCTGTTGTAATTCAGCTTTATTTGCCTGGGGTGGTGGTGTTGATTCCTGTTTTATTTCTGCAATTTTGGTTTCTGCTGGTTTCTGAATTGCAGGCTTTGTTTCATTTGCCTGTTGTTTGTTGTCAGTGACAACCTGAGTCACGCTGGAAGCGGTTGGTTTACTTTGTTCAGTTTTAGTAACTTGCGGCTTCGGTGTCTCATGGAATACAGGTGCATCTGCTTTTACTGCGGCAGACTCCGGTTTAGCAGAATCGGGCTGTACTTCTGGTTTCGGTTTAGAAGCAGGCTTAGGTTTATTTTCTACTTTTTTTGCTTCGGCATTATTATTCATCGGTTTTTCTGATGACTGTACCGATGCATTCTGGTTACCAGTATTCTCGTTTTGGTTGCGAGCACCGCGACGACGCCCACCACGTTTACCACGGCGATTTTGCGATTGAGATTGTTGGTTTTGAGTATCATCTGCCGTTTTATTACTCTTTACATCATTTTGGCCGGTAGTTGAATCCGTTTTCTGCGTTGGTTTTTTCTTATTGTCAGCCTGTTTGCGTTGCAGGTTGTTTGACGGGCGACGATTTTGTTGAGCATTACGACGATTTTGATTGCGGCTTTGATTGCGACGACGTTGACCTTTATTGACTGGTTTCGTTTTCTTTTCTTCTTCGCTTTCACCGAATAATGAACTGAACAGGCGAATTAAAATGTTAGGTTTATTTTCTACACTTGGAGTCGCTGTTGGTCTGGGGTTCGCTGGTGCAACCGATTTAACAACGGGTTCTTCCTTTGTTACTTTACGGGTGTCTGGTGTTACCAGATTTTCTAAGGTTTTATCCGGTGTTGCATCAATCAGGTTGTAACTACTTTCTGATGCGTCTTCTGATGTTTCGTCATCACGTACACGATTTACTGTGTAATGTGGTGTTTGCATATCAGAATTTGGAATGAGTAAAACTTTAATGTTTTGACGCTTTTCAATGTCAAATAAAATTTCACGCTTTTCATTTAATAAAAATGCAGCAACATCTACAGGTACCTGTGCAACAATACGTGCAGTTTTTTCTTTCATTGACTCTTCTTCAACAATACGAAGAATGGAAAGAGCGCTGGACTCGATGCCGCGAATGGTGCCCTGGCCACTACAACGTGGACAAACTAATTGACTGGACTCGCCCAAAGATGAACGTAAACGCTGACGTGACATTTCGAGTAAACCAAAACGGGAAATACGGCCTACCTGGACACGAGCGCGATCAAGTTTTAAGGCATCACGCATTCTATTTTCAACTTCACGTTGATTTTTAGCCGGGCTCATATCAATAAAATCGATAACAACTAAGCCACCCAGATCGCGTAGTCGTAACTGACGTGCAATTTCATCAGCTGCTTCAAGATTTGTATTGAGTGCAGTTTCTTCAATGTCTCCACCCTTAGTTGCCCGGGCAGAGTTGATATCAATTGAAATCATAGCTTCGGTATGATCAATTACCAATGAACCACCAGAGGGTAAACGTACTTCACGCTGGAATGCCGATTCAATTTGCGTTTCAATTTGATAACGTGTGAATAGTGGAACAGCATCTTCATAAAGTTTAATTTTGTGAAGATTGTTCGGCATTACTTGTTCCATAAACTGACGTGCTTGTTTATAGATAGTGGGCTCATCAATAATGACTTCATTAATATCATTACGGAAGTAATCGCGGATGGTGCGGGTAATTAAACTGCTTTCCTGGTAAATTAAAAACGGGGCAGGGCGTTCTTTAGACGCATTATCAATCGAACCCCATAAATTCATCAGGTAGTCTAAATCCCATTGTAGCTCTTCAACACTTTTCCCTATGCCTGCGGTACGAATAATTAAGCCCATATCGGCAGGAATATCCAACGCAGATAAAGCATCACGTGCTTCACTGCGTGCTTCACCTTCAATACGACGTGAAACGCCACCGGCACGAGGATTATTTGGCATTAATACTGAGTAGCGACCTGCCAAACTAATAAAGGTTGTAAGTGCAGCGCCTTTGTTACCACGCTCTTCTTTTGCAACCTGAATAACAATTTCTTGTCCTTCACGAACAACTTCTTTTATATTGATGCGACCTGAAGTATCCGCACCTTCTTTAAAGTAGATACGTGAAATTTCTTTAAGCGGCAAGAAACCATGACGTTCAGCACCATAGTCCACGAAAGCGGCTTCTAAACTGGGTTCAACGCGGGTGATTTTAGCTTTGTAGATATTAGACTTTTTAGTTTCGCGAATCGCGGTTTCTATATCCAGGTCGTATAAACGTTGGCCATCAACCAACGCCACACGCAACTCTTCAGATTGAGTTGCATTAAATAGCATTCTCTTCATTTTTAAACCTTTACCTGGCGCTCAACCACCGGGGGATTTGGCAGACTATCAGTTCGACTGTTGCTAAATTAAAATCCGCTGTTGAAAAAAAACTCAACTTAAAAATATCCCTGAAGGGAATCGCCCGATTTTAATTTACAATCAGTCTCTACCGGCCTGTTTCGATTCTGGCCGTGGGAGCGCTGTTAATTTTTTATATATACTCCAGCAAGCTTTATTCTCTGGCTTGCGGAGCTCTTGCTTCTATCAGCATCCGATTAATCGAATGTTGCTAAACTTTTCGTAGTGTTTATAAATTTGCTGTTTTCATGGCCATAGAAAATAGGGATATGAGGTGCAAACCGGAAAAATTTTATCTGTAATTCCAAACACTTGTGAGCAATATACCAGTGTTGAGGCTAAGCATCAATGCTTGTTTCACAAGGAGCGAATACTGTTACAATGCGCACATGCCAACGAAAGAACCCGCACAATCTGCCGTAATTAACCCAAAAGTCCGATTTGTCGAGATAAGCGCCGATCATGCTGAACAACGCATCGATAATTACCTAATGTGCCAACTTCATGGTGTCCCAAAGAGCCTGGTATATCGAATTATACGCAAGGGCGAAGTGAGGGTTAATAAAGGCCGCATTAAACCTGAATATCGCCTCAAACAAGGGGATAGGGTGCGGATTCCACCTGTCCACCAGGCTGAGAAAAAAGTGCCGGGAAAAGTGCCTGATAGCCTGTTAAAACAGCTTGAATCACGTATTTTATTTGAAGATAAGCGTATTTTGATATTGAATAAACCTTCCGGACTTGCGGTACATGGGGGCAGCGGCCTGAGTTTTGGTTTAATTGAGGTAATCCGTGAATTACGCCCAAACGATAAAAGTCTTGAGTTGGTTCATCGTTTGGACAGAGATACTTCCGGATGCCTTATTATTGCCAAAAAGCGCAGTGCATTACGGCGCCTGCATGAGCAATTGCGTGAAGGTTCGATGGATAAGCGTTATATGACCTTACTTAAAGGAAAGTGGCAGGGGCGTAGCCGTTGGGTGGATGCGCCTTTGTTAAAAAATGTTGTACAGTCGGGTGAGCGCCTCGTTTTCGTCGATAAAAAGGGCAAAGAAGCGCGTACTCAGTTCATCCCGTATTGCGTTGGTGATGTCGCAAGCTTAATGAGCGTCAAGCTCGACACCGGGCGAACTCACCAAATTCGTGTGCATGCTCAGCATCTGGGATTTCCTATTGCAGGGGATGATAAGTATGGTGATGATGAATTTAATCGACAATTAAAAAATAAAGGATTAAAGCGGTTATTTTTGCATGCTTTTTCATTGAAATTCCATTTACCGGACCCAGAAACGGGTGAAGATATTCCTATTTCAGTAGAAGCGCCCTTAGATGAAGCCTTAGTAAATGTTTTGCATAAATTGAACTTAGAATTATGACTTCCACATTAAAAAACCATGACGCAAAACTGATTGTCTTTGATTGGGACGGAACCCTAATGGATTCTGTTGCGCACATTGTCAGTAGTCTGCAAACAGCCATTTCTGATCTCGGTTTAGAAACAAAAACAAATAGCGAATTAAAAAATATTATTGGCTTAGGTTTAAAAGAGGCTTTTTATGCCTTATATCCCGGGGCGAGCGAAAAAGAGCTGCTTGATTTAACCACGCAATATCGTCAACACTTTTTTGATGAGCAGCATGCAAGTAGTCAGTTATTTTCCGGTGCGCGTGAATTGGTTCAGGAACTTAATGATCAAAACTACTTTCTTGCTATTGCCACAGGTAAAGGGCGTAACGGGCTGGATAAAGTATTAAAAGAAACCAATATGGCAAGTTATTTCCCCATTACACGTTGTGCTGATGAATCTCATTCAAAACCGAATCCACAAATGCTATTAGATATCATGGATTATTACGGTGTTGAAGCCAGCGAAGCCATTATGGTGGGCGATACCGAGTATGACTTACAAATGGCGAATAATGCTAATGCGCATTCAATCGGGGTAAGTTATGGTGTACATGAAAAACAACGCCTATTAGAATGTAAACCTTTAACGTGTTTAGATAATATGAATGATTTACAGCAGTGGCTACTGAATTAATTTGCGTTACATTCGCTGATAATAACCGGGTTATATATTTAGGAAATTAAAAAATGGAAAATCAAAATAAAGAAGAATGGCAAGCTGATGTTATTAGTAAACTGGCATTTGCTGCTGTTAATGAACAACGTCGGACACGACGCTGGAATATTTTCTTTAAAGCTATTTTCTTTATTTATTTTTTAGTGCTTTTTATTATGCTTTATTCGTCATCGGATGGCAGTAATAACCTGGGCAAGGCCAAGGAACATACTGCATTGGTTGATGTTCAGGGGGTTATTGCTGCCGGTGCAGAAGCGAGTGCAGATAATATTATTCAGGGTTTACGTGCCGCATTTGAAGAGCCGAAAGCAAAAGCCGTTATTCTGCGTATTAATAGCCCCGGTGGCAGCCCTGTGCAAGCCGGTTATGTTTATGATGAAATTAAACGTTTACGTTTAAAGTATAAAAACAAAAAGCTCTATGCCGTTGTCTCTGATATGTGTGCTTCAGGTGGTTATTATATCGCAGTTGCCGCTGATGAAATTTATGCTGATAAAGCCAGTATTGTCGGATCTATTGGCGTGTTAATGAATGGCTTTGGTTTTACCGAAGCGATGAAAAAAGTCGGTGTTGAACGGCGCTTATATACTGCAGGAACAAGTAAAGGCTTTTTAGACCCTTTTTCTGATGTTAAGGAAGCAGATAAAAAACATATTGAAACCTTACTTGGTACCATTCATAAACAGTTTATTGGTACTGTTAAAGAAGGTCGTGGCAAGCGCCTGGTGGACGATGAAAAATTATTTACTGGCCTGGTCTGGACAGGTGAAGAAAGTGTTGCGCTTGGATTAACTGATGGTTTGGGCAGCAGTAGTTTTGTTGCCAGAGAAATTATTGAAGCAGAAGATATTATTAATTACACGCTGCGTCCTAATTTTGTTGACCGCTTTGCTGAACGTCTGGGGGTTGCCATGGCCAGTATTTTTGAAGGTCATGTTAATTTACAGTAAGTTTTAACCTTGTTATTTATGAATTTGTTAACGTGCGTGCAATAAGGTGAGTGGCCTATATTTTATACGCCACGATCAAATAATAGAAAAATGCTCTTTTTCAAGCATTTTTACCAAGCGTATTAAGGGTAAACCCATTAAGGTATTAGGATCGTCACCTTGTAATTTTTCAAATAAAATAATGCCCAGTGCCTCTGATTTAAAACTACCGGCACAATTATAGGGAGTTTCTTTTTTGAGATAAGCTTCTATCAGCCGATCGTCAAGCTCACGAAAAACCACGTTAAAAGGCACAACGTCGGACTGATATTGGCCCGTCGCGGCATTATACAAACAAAGTCCCGTGTAAAATGTCACCGTTTTAGAGGACGCTTTTTGTAATTGCTTAATGGCCTTTTCATGGCTATGGGGTTTGCCGATAATTTCACCCTCTATTACTGAAACCTGATCTGAGCCAATTATCAGGGCATCATCCTCTGTATCGGCAATCGCTTTGGCTTTGGCAATGGATAAGCGTTCAACCAGCGCTTGTGGCGATTCATTTTCTAACGGGGTCTCATCTGTTTCAGGCGAGGCAGTTTCAAATTCAATACCTAATTTATCTAAAATGGCTTTGCGAAAGGGCGAGGTTGAGGCAAGAATCAGTTTCATAATCTGTCATATTTTGTGGAAAAAGGGATTATAAACAATTCCCTTTGTATGTGGGTGAAAATACGTATTTTCTGCCAAAATTTGAATAAATTGTATATGGGTTAAAATTTAGACGAAATTCACGGAACAGACGGATTATTAAGGCTTTTTTTATCTATTTTTAACAGTTTTTTTGACACGGGGCTAGCAGCTAGATACAATCCGCGGCCTATGTCAGGGCAGCAGCAAAGACTACCCCTGGAAGTTGATCCAATCCGTCTTGCGGCGAGAGGAGAGCATCTTCGGGGCACAATTCCCCTAAAGCAAATGAAGCGCTTAACGAATGCGCTTTCTTATGCTGAGGGTGACGTTTTTATTGATGTTGAGTTTTCTGTTGATATGAATCAGGTCGTGATATTGGCCGGTGAAATTAAAACAGATGCCAGGCTTATTTGCCAGCGCTGTATGGGAGAAATGGAACTTCCTATTGCGATTGATTTCCAGCTTGCTTTTGTACGATCTGAAGCTGAAATGGAACGATTACCCGAAGGGTATGAGGCAACACTGATAGATAATACGACAATGATGTTGTCGGATATTATTGAGGATGAAATCCTGCTGGCATTACCGCCTATAGCAAAACATTTGGATGAGAATTGTCATTCAGAGATTGTTGCGGAAGGCTGGGCTGGCCAGGAAATTGAACCAGATACTGAGAATGTTGAGCGAGAAAATCCGTTTGATATTCTTGCAAGTTTAAAGACTGATAAGTAATACGAGGCTCTATCATGGCTGTACAAAAGAACAAAGTAACTCCTTCACGTCGCGGCATGCGTCGCTCACATGATGCTTTAACAGGCAGCACAACGTCTATTGATTCGACGTCAGGTGAAACACATTTACGTCACCATGTAACAGCTGATGGCTTTTACCGTGGCAAAAAAGTTATTCAAACTAAAGGCGAATAGTTTCCACTTAGATTTAACTTTGTCTGTTATCGCGGCAAAGCAATAATAAATTACGGGACATGGTGATTAACCATGTCCCGTATTTGCTTTTAAATGGATATAATAATTTATGAGTAAATCTCAAGTAACGATATCACTCGACTGTATGGGCGGCGACTTCGGCGTTTCCATTGTGGTACCGGCTGCACTTGATGCTTTAGCAAAGTATAAGCATTTATCTTTAATTCTCGTTGGCGATGAAGCTGCGATTAAAAAAGAGCTGGCTAATAAAGCAAACAACTTTTCTTCCCGTCTCACCATTCAACATGCAAGTCAGGTAGTAGGTTCTTCTGAAGCACCGTCTTTAGCGTTGCGCGGCAAAAAAGATTCTTCCATGCGTGTCGCAATTAATCTGGTTAAAGAAGGTAAGGCACAAGCTGCCGTGAGTGCAGGTAATACCGGTGCTTTAATGGCAACGGCTCGTTTTGTTTTAAAAATGTTACCGGGTATTGACCGACCCGCAATATGCAGCACCCTACCGAACGCAAATAACCCCACGGGTTTTACACATGTCCTGGATTTGGGGGCAAACGTTGACTCTTCTGCATCCTCTTTGCTTGAATTTGCTTTTATGGGTGATGCTTTAGCAGAAGCTATTTTTGATCTTGAGTCACCAACGGTTGGCTTGCTAAATATTGGTGAGGAAGAAATTAAAGGTAACGAAATTGTTAAAGAAGCATCACGTTTATTAACCGATAGTAATCTTAACTATGTTGGTTATGTTGAGGGCGACGGTATTTTCTTAGGCACGGTTGATGTGGTCGTATGTGATGGTTTTATTGGCAATGTTATGTTAAAAACCACCGAAGGTGCTGCAAAAATGTTAACAGGTTTCCTTAAGGAAGGTTATAAGTCAAATATTCTTACAAAGTTAGCGGCTCTAATATCATTACCGGTTTTAAAAAAATTCAAACGTCGGGTTGATCCGCGTGAGTATAACGGTGCAAGCTTTTTGGGTTTGCAAGGTATAGTGGTTAAGAGTCATGGTGGCGCTGATGCATATTCATTTTATAATGCCATTCATGTCGCAATGCTCGAAGTAGAAAAAGATGTTCCATCATTAATCAGTGAAAAATTAGAAAGCCAATTAGCGGCGAGGCCATAAAATTTGATTAACTCAAAAATAATAGGTACAGGCGGTTATTTACCTGAAAAAGTAGTCACGAATGCTGATCTGGAAAAAATGGTGGACACCACGGATGAGTGGATCACTTCACGCACAGGTATTAAAAAACGTCACCTTGTTGTTGATGGCGAAACCACCTGTGATTTAGCCGAAAAAGCGGCCATAGGTGCAATGCAGGCAGCCGACATTTCAAAAGATGATATTGACTTAATTATTGTTGCAACCACCACACCGGATCGCATCTTTCCAAGTACAGCTTGTTTATTGCAGGATCGTTTAGATATTCATGGCTGCGCCGCATTTGATGTGCAGGCAGTGTGTACCGGCTTTGTTTATGCATTAGGTGTTGCGGATAAGTTTATTAAATCCGGTACACATAAAACGGCACTGGTCATTGGTGCCGAGACCATGTCTCGTACAGTAGATTGGAGTGACCGCAGCACTTGTGTGTTATTTGGTGATGGCGCGGGCGCTGTTGTGCTTCAGGCAAGTGAACAACCGGGTATCTTATCAACACACTTACATGCAGATGGAAAATATAAAGAATTATTAACAATTCCTGCGGGTGTTTCTGAAAACCCCGCTTTATTCCAATCTGGTGAAGCCTATATGCAAATGAAAGGCAATGAAGTGTTTAAAATGGCGGTCAATACCTTAGGTCGTATTGTTGATGAAACGCTTGCGGCAAATAACATGGACAAAACGGATATTGACTGGTTAGTGCCGCATCAGGCCAACATCAGGATCATTAATGCAACAGCAAAAAAATTAAGTATGTCGATGGATCACGTTGTTGTGACGGTACATGAACATGGCAATACCTCGGCGGCTTCTGTACCACTTGCGTTAAATGAAGCAGTACGTGATGGACGCATTAAACGGGGTGAAACAATATTGCTTGAAGCCTTTGGTGGCGGTTTTACCTGGGGCTCTGCATTAATTAAATATTAAATGTCATTGCGATGGAACAAAGAGACTGAAGCAATCTCAAGTTTAGTGATTTATCAATGAGATTGCCGCGTCAACAGTAAAAACTGACGTTTTCACTGTTTCCTCGCAAAGACAGCTTTAAACAAAATAAAAAAATAAAGGATTCAAAAATGTCTCTCGCTTTTATCTTTCCTGGTCAGGGCTCTCAATCTGTGGGTATGTTAAAAGACTTCTCTGAAAACTTTTCAGAAGTCGCTACCACATTTGAGCAAGCCTCGGATGCTTTAGGTTATGATTTGTGGTCATTGGTTCAGGATGGTCCCGCAGAAAAGTTAAACAGTACCGATGTGACGCAACCTGCTATGTTGACTGCCGGGGTTGCAACCTGGCGTATATGGCAAGCTAAAGGGGGGGCGATGCCCGCGATGATGGCCGGCCATAGTTTAGGAGAATACACCGCATTAGTTTGTGCCGGTAGCCTGGACTTTGTTGATGCAGTTAAACTTGTTTCACAACGAGGTCAATTTATGATGCAAGCTGTTCCGGCGGGAACAGGAGCAATGGCAGCCATTTTAGGCATGGATGATGAAGCTGTGCGTAAAGTTTGCTTAGAAGCGGCCAATGGTGAAGTGCTTGAAGCGGTAAACTATAACTCGCCCGGTCAGGTGGTTGTTGCAGGCAATAAAGCAGCTGTAGAACGCGTCTGTGTTTTAGCAAAAGAGCAGGGCGCAAAGCGCGCACTAGAATTGCCTGTTAGTGTGCCTTCTCATTGTGCCTTAATGAAACCTGCGGCAGATCAATTAGCCGATGTTTTAAAGGATGTTTCATTTAGCACACCTTCGATTCCGGTTATTAATAATGTTGATGTTGCAATGGCAGAGTCCGAAGCAGGTATTCGTGATGCATTAAAACGTCAGCTTTTCAGCCCGGTACGTTGGGTAGAAACAATAGAAAAAATGGCGGTTGATGGCGCCGATCAATTTATTGAGTGTGGTCCAGGTAGGGTATTACTTGGCCTCAATAAGCGTATTAATAAAACATTAACTTCAGCTGCATTACTCGATACAGCAAGTATTGAGGCACCATTAAGTTAATTTTTAAAATTATTTATTCCCCCTCCCTCTGGGAGGGGGCTAGGGGGAGGGTATCCTCAGATCACCCCCCTCCCTAACCCTCCCCCTTGAAAGGGAGAGAACAACTGAGTTAAAAGGGAATAAAATTATGACTTTAGAAAACGAAATTGCATTTGTATCTGGCGCTAGCCGTGGTATTGGTAAAGAAATAGCCCTTTCTCTAGGTAGACAAGGTGCTGTCGTCATTGGTACTGCTACCTCAGAAAGCGGTGCAGAAAACATCTCTAACTATTTGAAAGAAAACGGAATTAAAGGTCAGGGTATGGTCATGAATGTGACCGATCAAGACAGTATTACGGATACCGTAAAAGCCATTACAGATGGCTTTGGCACACCGACTATCTTAATTAATAATGCCGGCATTACCCGTGATAATCTCGTTATGCGTATGAAAGATGCAGAATGGGATGACATTATGAATACCAATTTGAGCTCTATCTTCAAAGTCAGCAAGGCTTGCTTACGTGGCATGATGAAGGCGAAAAAAGGCCGTATTATCAGCATTGCCTCTGTTGTTGGTGTAACCGGTAATGCGGGGCAAGCGAATTATTCAGCGGCTAAAGCGGGAGTTATTGGTTTTAGTAAGTCATTAGCGCGTGAAGTAGGTTCTCGCGGTATCACTGTCAATGTTGTGGCCCCCGGTTTTATTGATACCGATATGACTAAAGCTCTGCCAGAAGCGCAACGTGAAGCGTTATTAGGCCAGATCTCACTTGGGAGACTGGGAGACGCGGCTGAAATTGCGCATGCAGTCAGCTTTTTAGCCTCTCCAGGTGCGGCTTATATTACCGGTGAGACCATTCACGTAAATGGTGGTATGTATATGAGTTAAAATCGCCTCTTGCGCTATTTAACTTATTGAAAGTAAAGAATATTAATTAAATATGTGATTTATTCGGCTAAAACGGCCGTGAAACTAGAATCTGGCGGGTGTTTACAATACAATAGCGCCCGCAGCGTCAATCGAACAAAATTGGGAGGAATTGACCAAATGAGCAGCATTGAAGAACGTGTATCAAAAATCGTAATTGAGCAATTGGGTGTCAAAGAAGAAGAAGTAACAAAAGATGCGTCATTCGTTGACGACTTAGGTGCGGATTCACTCGACACAGTTGAATTAGTCATGGCTCTTGAAGAAGAGTTTGAAACTGAAATTCCTGATGAAGATGCAGAAAAGATTACTACGGTTGCAGAAGCAGTTAACTACATTAACGCTAACAGTTAATTCTGTTATACCGTAATATGAAACCGCACCATTATGCAGAAATGCATTGTGGTAGCGGTTTTTTATTTTGTGCTTTTAAATATTGAGAAAAAATAATGTCTAGACGTCGTGTTGTTGTAACAGGTATGGGGATGCTTTCTCCAGTTGGTAATTCAGTTGAAGAAAGCTGGAAGAATATTCTTGCGGGTAAAAGTGGTGTTGAAACCATTTCTGCTTTTGATGCTTCTGCATTTGCAACAACCTTTACCGCCTCTGTTAAAAACTTTGATGTTACCAGTATTATGTCAGGTAAAGATGCGCGAAAGATGGACTCCTTTATTCATTACGGCATTGCCGCAGCGATTGAAGCGATTGAAGATGCTGGTTTGGAAGCGACTGAAGAAAATGCACATCGTATCGGCGTTTCAATTGGTTCAGGTATTGGTGGTCTAAATACGATTGAAGCGAACTATGATAAGTATACAAAAGCAGATAATAACCCACGCAAGATTTCCCCCTTTTTAATTCCTGCGACAATTATAAATATGATCTCAGGTAACCTCTCTATTCGTTATGGTTTTAAAGGCCCCAATTATGCCATTACCACAGCCTGTGCCACTGCGACTCATAGCATTGGTGATGCTGCGCGTATGATTGAACATGGTGATGCTGATGTCATGATTACCGGCGGCGCTGAAAACGCAACCTCGATATTAGGGTTAGGTGGTTTTGCTGCCGCACGTGCATTGTCATCACGTAATGATGATCCAGCAACGGCAAGTCGTCCATGGGACAAAGACCGTGATGGTTTTGTTTTAGGTGATGGTGCGGGTGTGATGGTTATCGAAGAATACGAACATGCTAAAGCACGTGGTGCAAAAATTTATGCTGAAGTATTAGGCTTTGGTATGAGTGGTGATGCATACCATATGACAACACCATCAGTCGGTGGTGAAGGCGCAAGCCGCTGCATGAACAATGCCATTAATGATGCCGGCATTAATCCGAATGAAGTGGATTATGTCAATGCACATGGCACCTCAACACCGGCCGGTGATATTGTTGAAGTACAAGCCGCTAAACTGACCTTTGGTGATCATGCATATAAGTTAGCCATGAGTTCTACCAAGTCGATGACCGGTCACTTGCTGGGTGCGGCAGGGGGTATTGAAGCTATCTTCTCAGTACTTGCAATTAAAGATCAGGTTGCACCGCCCACCATTAATATTTTTAATGTTGATGAAGGATGTGATTTAAACTTTGTACCTGATACACCACAAGAAATGAAAATTGATGTCGCAGTATCAAATTCATTTGGTTTTGGTGGCACTAACGGCACTCTGGTTTTCCGTAAAGTTTAAATTTACTGGCTTAAAGCCTAACAGCTTAACCTAAGAAGAAGCTCGCATGATTAAATCTACTGGGCTAAAAATGCATCAACTGCAGGGCCAGCTGAACTTGCTGGCTTTGCATCAATCCAACCCCCAACGCTATCCTTTTTTATTAGAAAGTGTTTCGGCTTCAAGTGAAGAATCAAATCTTAACCAGTTTGATATTCTTTTTGCTTTTCCACAGGAAACCTTAACCTTATCAAATGAAGAAAAATTAAGTGGCTATAGCGATATAGAAGGTAATGACTTTTTAAATAATCTGAGTCATTGGTGGCGAACAAAATCAAATAACAACATAATATGTCAGTCACTGCCTTTTTCGGGGGGCTGGTTTTTATATTTAGGCTATGAGTTAGCCATGCAGGTTGAACCCGGGCTCAATTTAAAAACACCTTCTACTGCTATTGCATACGCAACCCGGATTCCTGCTGCGATTATTTATAATCATAAAGAAAACTGTACTTATTTGCTTTGTGAAGAAAAGTTTGATTATTTAGAAAACTTAATAAATGATGCCAATAAAAAACCAGACATCCTTAACTTGCCACATAAAATAAGCAGCATCAAAGAAGAAGATGAAAATAAATATCTGGGTGCTATTGAAAAAATAAAGAGATATATTATTGATGGTGATGTTTTTCAGGTTAACCTTTCCCGTCTTTGGCGGGAAGAAAATACAAAGGTGGAAGCGAGCCAGGTCTATAATAAATTGAAACAAACAAACCCGGCACCATTTTCTGGTTTGGCTGTTCATAATGGATTTTCTATCATCAGTTCATCACCAGAGCGTTTAGTGAGCGTAACAGCGGGTGTTGCGCAAACGCGTCCCATTGCAGGAACACGGCGACGTGAAACAGATAAAGAAAAAGATAATGCCTTAAAAAAAGAACTCATTGCACACCCGAAAGAGCGTGCTGAACATATTATGCTAATCGACCTTGAACGTAACGATTTAGGCCGGGTTTGCATACCAGGAACGGTAAAAGTGGATGAGTTGATGGTGTTGGAGTCTTATGCACATGTTCATCATATTGTTTCCAATGTTCGCGGAAAATTGAAAAAAGATATTTTACCGGGTGATGTCATTAAAGCTGTTTTCCCCGGAGGAACAATCACAGGTTGTCCGAAGGTTCGCTGTATGGAAATTATTGCTGAGCTGGAAAATGAAGCGCGCGGTGCTTATACCGGCTCAATGGGATACTTAAATCATAATGGTGATATGGATATAAATATATTGATTAGAACAATTACACTGGAAAACAATACACTGTCTTTTCGTGCTGGCGCAGGTTTGGTTGCGGATTCTGTGGCCCAGTCTGAACTGGAAGAAACCCGACATAAAGCGAGGGGACTTTTGCTCGCGATTGAGTAAATAAGCTTGATGACAGATATGCTCATAAATGGTGAAGAGAAAATCACGATCAACGCTTCTGATCGCGGTTTACAGTATGGAGATGGCTTGTTTGAAAGCATGGCTGTTCAAAATGGAAAAATTAATTTATGGCAAGATCACTGGCAACGTTTAAAATCGGGTTGTGAACGTCTTTCGATTTCTTTGCCAGATAAAAAAACAGCCGAAAAAGAAATTAAGTTATTATGTGAAAAAAATAATGAGACTAAATTTGTTATAAAATTGATAGTGACCCGAGGAGAAGGGCAGCGTGGTTATCGCTTTTCTAAAGAACAGGATGTAACACGTATCCTCAGCGCGCATAAATGGCCTGACTACCCGGAGCAAAATACAACAGAAGGTGTTGCTGTTCGCTATTGCGATACTATTATATCAGAAAACCCTGGTCTGGCGGGTATTAAACATCTTAACCGTCTGGAACAAGTATTAGCGAGAAATGAATGGAATGGCAATGAAGAATATCAGGAAGGTTTAATGCTGAATCTTCATGGCAATGTTATCGATGGTACCATGAGCAATATATTTTTGATTAAAGATAATCAAATAATTACACCTGATTTATCTTTGTCGGGTGTTGCTGGTGTTATGAGAAAAAATATTATTAAACTAGCAGAAAAAATAAATATTACAATCCGTGTTGAAAATGTGAGTAAAAGTAAACTTGAAAATGCGGATGAGCTATTTTTAACAAACAGCCTGTTTGGTATTTGGCCGGTTAAATCACTGGAAAATAAAATTTTCTCTAAAGCCAGAGAAGTAACAAAAACATTGCAACAAGAAGTGAGTAAGTCAGGGTGCTAATGAAAAAAACTATACTCGTTCTGCTTTGTAGTGCTTTAGTTTTGTTTTCCTGGTTGTGGTTTTCTTATCAACAAGCCTTAAACGAAACGTTAAATATTGAGGCAGAAACGCTTGATTATCAAATAAAATCAGGACGTTCTCTTTCTTCGGTTATTTATGATTTAGCAAACAAAGATATTATTAAGCACCCTCGATATTTGCTTTGGTATGCCAGATTTAATGGCTTATCAAATAAAATGAAAACGGGTGATTACCGCTTAACAAATGAATTAAGTAATCAACAATTTCTTGATAATATTTTTAGTGGTAAGGTTATTCAGTTTACACTAACGGTTATTGAAGGCTGGTCTTTCCAACAAATGATGGATGAGATTAATCAACATCCACATATACAACATACTATTGCAGAGTTACCAAAAGATAAAATAATGCAAAAACTTGGATTAGAAGGGCATTATGAGGGGCAGTTTTTGCCTGATACTTACCACTTTCCAAAACATATCACGGATATTGATTTTTTAAAACGTGCTAATGCCTCTATGCAAACAGTATTAAAACAAGAATGGGATAATCGTGCAGTTGGTTTAATTTATAAAACCCCTTACGAAGCCTTGATTATGGCTTCCATTATCGAAAAAGAAACCGGGCTGGCAAGTGAACGCCAGCAAATTTCAGGTGTCTTCCTGCGTCGACTGGAAAAAGGTATGCGTCTGCAAACAGATCCAACGGTTATTTATGGTATGGGTGATAGTTTTAAGGGTAACCTGCGTAAGCGGGATTTATTAAATGACACGCCTTATAATACATACCGTCGTCATGGCTTGCCGCCTACACCGATCGCCTTGCCGGGCAAAGAGGCCATTTATGCAGCGCTTCATCCTGCAGAGGGTAATGAGTTATATTTTGTTTCGCGGGGTGATGGCAGTCATCATTTTTCGGCAACACTAAGAGAACATAATAACGCGGTGATTAAATATCAGCTTAAAGGTCGTGTTAAATCTTTTTCATCTTATAAACATAATAAAGAAAAATAAAATATGAATGATGTTGTACCACAAGGACGCTTTATTACCGTTGAAGGCACTGAAGGTGTTGGTAAAAGCACGAATATGGCCTTTATTGAAAACTGGCTTAAACAATCAGGCAAAGAGCTGGTTGTCACACGTGAGCCGGGTGGAACAGACCTCGGCGAAAAATTGCGTGAGGTTTTATTAGACGCTAAAGAACAATCTATGTGTGATGATACTGAATTACTTTTAATGTTTGCTGCACGAGCGCAACACTTGCAGGAAGTGATTTTACCGGCACTTGAGGCAGGCAAGTGGGTGCTTTGTGATCGTTTTACTGACAGTACATATGCCTATCAGGGTGGCGGCCGTGGTATTGAACTCTCTCGTATTGCAGAGTTGGAACAATGGGTGCAAGGAGAGCGTCGTCCTGATATGACCATTATTTTAGATTTACCTGTAGAAGTTGGTTTAGAGCGGGCCGGAAAACGCAGTGCGCCTGATCGTTTTGAATTAGAAGAGCACAATTTCTTTAATAATGTGCGTAACAGCTTTCTAGCGCGAGCGGCAGAAAATCCGGCACGTTATGCGGTCATTGATGCATCACCGTCAGTGCATGAAGTGCAGCAGTCTATACAATCTGTACTCGAGAAATTAGTTTAAATATGTTTCCCTGGCAAAAATCCATTTGGCAAACGCTTACCAAGAGTCAGCAAAACAGGCATTTAGGTCATGGCTTATTATTTCACGGTGCAGCAGGAACAGGAAAAAATATTTTTGCCATAGAGTTTGCGCACTGGTTATTGTGTGAACAGCCTTTAGCAGATAAAGCATGTGGTGAATGCAAATCTTGTCAATTAATCGAGGCTGAATCTCAGCCTGATTTTTTAACCTTATATCCTGAAGAGCCAGGTAAGGCTATTAAAGTTGATCAGGTTCGCGAGTTAATTCAAAAAGTTTCTTTAACCAGTCATCGTCAGGGTAACAGGGTTATTATTATTTCTCCGGCAGATGCATTAAATGTCAATGCCAGTAATAGCCTGTTGAAGACGCTGGAAGAACCGCCGGCTAATACAATATTAATTATGGTAACGGATAAATTATCCAAACTAATGCCGACCATACGCAGCCGGGCTCAATTGATGCGCTTTGATCTCCCTAATGAAGCGCAAAGCCTGGCATGGTTAAACGAATATAATATTGAAAAAGCCAGCTTGCTTTTAAAGCTTGCTGCTGGTGCCCCCCTTGCTGCACGTTTATTGGCAGAAGATCAAGGTTTGGAACTAAGAGATACACTTTTTGCTAACTGGCAAGATCTTGCAGCAGGGCAGGTGGATGCGCTGGAAAGTGCCGCAATGTGGATAAAAGAAGGGTTTAAACTGAACAGTCATCTGCCCTTAAACTGGGTAAGTAGTTGGATTATGGATATTATTCGCCTTAAACAAGGCGGAAGTAATGAAAATATTGTGAACTCAGACTATATTGAAACCTTGCAGAAACTGGCAGGACAGGTAGACTTAAAGGCGGTATATACTTTTTTAGATCGGTTAAATGATACTGTCGGATTAATGGCAACATCTGCAAATCAATTAATGTTAGTTGAAGGTTTGCTGTTACATTGGGCAGGCTTGAAACGTATATAACAGCTAATCAGGATAATCATTATGGCAGCACCTCCGGGCAGACAAGGTATTTTGTCCTTAACAATTAAAGATAAAAGTGCACTTTATGCTGCATTTATGCCTTTTATACAAAATGGCGGGCTTTTTATTCCAACCAATAAGACTTATGAGTTAGGTGATGAGGTTTTTATGTTACTTACCTTAATGGAAGAAAAAGAAAAACTTCCGGTTGCAGGCAAGATTGTTTGGGTCACGCCAAAAGGTGCTCAGGGTAACAGAGCAACCGGTATCGGCGTTCAGTTTAGTGATCAAGATGAAGGTGTCGCACGTAAAAAAATAGAAACTTATTTAGCGGGCGCTTTAAATTCAGACAGACAAACACACACGATGTAATGTCGTAAGATAATGTATTATTCAGGGTCGGGCTGTATGCCCGATTTTTATAACAGGATAGCCGTATGTTTTTAATAGATTCCCATTGTCATCTCGACCGTTTAGACTTAACACCTTACGACGATAAATTATCCAATGCTTTGGATTATGCAAATGAAGTTGGGGTTGGTCATATGTTATGTGTTTCTATCAATATGGAAAATTTTCAGGCGGTGATTGCTACGGCAAAGGAATATGATTTTATTTCGGCATCTGTTGGCGTTCACCCTAATGAAGTTGGAGGACATGATCCAAGTGCTGAAGAATTAATAGCTTTAGCCGATGATAAAGATATTGTTGCGATAGGTGAAACGGGCCTGGATTATTTTCGTAGTGAAGGGGATCTAAGCTGGCAACATGAGCGGTTTCGTCGCCATATTGCTGCATCAAGAGAAACAAAAAAACCATTAATCATTCATATGCGTGATGCAACTGAAGATACTTTGCGTATTCTAAAAGAAGAAAAAGCCGATGAAGTGGGCGGGGTAATGCACTGTTTCGTAGAAGATTGGGAGGTTGCACAAAGAGCTTTGGATTTGAACTTTGTTATTTCATTTTCTGGTATTGTGACTTTTAAAAATGCAAAAGAATTGCAGCTTGTGGCTAAGAATGTACCTCAGGATAAGATGTTGGTAGAAACAGACTCTCCATATTTAGCTCCCGTTCCGTTTCGCGGTAAAAGTAATCAGCCTGCTTACGTTGTAAATGTCGCGGAAAAAATTGCGGAGTTACGTGATATTTCAGTGCAAGAGGTTGCTGAAATAACAACTAAAAATTATTACAGCCTGTTTGGCCGGCCGGCATAAAATTACGCGGCATCATTGGTATTCTGGTTTTGAGTAAGACCACCTTCAAGCAAATAAGCATCAAGGCCTTTTTCATTTAATATATAGGTTGCAGATGCACTGCGGCTGCCTGTATCACAGTATATAATGTATTTTTTTTGCTGGGGTAATTTTTTGGTATTTAATCGCAGCAAATACAAAGGAATATTTAAACTTCCTGGAATAGGGTTGTTTTTATGTTCCTCAATAAAACGAACATCAATCCATATTGCACCCTTTGCTACCATTTCTTCTGCTTCTTCAAAAGATACCGATTTTATAACAGGGCTTTTTAGTAAAGCATTAAAATCCTCTTTTGATAGCCGGATTAATACCCCGTCACTGTTCATGATCACCGTTGCATTGCGGGGAGTATCAGAAGTTAAAGCATCTTCACCAAAGCTGGTGCCTTCTTTAAGGTCGGCTATTTTAACTTCTTTATTCGCTGTTTCTTTGCCCTTATAAATAACCCGGCAATTGCCCTGATGAATAATATAATAGTAGTCACCAGCTTCACCTTGAGAAATAATCACCTGATCTTTTTTAACCTGAATGGCTTCGAATTTTTTAAACATAGCCTGGATGTTCGCGGGTGGTATTTTATGAAAAATATCAAGTTGTAAAATATGAGTCATCCAATCGCCAGTATCCGTCTCTTCTTCAGTTACGTTGTGGACAATATAATTTTTATTCTGATCCCAGGTAATTGCGGTATCTAATACGCTGTTCTCAATTTTAAAATATTTAATATTCGTTTTACTGATGACGGTTTTTTGTCGTGGTTGATTATGTTCCAGCGGAAAATGACTTTTATCAGACTCTGAAGACAGAGATGAGAATTTCCCGTTAGCATCAATAATTTCAACTTCACCGCTAACAAGGTAATAGCTCAAATAATCTGATTCACCGAGGTTAAATATTTTCGTTCCTGCGGGCAGAGTTTCAATGCTGATTTTTTTTGCAATATCATTAAAGTTATCTGCCGATAGTCCAGAAAGCGGGATAAAACGACGTAACTGTTCGTGGGGGACTGTAGTCATATCCTGCATATTTTAATAGCATCATTCTGCTACTACAACACACTATTGGGAAAATGAGCGCTAATCTGTATCATTTTTCCTGAATTGAGACGTATGGCAAACAACTAAAATTGACTGATTAAACCCAAAGGGAGCCATTAGGTTCAAGAGGATATAACTTTATCAGGCGGGGGTGGTGAATGGAACAAAGATATAACCTCCATTATTATATCTTTGTTTTCCATTGTGAGCATATACTCGATCAAAAAATAGTCAAAAAGTTATCTGTTTTAAGACTGTTACTTAACCGTAAGGATTGATTTTACCGTTCCATCTACCTTACTACTATCAATATAACCAATCGCATTTGGATTAGCAGCAACATGAGCTTTGACAGCAGCATCATCGGCTAAATTTTTTGGCGGACTGCCTTTGCCAGAAAAAATAAGTTTGGTCCAGTAGGCTTTAAGTTGACTACCTGACTTGCCTAAAACTTTGTCATTAAAAGTCGCTCGAGCGCTGTTGCCCTCTTTTTGTTCTACTGCGACAACAGATTTTCCTGATATTTTTTTGCTTTTTCCTAAAAACAAGGATTTGACATCACCAGAACTGGCTGCGGAAATACCACTAGCCGGATTAACAATAACTGCCACGTCAGCAAACACTGGCATAGAGAAAACCCCAGCCATTAGACCAACGCTGACACATAAATAAATAATTTTCGATTTCAGATTAATATACATTTCACCACCCTTTAAAATGTTGTGTCAATGGCAACGCCATATAGGCTAACAGAATCCTTACTTGGCGCACCGTCATCAAAGAGACCCTGGCCTTTGTCCGTTTTAATGGTACCTACTTCAAACTTAATTGCTGTGCCTGACCATAAATCATATCGCAGCCCTAGTTGATTAATAGATTGCTTATCATCAACTTCGCCTTGCTCATATTTTTGAGCGGTAACAAATGGCAACCATTTACCAAAGCGATAGCCTAATGTAACGTATGAAGATTTTGATTTCATAGCAGTGAGGCTACCCATTTTTACATCAGATGTTTCTGCGTAGGCGATGTAATTGTTCCAGTCGATTTTGACACCAAACACAGTGGCTTCCTGATCCTTACCATTCATCGCCGTTACAGTCGCATTATACATAGTGCCTTTATATTGAGATGCCTGGAACAAAACTTTATCATCCCAATCTGCTCTTAAAGTTAAGCCGGTAAGGCTTCTGACATCAGAACCACTCAGATTTACTTCACCAGCAAACAAATCTGCGCTATATGTCATAGTATCAAAACTTTTTCCCCATAATAAACTGGAACCACTAAATGCTTCACGCGTGGCTTGTGGACCATTGGGGCTAACAAGAGAATAGACGGACATAGGTGCTGATATCCATGGATAAAGATAACCCACATCCCGATATTCATTAACAATCCCGACAGGATATTTCACTTTGCCGGTACGCAGAGTTAAATCATCGGTTAAATTCAGTGCGATAAAAGCCCAATCCACATGCACTACATAGTTATCGGCTGCTGTAGCAATAAGTTGACTCGCTATTGTTACTCGGTCAGAGATATTAGCGTTAATGTTGATACCAAGCCTGGTGCCCAAAACACTCCCGTTTTCATCTATACCATTTTCTGTAGCTTCACCACCGAAGTATTCAGCTTCATTGGTTTTTTGGTATACCGAGCTAGCAAATCCTTTTATCGTTACCTTGTCGGACCAGTTTTCAGCGTGTGTTACTGAGAAAGGTAATATCAAACTACAAGCGAGTAGCCATAGCGACGTATACAATTGTCGATTGTTTCGTGTTTTCATTTATATCTCCTGAGTAGTAGTTCATTTTTATGCCTGAGTAAAACTCGAAAATGAGTTTAAACTCAAGTTGTCAGCTACTATCGACTGCGTTTGTTACAAACTTTAATTTATTTTTATCTATAGATAATTAACGTAAAATATTAAAGTATATATTCTATAAGGTTATTTTTTATAAGCTAATATACGATTTTATATTATTTAGGTTGGTAGCCTCTATGCATTCATTTTTATACTGTTATTACAGTGTTATAGTGAGATGTAGCTATTGTTAACATGTTAACTGAGTGTGTTGTGAATAATTAAGTTTAATGTGTGGCATAAAGGGATTACGTTGAAATTATGCGGGTATTTTTATTGGCTTTATATTTAATTAATGTGTTTCAAAATGCAACATTAGGAGGGAGGGTAAAGTAAAAGGATTTATTTTTTAAAAAAGTTAAAGAGAAATTAATTTGAGACGATAATATAGATAATGATTTTTATATAATAATATTATCGAGGCTTTTAATGAAATTTGAAAAAATAAATTCAGTAAGGTTTAAAATACTGGTGATTGCTATTATCGCGCTTATTGGCTTCGTTGTTAATTTTGCATTTAACTACAATGTTACTAGCGACAATAGCAGTCGGTTGAAAAATGTTAAAGATATTTACTTTCCCATTCTAGAGAGTACAGATGCAAGCCTGGTAAATCTTGATAAAATAAAAGAAGCGTTGAACTCAGCAGTTGCTTCTGGCGAAATAGAGGTGTTGCAAACGTCTGACGTATTAGCAGAAAAAGTAAGAAGATCTTTCGAAAAAATAAAAACAATAGATATAACAGTACAGTCAGATGTTCAGCAAATGCAAGGCCTGTTCGACAGTTATTATAAAGCGGCCACAAAACTGACTAAAGGTATGATTGAAGGTTCTCTGGCAGGAGATAAAATTCAATCATCAGTGGAAACAATGGGTAAAGCACTTAAAAGTTTTCAGAGTGCTTTAACCTCTTTTAGGGCGACAAGTTATGCGCGTTTTACAGCTACCTTAGCTGAAGCCAATCATGCAGCAGAAAGTGCGCTGATCACAGGTGTTATTATTACTATTATAGTGATGTTTATTGTCGGATCGATTGCCTATTTCATCAGTAACTTGATTAGCCATAATATTCTTAACGTTGTTGATTCACTACGGGATATGGCAAAAGGTAATGGAGACCTGACTAAACGTTTAACAACAAAAAGTACTGATGAAATCGGTGAGCTGGTTGATAGCTTTAATCGGTTTGTTGAAAAATTACAACATATTATTGGTGAGGTTTATAGTTCGACTACGCAGCTTGCAGCAGCAGCGGAGGAAATGTCGGTAATAACGGTATCGTCTACCGAGAATGTGAGTAAGCAGCAACGAGAAACAGAGCAAGTTGCAACGGCCATGAATGAAATGACGGCTACGGTTATGGAAGTATCGAATAATGCGGAGCAAGCTGCAGAGAGTACCGGTCAAGCAGATACACAAGCCCAGGAGGGCAGACAGGTTGTAAATGATACTGTAGAGTCAATTAATTTACTTGCCAAAGAAGTCGATTCTGCCGCTAATGTGATTCATGAGTTAGAGCAAAATAGTGACAGTATTGGTAGTGTTCTTGAAGTTATCAGAGGAATTGCTGAACAAACTAATCTACTGGCTTTAAATGCTGCGATTGAAGCCGCGCGTGCTGGTGAGCAAGGGCGTGGTTTTGCTGTGGTTGCTGACGAGGTGCGTAGCCTTGCAAGCAGAACACAACAATCAACTCAGGAAATCCAGTCTATGATTGAACGTCTTCAATCTGGAGCGCAGAGGGCAGTAGAGGTTATGGCTACAAGTCGCACTCGAGCACAATCTAGTGTTGAAAAATCAGAAAAAGCAGGTGATTCTCTGACAGTTATTACAGAGGCTATGTCTAATATAATGGCCATGAACACCCAAATTGCAGAAGCATCAAAACAACAAAGTGAGGTTGCTGAGGAAATTAACCAGAACATTGTCAATATAAGTACTATTGCCGAAGAGTCTGCCAGTAGTACCTCCGAATTATCTCAGTCTAATATAGCGTTGGCTGAACTCTCAAGCAAACTACAAGGTCTGGTTGGACAGTTTAAGATATAAAAATATATTTTGTGACGCCTTAAAATAATAAAGTAGTCCGGACGATGAAGGCTACTTTTGTACAAAAATTAACAACAGATCTTTTATATAAACAGATAAAAGTGATAGATTAAATTTTTACAATGGTTTTTGACTTTCCATTTTCATCAAGTGAAACATAAGTAAGGTTTGCCTGTGCAACCTTTTCTGCAGGCGCTTTACCGCGCTCATGTTCGGCCATCACCACTAAAGCGATGCGTATTGAAGTATTACCAATGTGATCAATGTTTGCATAAATGCTGACCAGGTCACCGACTAAAACTGGCTTAAGAAATAAAAACTCGTTTACTGCAACGGTGACGACACGGTTACCAACATAACGGTGAGCAGCGATACTGCCCGCAATATCGACCTGGGACATCAGCCAGCCACCAAAAATGTCTCCAGCTGCATTGGTGTCAGATGGCATCGGTAAAACCCGTATTTCAGGTTGTTGGGTAATATCAATGGCCATCATAAAGCCCAATTATTTCTTTTTCGTAAGTTGCATGTATTTTTTCGCGTTTAAGTTTCAGGGTCGGTGTAATTAAGCCGCTCTCAATATCCCAGGGTTTGATAACAGCATGGACCCGTATGATTTTGGCATAGCCAGGGAATTGTGATAACTGTTGGTTGATTCGTTTTAATAAAAGCTCTTTCACTTTATCCAGCTCAAGTGAGGATTCAGCCACGTCTACATTAATACTTTTAGCAAATTGTTGCCAGCTTTCTGGTTCTATCGTGACGATTGCGGTTAAAAAGGGTTTCGCTTCACCCATAACGATGACTTGCTCAAATAATGAATCGCTGCCAATGGCTAACTCAACATCTGAAGGCGGGACTTTTTCTCCATTTGATAAAACAATAATTTCTTTTAAGCGGCCGGTGATATAAATGTGATCGTTTTCAATTTTTGCTTTATCACCTGTATGAAACCAGCCTTCAGTATCAATAACTTCTTTTGTCGCAGAATCATTATCCCAGTAACCGAGCATAACTGTCCGGCCTTTAACTAATAATTCATCATCATCGCCTAGTTTTACTTCAATATGACTTAAGCACTTACCGACACTAAAAGGATCATTGTCCTGAAGTTTATTGGTTGAAACGACAGGGCTGGTCTCTGTTAAACCGTAGCCCTGTGAAATGGTTAAACCTAAACCGATAAACGTTTTTGCAATTTCAGGAGCAAGAGCGGCGCCACCGGACACCGCAAGTTCAAGTCGGCCCCCGAGTTTTGCTAAAATTTTTGCCGCAACTAATTTTTTTAAAAGAGGCCAGAGTAATAATTTAATATGCCAGCTTTGACGATGTTGTTGCACTAAAAAACGATGCCAGCCAACATTAACAGCAAGTTTAAATAAACCCTGTGCAATAGGCGATTTTTGTGAAAGTTGATCATGTATTTTATTATAAACGCGCTCAAAAATTCGTGGTACGGTGACTAAGATAGTCGGACTGATTGAAATTAAATCTTCTCCAAGTTTTTCAATAGAGCGGGCGTAGGCGATTTTGGCACCGATTAACATAGGCATGTAATAACCTGCTGTGCGCTCAAACATATGTGAAAGTGGTAAGAAGGAAAGAAAAACATCATCTGTGTCAAAGCATTCAAAAATTGCTGCTGAATAAGCGTTTATAAAAATATTATCATGACTTAACATCACTCCTTTAGGGCGGCCTGTTGTTCCCGAGGTATAAACGATAGTGGCTAAATCATTTGCTTCGAGGTGCACACGGTTAATCGTTTCAGCGTAGGAGGGTAGCCATTGTTTAACTTGAGTTAAGCTGGGGTTATTATAAGCATCAGTGGGCTTATGTGTTACTATTCTGAGTAAGTCTTTTGGGTTTGAGTTATTGTTCAATAACTCCCGACAGAGTTCAGGCTCTTCAATAAAAAATATTTTTACGTTGGCATTTTCCAGGATATAACGGATATTTTCTGCACGATCATTGGTATAAACAGGAACAACAACAAGTCCTAAGCTATACGCGGCCTGATCAAATACAACCCAATCCGGGCAATTTCTCATCATAATGGCAACACGGTCACCTTTAACTAAACCTTCATGTCGAAAGGCGGTATGCCAAAGTTCAACCTGTTTTGAAACCTCATACCATGTTAATTCTTTCCATACGTTTTCTTCATTATCAAAATATTGATATGCAACAACCTCAGCGGAACGTTTAACTCTTTCATAAAATAATTCTGAAAGGTTATTTGCGCTCTGAGGTGTAATATAATCTTGTTTATTATTCATAATTTACTCAATTACGATTGTTTTCCAGCCCTCATCAGGCTTAAAACGGGCGCCATGTACTGATTCAAGATTCTCCAGAGCCATTAATACTTGCTCTTGCCCCCTGTCTTTAACGTATTGCAGAGGGCCACCATGAAATGGCGCAAAACCTGTTCCAAAAATTATTCCTGCATCGATTAAATCTTTTGAATCTGCAACATGCTCCCGTAAGCAGGCCATTGTTTCATTGATCATGCGTAAGATTAAGCGGTCTTCAACATCACCAGGGGCGATATAGTTTGCTTGCTTTTTAGGTATAACTTTTTTTCCTTTTTTAAATTCATAAAACCCTTTGCCCGTTTTTTTACCCAGTATTTTCTGACTAACCAATTTTCGTAAATGTTCAGATACATCTATAGGCATTGTTTCAGCTAAGTTTTCAGCAACATGTAAACAAATATCCAGCCCCACTGTATCTGCTAACTCAATGGGACCCATCGGCATACCAAAATCAACAGAGATTTTATCGATTACACTAATGGGTACACCTTCTTCAAACAGGGTAACTGCTTCGGTTAAATAGGGCATTAAAATTCGGTTAACCAGAAAGCCCGGTGTACTGGTAACCGGCAGAGGGAGTTTTTTGATTTTTTTCGTTAGTGTTGTGGCAATTTGTTGTGCTTTTTTACTGGTTTCTTCACCAACGACAATTTCAACTAATGGCATCTTTGAAACAGGGTTAAAGAAATGCAAACCCACTAATCGTTCCGGTTTTTTTAAGGAAGACGTTAATTGCTCAAGAGGAATACTTGATGTATTAGTCGCTATAATGGCAGATTTTTTAAGTTTGGGTTCAATCTCCTTATACAGATTGCATTTAACTTCGGCGTCTTCAAATATGGCTTCAATAACAACATCGGCTTTGACCAGACCATTGCCTTTCATGTCCGGCATTAATCTGTCTAATGCAGTGTTCACTAAGCGGGTTTGTTTTAATAATTTTCTGTAGAGTTTAACCGCACGTTGTCTTACTGCGGCAAGCGTTTCATGACTTCGATCTTGCAAGGTGACGTTGAAGCCCTGTAACGCGCACCATATGGCAATGTCTCCCCCCATAACACCACCACCGATAACATGAATATGTTCGACTGAAATGGATTTATCTTTTGCTAAGCCTTTAAGTGTATCCGTTAATTTGAACACACGAATTAAGTTTTGCGCTGTTTTTCCGACAAGCAAATGTGCAATTGATTTTGCTTCTTCCTCCAGCATTTGAGAGCGGTTATCGAGATTATTCTGCCACAGATCAATAATAGCGTAGGGGGCAGGGTAGTGGGCACGTATCGCCTTGGATGAAACTTTTTTAATCATTATTTTCGCAATATAAGGACGTACTATGCGATGGTTAATGATTTTTTCCCACCAGGGTAATGACTTGATCTTAGGTGTTTTTAAAATAGTTTCTTTTGCGGCTTTTAACAGGTGACGCCTGGGAACAGCATAATTAATCAATCCTGCTTTTTTAGCTTGTCGAGCCTTTAGATTCCTGCCGGTTAAAATAAAGTCTAATGCAGAAAAACTTCCCATTCTTTCTATGCTGCGTACTGTACCACCAAAACCAGGATGAATACCCAGTTTAACTTCAGGTAAGCCCAGACGCGATGAATCTTCTTCAGCAATACGATATTGGCAGGCTAAGGCAAGCTCCATTCCGCCACCTAAACAAAAACCGTGAATCAGTGCCAGTGTTGGACAAGGTAGCTTTTCTATTGCGTTAAAAATGCTATGGGCGCGTTGTATATTAACAAGCGCAGCTTGCTCAGAGTCAAAGGTGGTAAACTCATTAATATCAGCACCGGCAATAAAACCGCTTTCCTTATCTGATAAAATAACAACACCCTTTGGAGTGTTAGAACTTAACCCGGAAACAATTTCACCCAGCTCTATAATGACTTGCTCATTAAGAATATTGGCACTGCTATTGGGTACATCTAAATGTAGCCAGGCAATCTTGTCTTCATCGGATTTAACTTTCCAGTTTTTATATTTTTTTTCAGTCATTATTTTTCTCTAGTTGTAATATAAAAAACTTATTCTATTTACCGCGTTTAACGAATCTCTTTCAACTAACCCCTTTCGACTAACATAGCACCACCTTGTCCACCACCGATACATAAGCTCGCAATTCCACGCTTAGCGTTATTGCGTTCCAGCACATTTAAAAGGTGTAATACGATTCGGGCGCCACTTGCTCCGACCGGATGACCAATACTGACGCCACCACCATCAATATTCAGTATATTTTGATCGAGTTTTCCAAGTGCACCATCAAGCCCCAGTTCTTCTTTACAGTAGCTTTCATCTTCCCATGCCGCTAAACAAGCTAATACTTGTGCAGCAAAGGCCTCATTAATTTCCCAGTAGTCTATATCTGAAATGGAAAGGTCGTTACGTTGTAATATAGGTGTAACTGAGTGAACAGGGCCTAATCCCATTTGTGCAGGTTCAAGTCCTGCCCAGTGACTGTCAATTAACTTTCCCATAACGGGTAATTTAAATTCTTTTACCGCTTCTTCGCTTGCCAATAAAAGCATAGCAGCACCATCGGTAATTTGTGCGCTATTACCGGCGGTTACATTTCCAAAATCGCGGTCAAATACGGGGCGGAGTTTTGCTAAGCGTTCAGTAGATGAGTCCTTTCTAACGCCATCATCATGTAAATAGACATGTCCATTTCTATCATATAAAGCTTCAATTTCATCTAATAAACCGTTTTCTTGTGCTGCCGCTAAGCGTTGATGACTTTGCACAGCAAAACTATCCATGCTTAAGCGATCAATATTAAAACGATGTGCGATATTTTCTGCTGTTTGTCCCATTGATAAACCCACAACCGGATCAGTTAAGCCGCGCAATAAACCAATAATGGGTTTTAAATGAGCAGGGCGTAAAGCAGCAAACGTTTTAAGTTTATCGAATGGTTTTTTTGATGCGGCTAATCGCCCCAACCAGCCAACCATGGCATTATTTAATAATACCGGTGCATGACTCATTGCTTCAACACCTCCGGCAAGTACAAGGTTGGCTTTGCCTAAAGAAATATCAGAAGCAGCAGAGTCGATAGCCTGCATACCTGAAGCGCAGTTTCGCTGTACCGTCCATGCAGGTACTTTCTTTCCGCATCCTAAACGCAATGCAATTACACGGGCAATATTGGCTTCATCAGGGCCGGGCATCATACAGCCAACAACAACTTCATCCAGTTGTTGTGCTGAGAAAGACTGTCTTGCCAGCAGAGGTTGTGCACAACCTAAAGCCAGATCAACGGCAGCAAACTCGCCTGGCTTTCCTTTTGCCTTTAAGAAAGGGGTCCGGCTGCCATCAATAATATAGACAGGTTTAGGTATACTTTTTCTTTGTTCAGGGTTATCCATAATTTGACCTGGTTATTTTCTTTTAAAATCAAATGTGAAGTCATCTACAGCAATGACCTTTGTACGTGCTTCATTAGCTTGTTGTAACATCGCTACTTCATCTTTATCAATAATGCCTGCAGTATGAGCCGCTTTTAACATTGCTTCATATCCTGCATGTTCGGGTTTAAACGTTTTTTGAAAGGGACGTATTTTTTTCTCTAAGTGTGTAGCGTCAACGATTTTATGTAGTGCCACCTCAAGTTGTGCAACGGCCTCATTTTGGTCTTCTGGAATAAAAACGCCGGCGGTTAAACGATTTCTCATTTCAGAAGGGTTTATTAGCAGCGTAGATATTTTGTGGCCGAGGGCATCATTAGGTGGAGCATAAAGTCTTCCCCATGGAAAAATAATCCAGCGTAATATTAGGGCAATGGGTCTGTTAGGAAAATTATGTAAAAACCCGTTAAAAGCTGTTTGAATACGTTGTAAATTATACTGGCAAGCCCAGTGAACAAAAGGCAGGTCTGACTCATGTTCGCCTTGATCCTGATAATGTTTTAATACTGCGGAAAGTAAATACAAGTGACTAAGTATGTCGCCTAAACGCGCTGATAGTTTTTCACGGCGTTTTAGTGAGCCGCCTAAAATCATAAGAGAAATATCTGTCACTAAGGCGAATGCGGTGCTCATACGCGTGGCTTGCTTGTAATAGCGTTTTGTTTTTCTGTGCGCACGGGAAGGGGCTGAAATAAACCAGGCATTGGTTAGCCCGTGAAAAAAACACCGTAGTGTGTTTTTAATAAAGAAATTTACATGGCCAAATAATGCACGGTCAAACTGTTCAAGTGCCTCGTTTTCATCATGCTCCGATAAAGATTCTAACTCTTTATATATGTAAGGGTGACTGCGAATCGCACCTTGTCCAAAAATAATCATAGAGCGGGTGAGAATATTTGCACCCTCAACAGTGATGCTGATCGGAATTGCCTGGTATGCGCGCCCCATGATATTTTTAGGACCAAGACAGATACCTGAACCACCTAACACATCCATGGCATCATTCACGACTTTACGCATTGATTCGGTTAAATGGTATTTAACCACGGCAGAAATAACAGAGGGTTTTTCACCATTGTCTAATGCTGCCAGGGTTAATGAGCGTGAGGCATCCATTAAATAACTTAATCCCCCTATACGGGCCAAGGCTTCTTCAACACCTTCGAATTTGCCGATTGGCATTTTAAATTGTTGTCTTACTCTTGAATATGCGCCAACCGATAAACTGGCAAGTTTACCTGCACCTGTACTTAATGCGGGCAGAGATATGGCGCGACCATCAGACAGACATTCCATCAACATGCGCCAGCCTTGTCCTGCTTGTTTTTCTCCGCCAATGACCCAGTCCATAGGGATGAAAACATCTTTACCACTGTTTGGGCCATTCATGAAAACCATATTAAGAGGGAAGTGGCGGTTGCCAATTTCAACGCCTTTGGTATCGGTTGGAATTAACGCAAGGGTGATACCGAGTTCTTCTTTATCACCCATAAGTTTATCCGGGTCATAAAGTTTAAAGGCAAGGCCGAGTAGAGTGGCAACAGGACCAAGAGTGATATAACGTTTATCCCATGTAAGCCGTATGCCTAAAACATCTTTTTTATCTTCAAAACTGCCTTTACAAACGATACCAAAATCTGGAATAGCACCCGCATCACTGCCTGCATGCGGGCTGGTTAAGGCAAAACAGGGGATTTCCAGACCTTTAGCCAGACGAGGTAAATAATGGTCTTTTTGTTCTTCGGTGCCGTATTCTAATAGTAACTTACCAGGGCCTAATGAATTGGGCACCATAACAGTAACGGCTGTTGAAATACTACGGGTTGATATTTTCATAACAACTTCGGAATGCGCATAAGCTGAAAATTCTTTGCCACCATAGTGACGTGGGATAATCATACTAAAGAAGCCGTTATCTTTTATATATTGCCAAACATTTTCCGGTAAATCATTGTTTTCTTGAGTGATTTGCCAGTCATCGAGCATATTACATAAAGTATTTACCGGCCCATCCATAAAGGCTTGTTCTTCTTTGCTAAGTTTAGGGGCAGGTAATGAAAGTAGTTTATTCCAGTGAGGTTTTCCGCTAAAAAGTTCACCATCCCACCAAACTGAGCCAGCTTCTAATGCCTCTTGTTCCGTGCGTGACATGGTAGGTGTAACTTTTCTAAATAACTTCATGAGAGGCGCGCTAAGCCATTTTAGGCGCCAATTATCATTTTTATTGTTCATGGTGCTTCCTTAATGCTATGAAGAAAGGCGTAACGTAATCTACAAGCTCCTTAATAATATAGCTCATTAATTATAGTGAGCTACTTTATAGTAGATGGACGCTTATAGACTATAAAACAGTATAATTCTTTAAAGTTAACCACTATTCATTTCTAATATTAGTCAATGTTAGCTAAAAGTATAGCCTATAAAATAAGACTCACTAAGTCTATTAAGGCTTAAATTTTAACCAGGAATGATACGTTGTTCTAAGAAATTAATGGTAATATACACATAAATAATATTCCTTAATGAAAAATATCGTCATAAAACGGCAAAAATAAAAGTCTTTAAAATAATTAGAGCTTTGACTTGATAACGTTACTATAAATAACTTAATTTTTATTAAAAACGTCCTGCACTATTCAGTGATAGCGATGTTTATTTCATGATTATAAGAAAGTTTTACCGGGTTATTTATTTAACAGGTGCCCGCTCTGACCAGTTACCTTCCGGAATAAACATGGCATCTTCTTCTAAACGGCTAGCTTCAGCTGTTCTGCCGAGAGTTTGCAGTATTTTGCTTTTCAATAACATGGAGTTTCTGGTTTGCTTTAATTCAAGTGATTTATTAACGCTAAGCAGTGCAGCAAGGTCATTTTCAGTAATATAAAGCGACATAGCGAGATTATGATGACCTTTTTGGTAACTGGGATCGATCGTTACTGTTTTAGTAAAATGCTCTATTGCTTTTTTATAGTCACCTTTTTGGGCATAAACCACACCAAGATCATCATGTGCCTCGGCATTATTTTTATTTAACTCGATTGCCTTCAATAAATCTTTTTGCGCATTGTCCTTATCGCCTATCCATAAATAACGTACGCCACGTTTGGTATAAGCAATACTGTCAAGAGGATTACGTTTGATATAAACACCTAGATCTTCGATGCCGGTTTTTATATATCCCATTCTTCCATTTGCCATACCTCGTCCATACCAGGCTTTATCCAGTTTACTATCTAATTCTATGGCTGTTGTATAATCGTTTACAGCATTTTCAAAGTTTCTCACTTTAAAATAGAGATCACCTCTTAATAAATATAAATTAGCATTATCACGCTGGTCTTTAATCTGTTCAGAATATTGTGTAATTAATTTTTCTGCTTCTTCTATAGAGGATATTTCTGCAAAAGCGGTATTCATAAATAAAAAACACAAAAAGATTCCTGGTTTAATTTTCATCGTGCTTATTTCCTTATAATATAAAATTCATTTTGTAGTATGTATAAATAATAAACTTTTCCCTCAGGCTGGAGAATCCCTGTACTAGCGCTATTTAAAGACAATTTTAACGATAACTCGTTCAAAATTTCTTCTCCTTAGTATTAAACCGTTACATTTCAGGTCTGTAGCTGGTTTTTCTGAAAGTTTCAGGAAAATATATTCTAAGAACCAGTTCACCTTTTACACAAGCTAATGTCAAGAAAAATAAATATGATGGAATAAAATGCTGATTCAAACGTTTGTATATGTATAGCAATAATTAAAGGGAAAAATTATGTCTTGCGATCGTAGAAAATTTCTTGGCTTGTCAGCAAAAATAATGCTGACGGGTGCTGTGTTCACTACACCCTTAGTATCAGCTCAGGCTAATATAAGTCCGATTAAAGCCATTGCCTTTGATGCTTTTCCGATTTTTGATCCTAGGCCAATTTTTGCCCTGGTAAAAAAACTTTATCCGACTAAAGCAAAGGAATTCAGTGTTCTATGGCGAACCCGTATTTTTGAATACACCTGGTTACTTACCTCAGCGGGAAAATATGAGGACTTTTGGACATGTATTGATAATGCGCTGGTTTATACGGCTCAGCAGTTGCAAGTTACGTTAACAGCAGAAAATCGTCAGCAATTGATGAACGCATTTTTAAAAATTAAAGCTTATCCTGATGTTAAACCAGTATTATCTGAACTTAAATCATCAGGTATCAAATTGGCATTTTTGTCTAATATGACAGAGAAAATGCTTAACACTGGGATCGCTAACTCTGGTCTGGAAGGTTACTTTGACTTTGTTTTAAGTACCGATCAGGTTAAAACATTTAAGCCAGATCCAAGAGCTTATCAAATGGCCGTAGATGCGTTTAATTTAAGTCGTAATGAAATTGCTTTTACTGCTTTTGCCAGCTGGGATGCAGTGGGTGCTAAGTGGTTTGGTTATCCTACATTCTGGTTAAACCGATTAAAATTCACCTCTGAAAATTTAGGTTTATCAGGTGATGGCACAGGCACTACACTGGCGGAACTATCCACTTTTGTAAAGCAATATCGTTAATTTAATAATTTAATGAAATTTTTTTGAATAAACCGTTTATACGTGTTTATCGATTAACAGGGATTAATAATCGCAATGTTTGGGCACAGTCGGCATTTTAAACGTTTTTTGGAAGGTAAGTGGCGTGATTTATATCGCGTGGCATATGTATGGACTCATGATAGCGATTTAGCTGCTGATCTCGTTCAGGAGACAATAACACGTTGCCTGAAAAACAGACAAAAATTTGAAAACGAAAAAGATTTAAAAATATGGTTGTTTAAAGTGATGACAAATTGTTGGAGAGATAATTTTCGTCAAAAAAAAAATATAATAGCGCTTGATGAGGTTGATCTATATTCAACTACAAATTTGGAAAGTGAACATTATCAACAGCAGATAATAAGAGATTTAAAAAAGGCATTTGAACTTCTTAATCAACATCATAGAGAGGTATTAACGCTGGTGATCGTTGAAGGAATGAGTTATGAGAGTATTGCCGAAGTGCTGGACATACCCATTGGTACGGTCATGAGCCGGGTTTCCCGGGCACGCTTACACCTTAAAGATTTGATTGCAAATGTGCAAGGTAAAGAAAAAAAAGCCTCAACAGTGAGGAGAATAAAATGAATGAGAAAGATAGCGTTTCATTTAATGATTTAAACAGTTTTATTGACGATCAATTAACACGAAATGAGCGCGCCAGAGTGCTTGATGTTGTTAAAAAAGACGATGACTTATCAAAATCACTATGTGAACTTCAGTGCAATGATGAGTATGTTTTGATTTCATATAGCAATATCCCGGAACCAAAATACAATCCGTACAAAGCTGCTACAAAACTAAAAGGTCGGAAATATTTCGCTGTTGCCGCCAGTATATTAATTTTATTGAGTGCATCAATCAGCTGGCAATTAAAATCATACATGGACGGTATGCCAACAAGTCATATTATGGAATTAAGCCAGTTAGAAGATGTTATTCCTGATGGTAAGAAAATTTTAATCCATATCAGTAATATGAATGAGGAGCGTATTAAATCTGCTTTAGATAAAACTGAAAACTTACTGAATGTTAAAAAAGAAAAAATAAAAATAGAAGTTATAGCTAATGCCAGTGGTCTTGCTATGTTACGACTGTCATCACCTTATGCAGAACGCATTAAAAAAATAGCCGGACAGTTTAATAATGTTAAATTTAAAGCCTGTGGGCTTGCGATGCACGCAGCCAAAGTGGAAGAGGGTGCTGATGTGGAATTATTACCTGAGGCAGAGAAAATCCCCGCCGCACTGGATGAAATTCTAAAGCAGTTAAAGGAGAACTGGATTTATTTTAAAGCATAGTTGATATTATGCATGGTATTTTTTTTAAATAGTTTAATTATTATAGCAGCAATAAATGTTTGTTTGATTTTTTAAGTTTTCTGCTGATATTTCTAATACTACATAGCATGCATATAATCTATATGTGAATACTGTCTATCTAACTTTTGTTCTAAGCTGATGGCGTTTTATTTGTAGGTAAACTGACTGATGTTTTTTCATGTGCATATAAGAAATACATATCCTGATTTTTTATTCCAGAGAACAAATTATTTTTTATATTAAATATTTGTGACGTGTTTTGTAATTATAAAAATTACTGTTGTTATCTTTTTTAATGTTTGCTAAGTTTCGGCTTTCAGAGGTATGGATGTATATAAAAATAATAAGGGAGTGTTATATGAATATTAAAGTTGTAAATAAAAATAATAATAAGCTAGTTAAAAAATTACCTGCACTTATATTTCTACTGGTAGTATCACCCACTGTATTTTCCGATACGCCTCACATTCCATTACCTGACCCGATAGTTGACAGTGACTATTATGAAAACGGTCAACCAAGCGCTGCAAAAGTAAAGCTGGGTAAATTCCTCTATTATGACAAAATTCTAAGTGGTAATAATGCAATTTCATGTGCAACTTGCCACCATGGCTTAACTGCAACGGGTGATGGTTTAGCGTTAGGCATAGGTGAAGGCGGGCAAGGGTTGGGTGTTACTCGTGGTACAGGAATTGGTGATAAAGCAACTGACCGACGTATACCTCGTAATGCACAACCTATCTTTAATCTTGGAGCAAAATCATTTACCGCTATGTTCCATGCGGGACGCATCGAGGTTGATCCAAATCAACCAAGTGGTTTTAGAACTGCTGCAGGTGACGACTTACCAAACAACCTTGAAAATGTTTTAGCTGCCCAGGCAATGTTTCCAGTGACGGTAAACACTACGATGACAGGTCAACCAGGTGAAAATCCAATTGCCGATGCGGCTGCAATTGGTGATTTAGCGGGTCCAAATGGTGTCTGGAAACAATTTTCAGATAAATTACGTGCTATTCCAGAATATGTAGATTTGTTTAGAGAAGCATTTGGCATAGAAGCTGAAGAAATTACTTTTGCACATGCCTCAAATGCAATGTCAGCATTTCAGGGAGTAGCCTGGCGGGCAGACAACAGTCCGTTTGATGATTATTTACGTGGTAATAAAAAAGCAATGAGTAAAAATGCTACGAAAGGCATGCAATTATTTTATGGAAAAGCCAGCTGTGCTTCATGTCATAACGGCAAGTTTCAAACAGATAATCAGTATCACGCAATCGGTATGCCGCAAATTGGTCCAGGACGTGGCGATGGATTTGATGGTTACGACGATATTGGGCGTGAAAAAGTGACAGGTGATCCAGCTGATCGTTACCGCTTCCGTACACCAACGTTGCGAAATGTTGCACTGACAGGACCATGGGGACATGGTGGTGCTTTTAATTCACTTGAAGATATTGTTCGTCATCATCTTGATCCTGTTACTTCATTGAAAAACTATGATTGTCATAATGAGCCGGTAATGCCATCAAGAGCAGATCTTGATGCTTTGGATTGCATCGTTCAGGATGACCCAAGCAGAGTAAATGAAATTGCAGCTGCAAATGAATTAGAACCAATTGATCTGAGTGATAAAGAAGTTGGTTACCTGATTGATTTCCTGCATGCACTGACCGATCCAGCTAGTCTTGATCTACGTCATAGTGTGCCTGACTATGTTCCCAGCGGCCTGCCTTTAGCGGAATAAAATCCCATAAAGTTAACACATGAATTCAGCCAGATAATATTATCTGGCTGGATGCAGGTTAATGCTGTTCGCAATAAAAATTATTCATAAAACACAATTAAGCATAAATAGTCTTCACGGAGGAAACTATGCGAATTTTCGTCGACTTCCAAATAGAAAATGATCTTAAATCTCAGCTGATCAGCGATAACGTTATATATCGTCCAGATATCGAGTTAAAATCTGCCCGTTATTTACAACGTGCATTGTCTTTAACACTGCCTGATGTGCTAATTACTCGCACACTTCCAAGTGAAGAAACCGTTTCAAAATGGCGTCAAGAACTTCCAAATCATTTGATTTTCATTATATGTATTGGTAATTCTGATGTATTAACAGACAGTATTTGTAAAATACCGGTACACCATGTTTTAAAGCAATCAGGATCGAATTCAGCGCTTCGCGCATTTATTCTTGCAGAGCAAGTTAATAATATACATATTAACTATCAAAGTAATTTCCCTATATTGTCAAAAATTAATAATGCGAAAGATAGTTCAAAAAATGATGTCGTGGTCATTGGTGCCGGAGCGCTGAATTTAATCACTACATACTATCTCAACAAAAATGGTTACAAAGTAAAAGTATATGATGCTTGTTCTGATCCACGGAATTCACGTGACCAAAAACTACGGAGTTGTACGCATGGTGGTGATGATGCCCGCATGTTTAGTCTGTCTGAAACACGACATCATCTTGCTAAAAGTCATCTCGATTTAGTACAGAAAAATATAAATAATCCTTTTCAAAGAAGATTTGAAAAAGGGGGCTGGTTAACCTGTGATGATAAAAGTCTCAGTAACAATGATTTCAAATGGATAACAGATTTTGAAGATATTCCTGCCTGGTTGCCTGCGGTTTTTGAAGATGATCTTATTTCTTTTACTCAGGAAAGTGAGCCTTTGTGGGAAGAACTTATTAAGCAGGAGCCTGAATTATTTACTGATGTAGGATATGTGCCAAAGGTGCTTCGACTTTACTCTACAAAAGAGCAGTATGAAGCTGCAATAGTAATCGAAAATCGAATTGGTTCAACTAAAAAACTTGTTGATCTGCAAGATCTTATTCAAGAACATCCCGCTTTACGTGAGTCTGTTGAAAACGGCGAGATTGTTGGCGCAATAGAAATAGTTGGCTTCACGGTAAATATCCATAAATTTTCTGCAAAATTAATAGGATTTTTAGAAGAGTCAGGTGTTGAATTTAACTGGGATAAAAAGATAGAAAAGATAGAGCGAAATACTGACAACGTGATTGTAGGTGTTTCGACTAAAGATGAAACAATACAGGCAGATCATTACGTCATCTCACCAGGGGCATATGGCGCTAGTTTGCTGAGTAGTTTGAAATCACATAATCAAATATCATCAATTGTCGGGTCATGGTTACGTCTCCCCAATCTTGGTCCTAAACTTGATGTTTCATTAAAAATTTCACGTAACGGCTTTGCTTCTGATTCTGCTGCTGTTGGTGCTAACATTCTTGTTGGTACTGATTCAGATGGACAAGATATTATTCATGTAAGTTCTGGCCATGGCTACGTTGGTGAAAACCCGGATAATATCGATCCTAAATACATTGAAGATTTATTTCGCGTTGTTGAAGAAACTGCCAAGCGGTATTTCCCTGAATGTTATTATGCAGCAAAGAAAAGTGGCTTGCTCGAAAAGAGTTTAAAGTGTTGTGTTCGACCATGGACACCCTCTGGACTCGGCATATTCGAAATTGTAAAAGCGGATAATGATGGTTTACTCATATTAACCGGCGGACATAATACCGGAGGTTTTGCACAATCTCCTAGTGTAGCAATGGCGGTACTTTCTGCATTACAAGGAGAGGAACACTCAATGCACCGAGCGTATCATCCTAATCGAATAAGTTGTTTTACCTCGCATGATCGCCCCGATAGTTTTGAAACCATTTCATCCGGTTATTCTATTGAATCAGCTGATGAACTTCCGATGGATTACGTAGTTTAATAAAAATATGCTGGTCTAATCAAATAACGGGTACTTCAATTGTGTTAGAACTTTTAACTCCACAATTATATATTGCTGTCCTGGTTGCTGCTATCGCAGGACTTATGCGTGGCTTTGCCGGTTTTGGATCAGGGATGTTAATGGCACCCATTTTTGCTGTTATGTTTGGTCCAATTGAAGCAGTAGCAATAATTATTTTGCTGGAAATGGTGGTTACCGTACAACTCTTACCTGGTGTGAAACAACATATTGAATGGCGTTTTGTTGGACTAATGGGCATAGTTGCGGCGATTTTTATGCCAATAGGCATCACCTTATTAGTTTCTATTGATCCGCTTGTTTTAACCCGATCAATTGGTTTTATTGTTTTGGCTTTTGTTGTCGTGCTTTTAACAGGTTGGCGTTATCAAGGACAAAAACGGGACTGGATTACGGCAGGTATCGGTGCATTTTCAGGAACAATGATGGCAGCAACAAGTTTGGGTAACCCCGTTGTTATGCTTTATATGTTAACTGGCAGTGATAGTTCGACCGCTAATCGCTCTAACATTACTGCATATTTCTCCATCACTCTTTCTGCGCTTCTTATGTTTATGATTTTTTCCGGACTGGTGTCGCGCTTCGCATTTTTACATGCCGTTATTCTTCTCCCTGTTTTTATGTTTACAGCGTGGCTCGGTAGTCGTCTGTTTAGACATTCAGGAGAAATTCTATATAGAAGAGTGGCGCTGATATTTTTGTTTTGTGCCAGTATCGTTGGTTTATTGAGTTAAAGAATATGTTTTATCGTTTTTATGTTGCTGCTATATGACGCAGCATCTATTTATAATTTAGGAAAATATAATGTCAAATGTAAATATATGCATTGTTGGTCTTGGTCCTTGGGGTTTAGGTTCACTCGAGCGTATTATTTCAAGAGCGGGTCAGGACAAACACCAGGCTACAATTTCTGTTGATGTCATCGAACCGGGAGAACCGGGTGTTGGCGTACATTTCAGAACATTACCAGATTATATTCTGCTTAATACAAAATGTAGCCATATATCAATGTTTATCGAAAACCAGTTTTCGGATATAGAAAATCCTATATTAGGTCCAACTCTATTGGAATGGGTAAAACAGCAAGGTTACCGTTTTTCAAGTGATGGATATGACCTGACAAATGATGGAGGCAGGGAAATATCTCCGGATGATTTTTTGCCCCGACGTTTGCTCGGTGAGTACCTTAACTGGTTTTATCACCAGCTACTAAAGCGCATTCCCAAAAACGTTAATCTCAAAATTCATAAGCAGATGGCAATTGATATGGAAACAAGCCCGTCTGGTGAGGAAACAATTGTTTTAGATAATGGCGAACGTATCACTGCTAATATTGTTTTCTTAACAACGGGACATACAAAAAATGTTAATGCGAGTAAAACACCTTTAACAGAAAGCCAGCAAGATAAACGTCATATTGATATTGACTACCCACTCAAAGAACACCTGACAGGAATAAAGGAAAATGAAAAGGTAGGTATTGCAGGTTTCGGTTTGGCTGCAATAGATGTTTTAACAGAGTTAACCATAGGGAGAGGAGGGAAGTACATTTGTGATACCAAAACAGGCAGAAGAAAATATATCGCAAGTGGAAAGGAACCTGCTGTTTATATGTTTTCCAGAACGGGGGTGCCACCTTGCCCACGTCCTGCAATCAGCAAAAGTCTGGAGAGCTTTGGTTATAGCGCACAATTTTTTACACCACAACAGATTGATGCTCTACGTGAAAAAATGTATGCGCAAAATGGAGACAATAAACTTGATTTTGTAAATGACTTGCTACCTCTTTTATGGGATGAAATGAAACTTGTTTATTATGAAACAAGCGTACGGCTTGCTGAAGGTGAAAATTCGGCTAAAGCAGTTTCAAAAAAACTGGTAGAGGCCTGGCATAATGCTGAATTTGGTAGTGAAATAAATAAACTCGTTAAAAGTTATGGCTCTTTTGATCCCGAACGATACTTTAAACAACCACTCCCTGAAAAAATCACCAGTAGTAATGAGTATCAGAATCTCTTTACAACGCTTATTAAGACAGATCTGGTTGAAGCTTATAAGGGTGAATTAGATAGTGCAAATAAAGCCGCTTTTGAATTGTTTAGAGTAGTACGTGAGACTATTCGCTATGCTGTAGATTTTGACGGTTTATCACCAGAGTCACTACTGCAATT
>Ga0316208_1000438_pt1 | contig 51870 bp, 53 predicted proteins | sample 3monopyrite_MG_FD_204944 | JGI IMG/M metagenome (GOLD analysis project Ga0316208, IMG submission 204944) | Microbial mat bacterial communities from mineral coupon in-situ incubated in ocean water Damariscotta River, Maine, United States -... | ecosystem: Environmental > Aquatic > Marine >... | reverse complement strand
TCTGTCACCGCTTTACCAAAGATTTAGCGTCTAAAGTGAGTCAGGCTGAAATTGTGGTTATCGCGGTTGGCAAGCAAGGTATTGTCAAAGGCGAATGGATTAAGTCTGGCGCAACCGTCATCGACATCGGCATACATCGTTCAGAAGATGGAAAATTAAGTGGTGATATTGATTTTGATGCGGCAAACGAAAAAGCGGCCTGGATCACTCCTGTTCCCGGCGGTGTTGGGCCTATGACGGTAGCAACGCTATTACAAAATACGGTGGATGCGGCTGAAAATTTTCATGATAAATAAATATGGACACTCTATAACTTCTCGCTATCCGTGTATGTGCTACTCAGCTATTGAGGAATAATATATTTTCCTAATTCATTTTGCTTGAACCCGGCAAAACACGCCTGATACTCCGCTGTTTCCATGGTGTCGTCTTCTTCGTTGAAGAAATCATCTTCATCTAACAGCATATTGATCGACTGCCCTTTTTCATTTGTACCAACGCAACGTTCTAATGTGGTATCACCCGAGGCATCAAAACTACGGAAGGCATGCAAATCACCATCGTAATGATGAAAGGTAATCAAGGTTTGCGTCGGCGCATTGTGATAGTAAGGTAAATAGGCTGCCATAAAGTCACGTACTAAACGTCCCTTCTTATCATGTAAATAAACTTCAATGGTATGGATTTGTTGCGGATTATCTTTTTCCCATTGCACCTGACTGATTAAGCGATCATTTTTATAATAACGATACTCCGTATAAAAATTTTTATGTTGTGCGTAGCCACCGATCGATTTTTTAACCTTGATGTCGTTACCTGAGGTAATTTTTTTATGTAAGGCGAGACTATCGTCCATGAATTTATTCCAGACCCGAACATGTGTGTTGTCTTCTTTCATCGGTTCTGCCGCAGCGGCGATAGCGCTAACACTAAAACATAAAAATATAGATACCGGTAACTTCATTATCGCGACGTCCCTTTTTGTTCGAATTAAAACACGCGTAAGCCTATGACCTTAAAAGACATAACGAGTTCCCTATTCCCGACGCCACGTGGTTTCACCACCTTTGTCTTCCAGCACAATACTTTGTTCTTTAAGTACATCACGTAAGCGATCACTTTCTGCCCAGTCTTTTGCTGCACGAGCAGCGTTACGTTGCGCAATTAAAGTTTCAATTTCTGTTTCAGAGATACCATCAGCATGACTTGCTCCGCGTAAAAAGTCTTCCGGATCCTGATGTAATAAACCAATCATTGCTGCAAGTTGACGCAATAAACTGGCAAACTCTTTTGCTTTTTCAATGTCGTTTTCTTTGTGGCGATTTATTTCTTTAGCTAAATCAAATAACACCGGCAAAACTTCAGGGGTATTAAAATCATCGTTCATTGCGGCTCGCACGCGTTGATGATAATCGCTGTCATTTATTTCAATGTCAGATACCTCTACACCACGTAACGCCGTATACAAAGTGGTTAATGCCGCTTTAGCATTGTCTAAATGTTTGTCTGAATAATTTAACGGGCTGCGGTAATGGCTGGTTAAAATAAAGTAACGCAATACTTCAGGATCATACTTTGCGGTGACATCACGAATGGTAAAAAAGTTACCCAATGACTTGGACATTTTTTCATCATCAATGCGCACAAAGCCGTTATGCATCCAGACATTGGCAAACTTTTCACCGGTTGCGGCTTCGGATTGTGCAATTTCATTTTCATGATGAGGGAACTGTAAATCCATCCCGCCCCCATGAATATCAAAATTGTGTCCCAGGCATTCTGTCGACATTGCTGAACATTCTATATGCCAGCCGGGACGACCTTTGCCCCAGGGTGAATCCCAGCTTGGTTCTTCTGGCTTGGCTGATTTCCACAATACAAAGTCCAGGGGGTCATTTTTAGCTTCATCCACCGCAACACGTTCACCCGAACGTAGGTCTTCAACCTGCTTGCCCGATAACTGGCCGTAATTTTTAAACTGGTTCACTGCGTAATAAACATCCCCCTGCCCATCTTTATTTCCGGGGGCAACATAAGCAAACCCTTTTTCAATCAAGGTGGCGACCATGGCAATGATCTGATCCATATATAAGGTGGCACGCGGCTCCTGGTTCGGCGGCAAAATACCCAGTGCGTCTGAGTCGGTATGCATTTCATCAATAAAACGCCCGGTTAAAGCGTTAAAATCCTCACCGTTTTCATTGGCGCGGGCAATAATCTTGTCATCAATATCGGTGATATTACGAATATAGGTAACATGGTCTGCCCCATAAACCTCACACAAGTAACGATAAATCACGTCAAATACCACCAAGACACGGGCATGGCCTATGTGGCACATGTCATACACCGTCATTCCACAAACATACATGCGGATATTATTGGCATCTAAAGGTGTGAATTCTTCTTTTTGGCGGCTTAAGGTATTGTGTATTTGCAGCATGAAAATGTGTCTTCTTATTCTAAAAGTGATGAAAGATTTAGCAGAGTAAATGTACTTAGCCAAAGAACGCTAGAGTAACGGAAATAAGCCGCAGCCTCAAAGTTTCAGCGATTGAATCTACAAAAAGAGCGATATTTTAACTTCAATGATAGCTTTTAGGCCTGGGTTAGAGACAAATCGCGGCAAACCTATTATTATTCACGCCATCATAACCCGGCTTTGGCATAAACAAGCCGCCCACTACAACCAACGACAATAAGAAACTAATATTATGCGCTATTTATTAACAACAATAACGGCTTTTGTTTTTCTCATTTCCACGGCATATGCCGCAGATAACTTTTCCAGCAAACACGTTAAGCTCGAAACATCAGAGGGTAATATTGTGCTCGAGCTGGATATTACCCGCGCACCACACAGTGTGCTTAATTTTATGAACTATGTTCGTTCCGGTTTTTACGACGGCACTGTTTTTCATCGTGTGATCAGTAACTTTATGATCCAGGGTGGCGGTTTTGACAGCAGACTACAACGTAAAGAAACTAAAGCGCCGGTTATTAACGAAGCCGATAACGGTTTGAAAAATACCCGCGGTACCATAGCCATGGCAAGAACAAACGACCCGCACTCAGCAACGGCACAGTTTTTTATTAATGTTGTCGATAATCCTTTTCTTAATCACAAAAATAAAACACCGCGGGGTTGGGGTTATACCGTTTTTGGAAAAGTGACTGAAGGCATGGATGTTGTCGATAAAATCCGAAACACCCGTACCGGCCCCGGCGGCCCTTTCCGTAGTGACGTTCCGGTTAAAACGGTCACCATCAACAAAGCCAGCATTATCGAGACAAAGACAAACGTAGAAACCAGCAAATAATTTTTAAACTCTCTAAGGATTTTTATTATGATTAAAATGACGACCAACAAAGGCACCATCATGATCGAGATGAATGCCGATAAAGCGCCTGAAACCGTTGCTAACTTCGAACAGTATGCAAAAGATGGCTTTTATAATGGCACCATCTTTCACCGCGTGATTAGCGGCTTTATGATTCAGGGCGGTGGCATGGAGCCAGGCATGAGTGAAAAAGCCACCCGTGAAAGTATTAAAAATGAAGCAGACAATGGTTTAGCGAATGACCGCGGTACCATTGCGATGGCGCGTACACCGGATCCCCATTCAGCATCATCACAGTTTTTTATTAACGTAAAAGACAATGGCTTTTTAAACTTCACTTCTGCTGACGCACAGGGTTATGGCTATTGTGTATTTGGTAAAGTTGTTGAAGGCATGGACATTGTAGAAGACATTGAAAAAGTGGCTACCGGCTCAAACAGTGGTCATCAGGATGTACCTACTGAAGATGTTATTATCGAAAGTGTAGAAGTCGTAGACTAAATAAAAGGAAAACAATGAGCACTTTATTTATATCTGATCTTCACCTTAGTGCTGAACGAGAAAATATTTCAAAATTGTTCATTGAATTTCTAATACAAAGGGCGTCTGCTGCAGACGCCCTTTATATTTTGGGTGACTTATTTGAAGTCTGGCCAGGTGATGACATGATTCAGCCTGACTATCAGCAAAGCATTACCGCAATGAAACAACTCGCTGACAGTGGCGTACCCGTTTTTGTGATGCACGGTAACCGCGACTTTTTAATGGCTGAATACTTTTGTGAAGTATCAGGCAGCACTTTAATAGATGATCCTTGCGTGATCGATCTTTACGGCACCCCCACGCTACTCATGCACGGCGACACGCTTTGCACGGATGATGGTGACTATCAAAAGTTCCGCATCATGGTACGAGACCCACGTTGGCAGGCAGAGTTTCTCTCAAAGTCAGCAGCAGAGCGTCTGGCAATAGCAGACAAGTATCGCGAAATCAGCAAGGCTGCAATGGCAGATAAAAAAATGGAAATTATGGATGTTAACCAACAAGCGGTGGAATCTGTAATGTCAGAGCATAATATTCAACAGCTTATTCATGGTCATACCCACCGCCCGGCTATTCACGACTTCAATCTCAACGAAAAACCAATGAAACGAATTGTTCTCGGTGACTGGTACGAACAAGGTAGTGTTTTAAGCTGTGATGAAACCGGCTGTCAGTTAGAATCTATTTAAAATATATACTTTATCAAAAACGATTATTGATAAAGCAACACCGAGATCACTTATCAAAAGTCACTTTACCTTCACGTAAATCTGTCACAGTATAATGTTTGTAACCCTCAGGAAAATCAAATAGCTTCTCGTCAGCTTTATAGTCTTTTGTGTAGTTCACTAAAGAGCGCGAGTAGTCATTTTTTCCCCACTCTTGAATCGGAAAACCAAACGTATACTGCTGCGCAGGTTTAAAGGTTGTCATCGTCATATCACAGGCATTTTGTAAATCTGCCGGCATATTATTAAAGGTTACCCGACTATCCGTTGCCATAAGTTGATGAAACTCAGTCAACGCGGTTACCACATTAGGTAACAAACCATCAATGGCAACAACGTCGTAGCAAATTTCGTTATTCGTCATTAACTGAAAGTGTTTTGCAGATTGCTCATTAATTTTTGGCGCATCTTTTAGTTCAGGCATCTCTTTTGTGGCATGCTTTAATTTAAAAGGCGGCTCAAATTTTTCACCTTTCACTAATACCTTTTCATGTATTGCCATCACACTTTGTTCATCGGGATTAATGCTGTATACAACTCTTTTTGCCCGGTCAAATAAAACAAAGTTTGTAGAACCCTCTCCGTCATCAATACGCACAAATTTCTGTGTCACAATCATGCGTGTTTGGTATGGATCAACGTCTTTTTCTTGCTCGACAAACATGACCAGAGTATCGCCTTGATATTCCGCAGCACATGAAGCCAATAATCCCGTTACTAACAGTAATACTAATTTTTTCATCATTCGTTTAACATCCTAAAATATCCATACTTAATGAGCTGATTCTAAAAATAACAATTCTTCTTCACTAAAGCCAGCGCGTTTTCGTACATCATGATCGAAAGGCCCACGTAAGCGCCCCTTCATATATTGATTGATCAGGTCTTTAAAAACTTCTTCTGAATTAAGTTCACGTTGTTCACAAAAATAATGAAACCAGCGTGTACCAGCTTCAACGTGACCTATTTCATCACGATGAATAATCGCTAAAATATCGACCGCTTTTTTATCGCCAATACCTTCTAATTTTTTCACAATCCCCGGTGTCACATCCAAGCCGCGAGCTTCCAATACCCTTGGAACCAATGCCATACGCACCATAGGATCATGTGCCGTGACTAATGCACTCTCCCACAGACCATTATGCGCTGAAAAATCACCGTATTTATAACCCAGTGTTTTTAAGTGCCTGGTTAACAAATCGAAATGATAGGCTTCTTCTTTCGCCACCCTGACCCAGTCTGAATAAAATTCCTCAGGCATATTCTGAAAGCGGTACACCGCATCCCAGGCCAGATTAATGGCATTAAACTCAATATGGCAGATTGAATGAATTAACGCCGCGTGTCCTTCTGGCGTGGAAGGTTTGCGCCTGTTCAAATCACGCGGCGGTACCAGCTCAGGCTTTTCAGGTCGCCCTGGCTCTTCAAATGTTAATACGGGTAAAATTGGCTCGAGTGACAATCTTTGCAGTTGCCACGCTTTTGCGGTTTCATAACTCAAAGCTATTTTCTCGGATGAAGAACATGTTTTAAGACAAGCTTCGGCTTGACTAAATAATGAGGGTTGATTCATAGCGGTATTTTAGCAAGCAATCGCTGCCAGAGACCAACTGTTTCTAACAGAAAACAATGGACAGGCTTGATTTAGGCTCTGCAGAGTCAAGTCTTTATCTGCGATATCCCCACAAAAAAGTGGACAATATCATTTCAAAAAACCGCTCTTCATTATTTCTACTACACTGGCAAAAGAATATACAGTAAAGATGATCTACATCATTTTTTTATATTCAGAGAACTGTTACAAATGTCATTCTTTAAACTACTTTTTAAACAAAGGGGTAAAAAAATGAATACTCATATGAAACATCTGCTCTTCATTTTTACATTAAGCATAACATTACCTGCTTCCTCTGTTTTTGCTGATGAGACGGTCTATGGTTGGCAATTAATGTCAGAGCAAGAGCGACTCGAACATAACGCTAAAATGCAAAGTATGAAAACGCAAGAAGAAAGAAGCCAATATCGGCTGGAACATCATGAAATGATGGAGCAACGTGCTAAAGAGCAAGGAGTAACCCTACCGGATGTACCACAAAACCGTAATGACATGATGGATGGACGTGGTGGTATGATGGGCAATGGTATGGGTAACGGTGGTGGTCGCGGTATGGGCGGCGGCATGGGTAGTGGTGGCGGTATGGGCGGCGGCGGTATGGGTGGTGGTCGCAGGTAGCACTATTATTCAATTTATAGCTTAAGTATTTTTAACTTTTCACAAGGGTCAGCTATCGCTGACCCTTTATTCCAAACCATAAAGATACAATAGGCGTCTGGAGCAGAGGCCAATTTTTTCCTGGATGCCACATTATTACCGTTTCAAAAAACGTCCTTTACATTAGTGCCAGTTGCTTCAGTTGTAATAATATCTACCCTCTTCGGCTAAAAAAGCATCTGCTTCGTCTTTGTAACACTCTTTTTTTATTCATATTAGAACCATAGTGCTTAGGCAAAAAATTAATTGACCTAAATCAATAAACAAATAATCACTGTCATTTATTCCTTGTAAATGCAGCAAAGGTTAACTACTTTTAGAGTGTAGATAAAGAAACATGAAAAATAAGAAACTTAAGAAATATAAAGGAGCGAGCGGTTATGAATAGCATCACAATCTATATTGATGAATCACTTACCACACGAGAAATTGTGAAACTCAAACATGAAATTTTATCCATTCCTCATGTTAAAGATGTTGAGCATCCTCGCCATGCCCTGCATGACCTCACCGTAGATTATGAGGCGCATAGTAGTTTGCCTGGCTTAGTAATCGAAAAATTGCGTTCTCAAGGTTTACACCCAGACATTACGTCAGCATAGGTTATTATTGTGAAAATCCAGAGATAGGGATTCAATTTTTTACTCTATCTCTTCGATTTAATACTTTAATTATTTTCGGGGTATAAAAATTACGAACAGAAATTTATTGCCGCGGAAATATCTTGTTATTACAATTTTAATGCAATAACAAGATCCATCACATTTGTACCTGTCGGGCCGGTTGAAAGTAAGCTTCCTGCCTCAGCTAAGAAGGTGCCGGCATCGGCTTTTTGCAAATATTCTTTTGCCTGTTCGAGAGTCCCCCCTCGTTGTAAAGTTTGTCCGTCGACAATTGCACCGGCATCATCAGTTGCGCCGTCAGAGCCATCGGTTGCGCCAACTAAAACGGTCAGCTCTTTTGAATTTTCTATTTCACAGGCAATTGCCAAAGCCAGGGATTGATTGCGACCGCCGCGACCTTGATTCTTTGGTAATTCAATTGTTGGCTCACCACCCCATATATGAATGCCGGATTGAGCCTGTTTTAAATCTTCCGCTATTTTTACTGCCAGTTCAAAAACATCACCGTATAAATTTTGGCCGTGATAAAATACAGCATGGCCGTCTTGTTTTGCTTTATTAATAATCGCCTGGCACGCGAGTTCATTATTCGCAACAATGTGTGTTTCGACTTCTACTTTAACTTTTTCATCTTGTTCAGGTTGCGGCTGAATATATGGTTCTAACCATTGCGGCGTATTAACAGGTAACTGCTTATTATTTTTTGGATTAACAAATAAACCGGAACCAATAATTTCCGGGTTATCGTAGCGAACATCGGATATAGCAAGTTGAGTCACTTTATTATCAGATAAAATTTGTAATGCTTTACCGCCTTTGATTAAGGAGACCGACTGACGAATACGGTTCATGTTGTGAATATCCAGACCACTTGAAAGTAACCATTGATTCATTTTCTGTAAATCTTGCAAAGTCATCTTGTCAGGCAAGACCTCAACCAGTGCCGATGCGCCACCCGAGATTAAAACAAGCAACTGAGTATTTTCAGGAATGCTGGACAAAAAATTTAATAGTTGTTGCCCTGCTTCCAGACTTTTTTCATCTGGAATGGGATGCCCCGCCTCAATACATGGCCATATAAATGACTCATGACCATAGTCTTTTTTTGTAATGATTAAAGCAGATTGAATTTGATCATTTAAAATATTTTGCGCAGCAGACATCATAGATGTTGCCGCTTTACCGACTGCAACAACAGCAACATCACCTTCTAAGGGGGATTCAAGCAATTGTTTTTCAACAACATTCTTTCCATTTACCGCCTGCAACGCAACCGCGAATAAATCAACTAATATCAACTGTGACTGTGAATTTACGGACATATACACAAGTATAAAGTAAGTGAATGTAACCTAATTTAACATTTTTTAATTGCTCATAATTTAAGCAACTGCTATAAATTATCGGCTAAGTATACTATTAATTAATACAGGGGCGGGCACCTTGATTCGTCAGGCTCACAGGAGGGGATTTTATGAATATGCCAAAACCGGTTTATGAAAGCTTACCCGCACTTTATGTTGTTGGTGGTATCGCTGCAATTTCTACCGTGGATTCTTTTATGTCTTTTGTCTCTGGAGTTTTACTCGGCAGCTCTGGCGTTTTGATAATGTTTATGAGACGAAATTATCGTCATCCAGACAAATCATAATCATTACACTAAAGATATTAAAATGCCCCGGGCTCGGGGCATTGTTATTTATCAGCAATTATTTCCCGAAGCTCTGGGACACAAGAACCACAATTTGTCCCTGCTTTTAAGACTTCTCCAATTTGTTCCGGAGTGCTGAGTTTATTTTTCTGAATTGCTTCAATGATAGTATTAATGCCAACATTAAAACAGGAACAGACCATGCGTCCGGCCTCTTTTTGATTACCTGCTGGTTTTCCGATAAGGATACTTGTGCGATCTTTATCACTTAGTTTTTCATCATCAAATAAGTTAATCAACCAGTCACGTTCAGGTAAAAAATAATCCGGACCAATGAAAATACAACTTTCTAAACGCTCGTTTTCAATACGAGCGGCACGATAACGATTGGCCGCAGCATCAAAATATTCTGTCCATTCAACTTGCTCAGCATGTTGGCACAATAAACCGCGGGCGCATGCAGCCCAGTCTTTTGGGATTTCATTGCCGGCAACTTCATAACGCCATAAACCCTGGCCGCGGCTGCCGGTCCAATAACTTGCATTTAATATATTTAATTTACGTCGTGATAATATAAAACCATACCACTGTGTTTTATATGCTTTAACATTTACCGGCGTTGCCTTAAATTCCGGCTGACCGGAAAAAGGATCAACAACGGAATCAATTAAACTATCAATAACAGCCTGACTGGAAAATTGATCATTCCAATGTATGGGAATAAATACATTACCTTGTTGTTGCGCATCCGATATTTTTACACGACAAACAACTGACGCCTGCGCACTCGTCACTTCTGCTAATTCATTAGCATTGAGAGAAAATTTTTCCGCATCAACTGGATTTATTTCAAGAAAAGGTTCAAAAATATGACCGGATAACCTTGCCGATTTACCTGTACGCGTCATGGTATGCCATTGATCACGAATACGGCCTGTATTTAAACGTAAAGGATATTCATTTGATAAAGCTCTCGCCGGAGAAGAACTTTTAACCGCAATAAATTGTGCTTTGTTACTGGCAGTATAAAAATGTCCATCAGAAAACATACGCGCTGTACCCGCAGGTGAGGATGTTGTAACAGGCCACTGTAAAGGAGCCAACTCATCGTAATCGGTGTAGCTTAAATCTGCTAAGCCTGAAATATTAAAATCACGATCACCTGTGTTTTTATAACCTGATAAGCTTGCATACTCTTTAAAAATTTCAGCAGGTTCGTTATAAGAAAACTGTTCAGAAAAACCAAGACGTTTTGCAACTTCAGAAACAATCCACCAGTCAGCACGTGCTTCACCCGGTGCGGGTAAAAAAGCACGTTGACGAGTGATACGTCTTTCAGAGTTTGTTACCGTACCATCACGTTCTCCCCAGGTTTGCGCCGGTAATAAAACATTAGCAAACTGCGTGGTATCGGTATTGCGCATACAATCTGAAACAACAACAAACTCACATTGTTCTAAGGCTCGTTTAACTTTATTTGAGTCAGGTAAAGAGACCGCAGGATTTGTCGCCATGATCCAAACCGCTTTAATCTTACCTTCATCAATAGCATCAAAAAGCTCGACGGCTTTTAAGCCTTCTTTCTCCGCAATAGCAGGAGACTGCCAAAATGTTTTCACTAACTCACGATGCGATTCATTTTCAATCGCCATATGTGCCGTTAATTGATTGGCTAAGCCACCAACTTCACGCCCTCCCATAGCATTGGGTTGACCGGTAAAAGAAAAAGGCCCCATACCAGCACGACCAATTCGCCCTGTATATAAATGACAATTAATAATGCTATTTACACGATCTGTACCATACGACCATTGATTAATACCTTGTGAATAAACGCTGACAACACGTTCAGTACGCGCAAATAATCGATAAAATTTTTCAACATCAGCGGCTGTTAAACCACAGGCCTCAGCCACAACAGCGGAGGAACCTGCATATGATTCAGCCATAGCCAAAGCAGACTCTAAACCTTCGGTATAATTCTTAACAAATAATTCATTTTGTTCACCCGCATCCCTTAAGTGCACAAGCAAACCATTAAATAAAATATGATCAGTTCCTGCTTTTAGCGGTAAATGAATATCTGCAATGTCACAGCTTGCTGTACGGCGAGGATCAATGACCACCACCATCATATCGGGATTATCTAACCGGGCTTGTTTAATACGCTGAAATAAAACGGGGTGACACCAGGCGGTATTGGAACCGGTTAAAACAATAAGTTTGGCACGTTCAAGATCTTCATAACTACAGGGCACGGTATCACTACCAAAAGCACGTTTTTGACCCGCAACCGCTGAAGACATACAAAGCCGGGAGTTTGTGTCAATATTGCCACTACCAATAAAGCCCTTCATTAGTTTATTGGCAATATAATAATCTTCGGTCAAAAGTTGACCGGAAACATAAAAAGCGACCGAATCAGGACCATGTTTATCGATAACGTCCTGAAAACGATAAGCGACGGTATTAAGTGCGGTATCCCAGCTTTGTGTATTGCCATCAACCTCAGGATAAAGTAAGCGACCCTCCATGCCTAAGGTATCGCCTAAGGCTGCCCCTTTTGAGCATAAACGACCAAAATTTGCAGGATGCTGGGGATCACCAAAAATACTAACCCCTCCTTCTTCATCTAGCTGTGCTAAGACACCGCAGCCAACACCACAATAAGGACAGGTTGTTTTAACTTCAGAAGACACAATTAAGATACCACGTTAATAATGAAATACAATTTTACCACAGAGTTTTCAAAACGAGGTACTTACCAGCTCAAATTATTGTCGGGTTGTAATATCAGATTCTAAGTTCAAACGACCATCTTGCTCTAAAATTCCAATGATACTACCATCAGGATTGGTTACGACGATAACGGATTCCTGAAAAAGTGGACGACGAATATACTTTAAACTCCAACCAAAACTTTCAATAGTATTTAGCTGGGCTTGTTGCGCATCATTCAGATACTGCGCCACGTCATCCGGAATAGGTTGGGATTTATTTCTTTTTTCATTTGTCATCTAAATACCTCAGAAATTAATGAAGTATATAACTCTGGGTTTTACTGGGGGAAATAAGATATAAGGATAACTAAAATGACTTTTTTCTTTGTACTATTTTAATGAATAAAGCCCAAATAATGTTCAAAGCATGATGCAAATCACATAACATTCATTTACCATTATAAATGAAAGGCTATAACTTTCAGCACAGACATGTATTCAACTGAGTGATTTTAAAAAAGTAAACCTGTTAACATCTACCCCTATCTTAACCATATAAAAGCTCAAGAGAGTTCCTATGATCAGCAACCCTATTTCAGGCATTACCTATTTTTTAAACGGCTTAGGATTAATTCAACAAAAATCAATACGCCGCTTTGTTTTAGTCCCTCTTCTGATCAATATACTCATTTTCAGTTTCGGCCTTTGGTTCGCAATTGAACAATTTGAGGGTTTTATCAACTGGGCATTATCAGGTTTACCATCATGGTTAAGCTGGTTGGAATGGATTATGTGGTTAATTTTTGCCATCACATTCTATGGCTTAACTTTTTTTACTTTTTCAATTATTGCCAATATTGTTGCTGCGCCGTTTAATGGCCCGTTATCTGCGGCAGTCGAACGTCACTTGCTGGCGAATGCCGATTTTAATAGCGACAAAAGCATTGTCGAAGAGATTACAAGCAGTATCCTCAGCGAATTTGTAAAATTAAAACACTCCTTATTCTTAATGATGCCGCTGATCTTTTTATCTTTAATCTCACTCGCTTTCCCGTTGCTTTCTCCTGTCACAGCTGTACTGTGGATGGTCTATACCGTTTGGGTATTAACCCTGGAATATGCCGATTTTCCCATGTCGAATCACGGCATGGCTTTTCCCGAAATAAGAGAACAACTTGCCAGCAAACGCATCCTTTCCTTAGGTTTTGGTTCCATGGTCATGCTGGCAACATTAATTCCTTTTATTAATTTTTTAGTGATGCCTGTTGCTGTCGCGGGTGCAACTAAAATGTATTTGGAAGAATTTAAAAACACCTGATTGTGTTTCTGAGAAAATAGTAAAAAAACAGTTCCATCAGCCAATGACGTAAAGAACAGAATTTCTGTTTAATTATTGCAAGCCGTACATTTCCGGGAATAATAAAATAGAAACAACCACCGCGACCTGAATAAGTATAAAAGGGACTACGCCTTTATAAATATCCGTGGTTTTTATTTCTGCAGGCGCGACACCTTTCAAATAAAACAAACTAAAGCCAAAGGGCGGCGTGAGGAATGAGGTTTGTAAATTCATAGCAATTAAAATAGCAAACCAAACCGGCGCGATACCTAATGCGTCTGCGACCGGAACAAGTATAGGGACAATAATAAAAGAGATCTCTACAAAGTCGATAAAGAACCCTAACACCATAATAACCAACATAGATAAAATCAAAAAACCCATTTTCTCACCGGGCAAACCCAATAAAGCTTCTTCAACAATGGTGTCACCACCGGTGTAAGTAAAGGTCATAGAAAATGCCGTTGCACCCAGCAGTATGGCAAACACCATTGCGGTCACTTTGACTGTTTCCAATGATGACTCAAACAGCATATCCCAGCTAAACTGGCGGTACATTACTGCCAGCAATAGTGCACCAATACCGCCTAATGCAGATGACTCGGTTGGTGTTGCAATACCGGTAAAAATAGACCCCAGCACAACGAGCATTAATACTAACGGCGGTAAAATAGCAATCACCGCTTGTTTAATTTGTTGTGCTTTATCGCCTGCATCAAGTTCAACAGGTATAGCTGGCGCAACCTGTTTATTTCGACTGGCGTAAATAAGAATATAAATAACATAAGCTAAGATAAGGATCAGGCCGGGACCAACAGCGGCTTTAAATAAATCACCGACAGGTACACCCATCACATCACCAAGAATAATTAAAATAACCGAGGGCGGAATAATTTGCCCTAATGTACCCGATGCACAAATGACACCTGAAGCCAGTTTTTTATCGTAGTTATATTTCAACATAACCGGTAACGCGATCAAGCCCATCGCCACCACCGATGCGCCGACGACACCGGTTGAAGCCGCCAATAAGCCACCCACTAAAATCGTTGAAATCGCTAAGCCACCTCTTACACCGCCAAACAATTTCCCCATTGATTGTAATAACTGTTCTGCCAGTTTTGTTTTTTGTAAGACGATGCCCATAAAAACAAATAAGGGGACCGCCATTAAAATACTGTTTTCCATAATGCTTTGAATACGGAAAGGCATAAAAGCAAAAAGATCCATACCCTCAGCGTAGACACCAAATATCAGGGCAACGCCACCGAATACAAAAGCGACAGGAAAGCCGAATAACAACATGGCCAAAGCAACAACAAACATAATTATACCAATCATAAATTATGTGTTCCTTGTTGATGCTTTACTTTATCCAGCTCATTACCGTTGCGCAGCGTGATAACAGATTTCAATATTAAACCAATGCCGGCAAGCCCAATGGCAAAAAAAGAAAAAGGAATAACAGCCTTTATAATCCAGCGATAAGGTAAACCACCAGGGTCGCCTGAACTTTCACCGAGCTCATAGGCTTCCATAGTAAAATTCCAGCCATAGTAAGTAATCAGAACTGAAAAAGGCAGTAATAAGATCAATGAACCTAAAATATTGATCCATGCCTGCTTACGAACAGAAAGTCCATCATAAATAATATCAACCCGAACATGCCCGTCCTGATATAAGGTATAGGGAATGGACAACAAAAATATAGCAGCATATAAATGCCATTCTAATTCTTGCATACCGATAGAAACATCATTAAACACATATCGCATAATAACGTCATAAAAAACATTGCATAAAAGCAAAATAAACAGCAACGCACTCAACTTTCCTAGTAATGTGGAAAAGTGGCTGATTGCAGCTTCTGTTTTTTCTAACAACATATAATTTACACCATAAAAAAAGCCGGTAACTGAAGATAGCTATCGGCTTTTAGAGTTTGCTATTCTGGCTAGCATACTACAATTTCAAATAAAAATTAATTTTCCAGGTACGCCTTGTCTGAAATATTTGTCCAAACCCGTATTTTTTTCAAATATGCCGCCTGAGAGTCCTGAATCTCTTTTGATAAGGCACTTTTTTTACCCGCTTCTTTCAGTAATTCAGCATTGGCTTTTTTCAAAGCATTTATCACTTTCTTCGGGAAAGTCTTTACTTTTATATTTGGATATTCTGCTGCCATTTTTTGCCAGTTATCGCCACTGGCATGATAAGAGTGGATATACATGTCATACGCAGCAGTACGAATAGCGACACGTAAGATTTCCTGCAAGTCTGCTGGCAATTTTTTCCAGGCACGTTTATTAATTAAGAACTGCATTTCTGAAGCCGGTTCATGCCAGCCGGTATAATAATAAGGGGCAATTTTATGAAAGCCCATGCGTAAATCTAAAGAAGGCCCAACCCACTCCAGTGCATCAATGGTGCCGCGCTCCAATGCAGTATAAAGTTCACCTGCCGGAATATTTGTCGGTTTAGCTCCAACCCTGGCGAGAATCTCACCTGCAAAACCAGGGATACGCATTTTTAAACCTTGAAGATCTTTAATGCTATTAATTTCTTTTTGAAACCAGCCACCCATTTGGTTGCCGGTATTGCCGCCAGGAAAAGAAAGCATGCCATATTTACCATAGACTTTTTGCATTAACTCCAGGCCACCACCATGATAAAACCAGCCATATTGTTCCGGTGCTGTCATACCAAAGGGCATGCTGGTGAAATACAAGGTCTCAGGTACTTTACCTTTCCAATAATATGAGCCAGAGTGCCCCATATCATATTGACCAGAGCGCACCATATCAAAAATACCGAGTGGTGCTTTATGTTTGTTTTTAGAGTCAATAGTAATTTTCAAACGGCCATTCGACATATCATAAGCCATTTTCGCCATGCTTTTAGTCGCGTCACCAAAAATAGGGAAATTCGTTGGCCATGTTTCAGCAAGTTTGAGTTTATAAACTTTCTTTGCAGCAACCGCAGGATTCACAAGTGCGATAACACAAACCATGATAAAGATGATTTTTTTGCTATTAAAAAAAGTCATACTGATTTCCTGTTCCAATTATTATTGAGTGAGCGAAGAATACTGCCTATCTACCCCAGTGTAAAACTTAAATTTATGCTTTAAACAGAAATAGAGTAGCTACCTGTTTCATATTCATTCACAAGGCTTAATGCTTTTGCTTCATTAACATCATCAACGCTGACAAAAGCATAATCAATTGCCGATAATTCACCGATAGCACCTTGTAGATATTCGCCTTCAACATAGGCAGGAATATCGTTAGCCTCTAACATGCCTTTTACGATATTGGCTTCAATACTGTTTTTCGCTGTAAATACTTTAACCATCATTCAAACCTTTTTATCTTAAGTATGCGCTTAACCGGTTTATTGCTTGTTCAAGGCGTTTAATTGAGGTGGTATATGAAAAACGAACAAAGGTATTGGCTTTGTTCTCACCAAAATCTTTACCCGGCGTTACTGCTACGCCAATATTTTCTAATATCTCATAACAAAACTGATAACTATCATCACTAAATTTCTCACAGTTAGCATAGATATAAAATGCACCTTGTGGTTCAGTTTCAATCACAAAACCAAGTTCTTTTAGCTTTGCTAATAAAAAATCACGACGTTGTTTAAACTTTTTTTTGTATGACTCCAGAATGCTGATTGTTTCAGACTCAAAAGCGGCAAGCGCGGCATACTGAGCAGGTGTTGCTGCGGCAAGAAAAATATTTTGTGCTAACTTATCCATTTTATCAATCAAATTTTCAGGTGCAACCAGCCAGCCTAAACGCCAGCCCGTCATATTAAAATATTTTGAAAAACTATTTATCACAATAATATTTTCATCAATCGCTAATGCTGTAGTCTCTTCGTCGTTATAAATGAGACCATGATAAATTTCATCCACAATTAAGTATGCCTTTTTCTCTTTGACAAATGCCGCCATTGCAGAAAGCTCTTTGTCTGAAAGCAAGGTACCGGTTGGATTGGATGGTGACGCCACCATCACCACTTTAGTTTTATCAGACCAGTGCTTTTTTAAATGCTTTAGTGATAATTGATAATCCGTTGAAGCATCAACATGAATCGCACGCGTTGTTCCCGATAAAAAACGTACAAAATTTTTATTACAAGGGTAACCGGGATCAGCAAGTAAGACTTCATCCCCCTCCTGCATAACAACACCCAATGCAAGCATTAATGCACCGGATGCACCGGGCGTGATAACAACGCGTTGAGAAGAAAGGCTTAATGCGTAGCGTGTTTGATAAAATGAAGCGATGGCTTCGCGTAATCCCGGCAAACCAAGCGCCGGCGTGTAATGAACATCACCGTCTTTTATCGCAGAAATACCTGCATCAACTATAGGCTTCGGTGTAGGAAAATCAGGCTCACCAATTTCCAGATGAATAATGTCTTTACCTTGAGACTCTAACTCTTTTGCACGTGCGAGTAACGCCATCACATGGAAAGGTTGAATATCATCAATACGCGTATTTTTTCCCATAAATGTTTAAACTGAATGTAGCATCTCAATCATATCCATATTCACATATTTAAAACCCTGAGCATCACCTTCGATGACTTTAAAACCGTCACCCGGTTCACCGTACTGATCTAATACAATCGTGGCACCTGTAAAGTCATGATCTTTAGTGTAGTCATTAATCGTGATGATGGTTTTTAAATTAGCACCGAGTGAAGATAAAACACCATTACGTGAATCTTCAAAAGCAATACAATCTTCTGCTTTTAAATTCATTTTTTCTAATGCCCAGTCGTAAATATCAGGAGCCGGTTTTTTCGCGGGCACAATGTCACCGGCCGCAATCACTTCAAACCAGTCCATTGATTCTGCACCCAGAGTATGTGTTAACAATGCTTCAACATTAGCTGGTGTCGTTGTTGTTGAAATCGCTAAACGGTAGCCCTTTTCTCGCGCTTCATTCAATATACGCTCAACACCCGGACGTAATGGAATAGCACCTTTTGCTAACAAGCCGGTGTAATGAGCTGTTTTTGCTTTATGTATAGCCGCGATATAGCCGTCTAAGTCTTCTGGCTCGTCAAATGACGGCTTATATTTATCCAAAAAGAACTTCATGCGTTCTTTCCCGCCTGTCACGCTGAGGAGGTCTTGGTAGATATCTACCGTCCAATCCCAGTCTAAACCGGCATCAGCAAAAGCCAAATTAAAGGCAATCCGATGTCCATCTCGCTCGGTATCAGCGAGTGTTCCATCGACGTCAAATAGTAAGGCTTGTAACTTAGGCATATATTCTCGCTCCAAAATAATAAATCTGAATCTTGTGACATTAACCACTTGATTTTTATTGAAATAATCCCATATTATGAGACTGTATTACTCAGGGGCGCTAGTGTACCACTTCAAATATTTTTCGTAATTCTTGCGTATTTGTTGTCATTCTGGTATTAAGTCGCGTCGAAATTTTATTTAACTGTCATATATCATTTAAAACCATGGCTAGAGAGAAGTGAACAATGCCTACAAAGAAAAAAACAGCTGCAAAAAAGAAAGTGACTAAGAAAAAATCCGTAGCGAAGAAAACAGCATCGAAAAAAACAGCTGCAAAAAAGAAGACAGTGGCTAAAAAAACAGCAACTAAAAAAACCGCTGCAAAAAAGAAGACAAGCGCTAAGAAGAAAAAAATTCCTTCAAATATTACTCAAGAATTTAAACAATTCGAGCCTTATAAAATTAAGAAAGGCGAGGAATACATGAATGAAGCGCAAGTAGAGCATTTCCATAATATTCTTGGACATTGGAAACAAGAACTCATGGAAGAAGTTGATCGTACTGTGCACCACATGCAGGATGAAGCTGCAAACTTTCCTGATCCGAATGATCGCGCCTCGCAAGAGTCTGATTTTACAATGGAACTCCGTACCCGTGACCGTGAACGCAAGCTCATCAAAAAAATCGACGAATCTATCGACTTGCTTGATTCGGGTGATTATGGCTATTGTGATGATTGTGGCATCGAGATTGGTATTCGTCGCCTTGAAGCTCGCCCCACTGCCAACCAATGCATTGACTGTAAGAGTTTGAGTGAAATTCGTGAAAAATCAATGTCTTAACCTTGACTCAGTCAGAAATGAAACAAAGGCCTGACTGAGTCAGGCTTTTGTTTTATGCATAAAAATTACCTATTTTTAACACGACTATATTGAAGCGCTTAAAGCCCTGTCACCAATACGCCTATCCTCTCGAATACTTAACTGGTTACTTTTCGCAAACCCCATGACAAACTCGTAGGCATTAGGGTTCAGCTCTTGCAGATTGCGGGCAACCACTAAACATTTTTCACCATCAATCGTGCAAGGTGAGACTGCATTGGAATACTGTAAACGTTGATCCGCCCCGAAACTCGCCAGGGTAGAGGAAATACGTTCGATCCAGTCACTGGGGCGTAACTTTTTTCCTTCCTCGGTTACGCCACGAATAACCCACTTTTCATCGTTACTCACAAGTATCCCTTTACGCAATTAAGATAATCTATACAGTTTAACGACTCTAAACCCAATTACTTTAGCTATAGATTGGAATAATTAGGTTTTATCATGGGTATAATCAGGTATGCCTAGCCAAACATTTTATCGCGGACGTTTTGCCCCATCGCCAACGGGAGAGCTTCATTTTGGCTCCTTGATCACCGCTGTCGCGAGTTACTTACAGGCAAAACATCAACATGGTGAGTGGTTGCTACGCATTGATGATATTGACCCACCTCGTGAACAAAAGGGCGCGACAAGTTCGATTCTTAATACACTTGAAAATTTTGGTTTTGAGTGGGATCAAGATGTGTTTTATCAAAGTCATAACCGCGAACAACATCAGGAGATTGTGCAACAGCTTTTAACACAAAAAAAAGCCTACCCGTGTAGTTGCAGCCGAAAAAGTATTCAGGAAAAAACAGGCCAAAGACAAGGCCCAATAATTTACCCCGGATTTTGCCGTCAAGGCCCTCTACAGAGCCTATCTGCTACTGCAAGCCACAGCATTCGCCTACATTGCCAGCAACAAACAATACGTTTTAATGACCTCATTCAGGGAAAACAAGTCGTTGATCTTGAGAAGAGCCGGGGGGACTTTGTGATACAACGCAGTGATGGTTACTTCTCATATCAACTGGCATCGGGGTTTGATGATGCTGAACAAGGTATCACCGAAGTCGTTAGAGGAGCAGACTTATTAAGCGACACATCTTGCCAGATTCATTTACAAAATACGCTTAACTTAGACAATCCTCAATATTGCCACATTCCTGTTATAGTAAATCATGCAGGACAAAAACTCAGTAAACAAAATCATGCAAAACCCATAAGACAAACGGAATCTGTATCTTTGTTACATAAGTCCCTACAGTTCTTAGGACAAAATCCCCCTCCCGATTTACTCAGCGTAAACCAAAATGAAATCTGGTCATGGGCATTGTCGCATTGGCAACTTGACTTAATCCCCAAAAAACAGATAAAAAAAGCTAATAAACCGGTAAGAGTTTAATTTATAAGCACTTCTAAAGAAAAAAGTCTAAAAATAAATGTGATGCAATACTAAATTTAAGCAATATAAAGTATTATAGGCACACAAATTAAATGACAGATACCGAATAAAAAAGGCAAAGCTGTGGCTCCTGAGCAAATCGACAATATTGAAAATATGGAAAACTACGTTCTGCATGGTCGTAGTGAAATAATTCAAAAATTACGTCAGCTTAGTAAAAAAAATACCTTAATGAGCGTTCACTTCGATAACAACACCATGCTCACTACCATTATTGATATTTTACCGGAAAAAAATTTACTGGTACTTGACTATGGTGCCAGCGAAATAATGAACAAAAAGCTAATACAAGCTGATAAAGCGGTTATCAAAACAGACTATGATGGTATCGTTTCGCAATTTACCGTTCATAAAGTACAGAAAGCACGTTTACGTGGTAGCCAAACATTGGCTTGCGCCCTGCCCGACAAAGTTCTTTGGGTGCAACGCCGGGAGTCTTATCGCGTTAAAGTCCCGCTTAGTGAAAAAGTCATTTGTGAACTGACATTCAGTAATAATCAAGTCGAGCAATACCCTGTGTTAGACATTAGTCAGGGTGGTCTGGCATTGTTTGATTCCAATCATGAGCTTGACCTTGAACTTGAGCTTGAACTTGAACCCGGCAAAGTTTTTGAGCATTGTAAGTTAATCTTAGGTCAACACAGCACAAGCTATATTGATCTCGAAATACGTAACCACATTCCACTCAACCCGCAAGAAATTTCTGAAGGTTCACGTTGCGGTTGCGCATTTTTGAATCTGAATGGAAATTTTGAAATGAGTTTGCAAAAATTCATTAACATGGTTGAAATGCAGCAAAAAAGAGTGGATTAACACACAACCGCTCTTCTCTGATTTCCCCTGCCTCTGTTCCACCCAAATTTTATTTAAAATGACTTGATACCTGCTTTATCTCTTGTAAAGATAAGCACTATAAAAATCAGGAGTCACTTATGTCAGAAGATAAAATTTATACTGTTCCCGCAGAATTTGCCGCTAAAACGAATGTCACCGCCGAACAATATAAAAGCCTGTATAAACAATCAATTGATGATCCTGCAAATTTTTGGGATGAGCAAGCGAAAAACTTTTTGAGCTGGTCTAAACCCTGGGATAAGGTAATGGATTACAGCTTTGATGCTAGGGATCTTTACATAAAATGGTTTCAGGGTGGTACTCTCAATGTTGCCTACAATTGTATTGACCGCCACTTAGCGTCCAAAGGTGAACAAACGGCTATCATTTGGGAAGGTGACAATCCTGACGATGATAAAAAAGTCACTTTTAACGAACTCCATCACGACGTTAGCAAGTTTGCCAATATCCTGAAATCACGCGGCGTAAAAAAGGGCGACCGTGTTTGCATTTACATGCCAATGATTCCTGAAGCCGGTTATGCCATGTTAGCGTGCGCCCGCATTGGTGCAGTCCACTCTGTCGTTTTTGGGGGCTTTTCTCCTGAAGCGCTTAAAGGCCGTATATTGGACTCTGATTGTCAGGTCGTCATCACGGCAGATGAAGGTGTTCGTTCAGGCAAGCAAATCCCATTAAAAGCAAATACCGACAAAGCGCTTGAAGACTGCCCAAATGTACACACGGTATTAACCATTAAGCGCACAGGGGGTGACATCAACTGGCACGCTGATCGTGATGTCTGGTATCACGAAGAGTTTGAAAAAGCGTCAAGTGATTGCCCCTGTGAAGAAATGGAAGCCGAAGATCCTTTATTTATTTTGTATACCTCAGGTTCAACAGGTACCCCTAAAGGGATTTTACACACCACCGGCGGTTATTTACTCTATGCTGCAATAACCACGAAATACACGTTTGACATACAAGAAAACGATATTTATTGGTGTACTGCCGATGTCGGCTGGATCACCGGTCACAGCTATTTGCTTTATGGCCCACTTGCCAATGCAGCCACAACACTCTTTTTTGAAGGTGTCCCCAACTACCCCTCTGCTTCACGCTTTTGGGAGGTAGTGGATAAGCACCAGGTGACAGTGTTCTACACCGCGCCCACTGCTATTCGCGCTTTAATGGCAGCAGGTGATGAAGCCGTAACTAAAACATCACGTAAATCATTGCGATTATTAGGCACTGTCGGTGAGCCGATAAATCCTGAAGCATGGCAATGGTATTATAACGTCGTCGGCGAAGCACGCTGCCCGATTGTTGATACATGGTGGCAAACAGAAACCGGAGGCCATATGCTGACACCGCTTCCCGGTGCAACTGCGCTTAAGCCCGGCTCAGCGGCTCAGCCTTTCTTTGGTGTAAAACCGGGACTGATTGATACCGAAACGAATAAACTCATTGAGGGTACAGGTGAAGCCTCGGGTGCCCTAGTGATGATCGGTTCATGGCCCGGACAAATTCGCTCAATCTACGGCGATCATCAACGCATGGTCGATACCTACTTTAAAGACTACCCGGGCTACTATTTTTCAGGTGACGGTGCACGCCGTGATGCTGACGGTTATTACTGGATCACCGGACGCATGGATGATGTCTTAAACGTCTCAGGACACCGTATGGGAACGGCTGAAATCGAATCTGCGTTGGTACTCCATGACAGCATCGCCGAAGCAGCAGTGGTGGGCTATCCGCACGATATTAAAGGACAAGGCATCTATGCCTATGTCACCGCCATCAATGGTGTGGAATATACCGACGAGCTTAAAAAGGAGTTGGTCGATCTTTGCCGGCAAGAAATCGGCCCAATTGCCAAACCTGACATCATTCAATGGGCCCCCGGTTTACCAAAGACCCGTTCTGGCAAAATTATGCGCCGCATTCTACGTAAAATTGCCGAGAATGATCTCGACTCACTGGGTGATACCTCAACACTCGCCGATCCGGCGGTTGTTGAACACTTGATAGAAAACCGGGCAAATAAATAAGAGTCTTTCGTCTTTTGATTTTCGACTAACGACTAACGACTAACGATTTTATCTCAAAGACTTTATCCGACGATCAACCCGATCTTGCCAACCCGTGCCCTGGGTGATTTCAAACATATGCTTTAATACCTCACGCTCTGAGGGTTGTCTGACAGGGCGAATATTAAAATCCCCTTTTACAAAAATTCCCGGTGTTACATCGGAGATTTCATATGCACCAACGTACTTCAAGGCGCCCGGTTCAACATTAATAATCCACTGATATGCGGAACGTCCTCCACCATTAACCAGGGTGTAATTAAGGTTCTTTGAAACAAAACGAGAAATATAATAATTCCCTGGCTTCAGGTTTTCAGCCACAAAATTACCATTGCGAAAAATCATTACGCGTGGAGGAACAACAAAAGGCGGCATATAAAAACGACCAAATTCTCGTAACTCAATTTCTGTCACTTCATGCCCGGCAATCGTAATATGCCCAAAAATCATGGCTTTTTCTGGTGATTCAACCTCAAACGGTGGTTTGGGTTTAAGTGCACAGCCGACTACACTAAACAGCATAGCCAGCATGACGATATGTTTCAGTAATCGCTTGGTACTCATATTTATCCTTTACACCTACTAAAAAATTAATGGCATTCAATGAGATAAAAGCAGAATTCATGCCAACCAGCCGTTAAAATTGAGTGTTGGCCATAAAAAAAGGAACCCGAAGGTTCCCTTTTTAACAATGAATATTTATTTCTAAATATTAATCTTCGGCTGTTACCGCTTTCATGCTTAAACGGATACGGCCTTGCTTATCGATTTCAAGCACTTTAACTTTAACCGTATCGCCTTCAGTTAACTTGTCGCTCACATTCTCAACACGCTCTTCACAAATTTGTGAAACGTGAACCAAACCATCTTTACCCGGTAAGATTGTGACGAATGCACCGAAGTCCATTAATTTTGCAACTTTACCTTCGTAAACAGAACCCACTTCAACATCAGCAGTGAGCGCTTCAACCTGGCGACGCGCTTCTTCAGCTGCGGCGCCTTCGCTTGAAGCAATTTTCACCATGCCTTCGTCAGAAATATCGATGTTAACGCCCGTTGCTTCAGTGATTGCACGAATAGTTGCACCACCTTTACCTATTACGTCACGGATTTTGCTTGGATTAATTTTGAAGGTCACAAAGCGTGGCGCGAAATCAGACATCACTTCACGCGGCTTATCAAGAACAGCATTCATTGACTCAAGAATCGTTAAACGACCATCCTTAGCTTGCGCTAAAGCAATTTCCATAATCTCTTTAGTGATACCTTCAATTTTGATATCCATTTGTAAAGCTGTGATACCGTTTTCGTTACCTGCGACTTTAAAGTCCATATCACCTAAGTGATCTTCATCACCTAAGATATCAGTGAGAACAGCAAACTTGTTGCCTTCTTTGATTAAGCCCATTGCGATACCGGCAACCGGTGCAGTGGTTGGCACACCCGCGTCCATCATAGAGAGACTTGAACCACAAACAGATGCCATTGAACTTGAACCGTTTGATTCTGTGATTTCAGAAACAACACGCAGGCTGTATGGAAACTCTTCCATATCCGGCATGATACCGATAACACCACGCTTCGCTAAACGACCATGACCAATTTCACGCCGCTTAGGTGTACCAACACGGCCTGTTTCGCCGACTGAATAGGGAGGGAAGTTATATTGCAGCATGAACGGTTCGCGATATGAACCGGTTAATGCGTCAATAATTTGTGAATCACGTTCTGTACCTAATGTAGTAACAACCAACGCCTGCGTTTCACCACGTGTGAATAGAGCTGAACCATGTGCACGAGGTACAACGCCCGTTTTAACCGTAATTTTACGTACAGTTTTAGTATCTCGGCCATCGATACGCGGCTCACCATCTAATATCTTGGTACGAACCACTTTACTTTCTAAGTGTTCGATCGCTTCACGCACTTCTTCAGCTGAGTACCCGCCTTCATCTTCAGAAATCAGTTTTTCTTTAACCGCAGTACGAATTTCACTTAAACGCGCGTAACGCGTCATTTTTTCGCTGATAGTATAGGCTTCTTTAAAATCTGCTTCAGAAGCAGCCGCTACATCAGCATTTAATTTTTCATTTACGTCCGGGGCAACCCAGCCCCATGACGGCGTAGCCACTTCAGCTGCGAATTCTTTAATTGCAGAAATGGCAACCTGGAATTGCTCATGGCCATACATTACCGCACCTAACATCACTTCTTCAGAAAGTAACTTCGCTTCGGATTCAACCATCAATACCGCATCTGCAGTACCAGCAACAACTAAATCAAGATCAGAACCTTCTTTACAAACAGTAGGTGATGGGTTTAATAAATATTGGCCCTCTTTATAACCCACACGTGCAGCACCAATTGGACCATTAAACGGTGCGCCAGTAATTGATAACGCCGCAGAAGTACCAAGAAGTGAAACAATGTCCGGAGAAATATCAGGATCTAACGAGATAACAGTACAAATAATTTGTACTTCATTGGTGAAACCTTCAGGGAATAATGGACGAACCGGACGGTCAATAAGACGAGCCGTTAATGTTTCATTGTCAGTCGGACGACCTTCACGCTTAAGAAAACCACCAGGAATTTTACCTGCTGCATATGTTTTCTCAGTGTAGTCCACTGTCATTGGAAAGAAGTCACGACCTTCAACTTCATTCTTTGAAGCAACAACGGTTACTAATACAACCGTATCACCCATACTAATTTTTACCGCACCCGTTGCTTGGCGGGCGATTTCCCCTGTCTCAAGCTGTACCGTGTGATCACCAAATTTAAATTCTTTCGTTACAACAGCCATGAAGCTTCCTTATATTTTTTTAAAAAGGTTGGACAGGGAAATTAATTTTTATATTTTATTTACGCTCGATGTTACTTACGCAGACCTAAACCTGAAATCAAGTCACGGTAACGTTGAACATCTTTCCCTTTAAGGTAGTCGAGTAACTTACGGCGCTGGCTAACCATGCGTAATAAACCCTGACGAGAATGATGGTCATGAATGTGCTTTTTAAAATGACCTGAAAGATCATTGATTTTAGCTGAAAGTAGAGCCACCTGTACTTCAGGTGATCCAGTGTCTGAGTCTGAACGTTTATAGTCGTTCACAATTTTAGCAGTCATTTCTGCGTTTATAGCCATTACAAGCTCCTCTGTGCATAGTTTTAGCTGGAAAATAGAGCGCGCATTTTAACCGTTGAAGGGGGGCAGTGACAAGTAAAGCCGCAGTAAATAATTGATAAATACGCAAAAAAGTGGTTTTTAGCGTTTATTCAATGCTGATTATCGAACACGAACAATCGATTGGGCTTTACACGTCCATCGGACAGAATTTCGCCAATGCCAAGAAAGCCTTTTTCCTCAGAAAATAAGCGTACCAAACCTTCTGTTGGCGCATTGGGGACTTGAACCGCTTGCCCACGGCAAATATAAAATGCCGCATCAGCCGAGAGATCAATACTGTCCCAGTCATTCAGCGCTTCTTCGGCGGGCATTAAAATACTGTCCAGCTCGTCAAAGCCCGTTTCTTGCGCTTTTTCAGCTAATTGTTCAAGTTCTTCTAAAGTGATGCTCTCTTCTAAATGAAATGGACCACTTTCAGTACGGCGTAATGCACTAAGATGTGCACCACAACCAAGTTGTTCACCAATCTCTTCGGCTAAAGTACGGATATACGTTCCTTTAGAACAATGTACTTCAATATCAATTTCATCACCTTCGTGACGCAAAATATCAATAGCAAAAATATGTACCGGACGCGACTTACGCTCAATCGTAATACCCTGGTGTGCGAGTTTATAAAGCGGTTGGCCATCGACCTTAAGGGCTGAATGCATGGGGGGCGTTTGCTCAATATCACCCAAGAAAGGTTCAATCGCGGCTTGAATTTGTTTCATGCTGTAATTTTCAACCGGGCGCGTTTCAATAACCTCACCTTCAGCATCCGCTGAAAAAGTTTTGACACCCAGTTTTAATGTCGCCAAATAGACTTTATCTGCGTCTAATAGAAAACCAGACACTTTAGTCGCTTCGCCTAAACAAAGTGGCAATAAGCCGGTCGCTAAAGGATCAAGACTGCCTGTGTGCCCTGCCTTCGCCGCATTATATAAGCGTTTAACGATTTGAAGAGCTCGATTTGATGTAATGCCGAGTGGCTTATCGAGTAGTACTATGCCGTTAATATTACGGCCTTTACGACGACGTCCCATTATTAAGGCTACGCTTTGCCATCGTTATGATCGGTACCGGAATCATCCTGATCATCATTATCACTCATTCTATTTTCCGGGTTTTCCATTCCCATCGCTTTATTAATTAAAGCAGATAAATCATTACCATAAGAAATTGATTCATCATATTTAAAATGAATATTAGGCACAATGCGAAGTTGCATACGCTTGCCCAATTCATGACGTAAAAAACCTGATGCACCTTCTAAAATTTTAACCGTCTCAGCAATCGACTGCTCTTTAGTTTGTTCGCCTTCACCCTCTTCACTCGCATCAAGCACAGTAAAAAAGATATTTGCATGTGACATATCTTTACTTAGCTTCACGGCCGAAATTGTCACCAACCCCAAACGCGGATCTTTAATCTCTTGCTGAACAAGCTGCGCCATCTCACGTTGTATTTGCTCACCAACCCGGCGTGTGCGACTGAAATCTTTAGGCATAATAATTAATCGTAATTTATTGAAAGGATTTTAAAGGTTGAACCATAAAACTAAAAGCTCTGTTTATTTTGTAAACAGAAGAATGGAAAATTCATTCGAGCCTCGCTGGCAAGGCATAAACAAACGAAAAAGCGGAGTTGGCGCGAAGCCAATGAGCATTTTGAGTTTGTTTATAACGCCGCCAGCGTGGTTCCAATGGATTTTCGGCTACAGAGTTCTGGCGACAGAGACTCGTTCATAGACTTCTATCTGATCACCGGGCTTAACATCATTATAGTTCTTAACACCAATACCACATTCCGTACCCGACTTCACTTCCTGAACATCATCTTTAAAACGACGTAATGATTCAAGCTCACCTTCATAGATAACGACATTGTCACGCAGTACACGAATGGGATTAGAGCGTTTAACCGTACCTTCGGTCACCATACAACCGGCAATCGCACCCAGCTTTGGTGACTTAAAGACATCACGCACTTCAGCAAGACCAACAATTTCTTCTTTGAACTCAGGCGCAAGCTTACCACTCATCGCCGCTTTTACTTCATCGATTAAATCATAGATTACGCTGTAATAATGCAGGTTAATACTTTCTTCATCAATCAAACGTTTCGCCACGGCATCGGCACGCACATTAAAACCAACAAGAAGCGCATTTGATGCCATTGCAAGGTTGGCATCAGACTCGGTAATACCGCCTACACCACTGGCGACGATAGACACTTTAACTTCTTCAGTCGAAAGTTTATTTAGTGAATCAACAATCGCTTCAGCAGACCCTTTTACATCTGCTTTTAGTACCACGTTTACCGTACTAACATCACCTTCTTCCATTTGGTTAAACATGTTTTCAAGCTTGGCGGCTTGCTGACGTGCTAACTTAGCGTCACGGCTCTTGGCCTGACGATGGGCCTGTACTTCACGTGCTTTACGTTCATTTGCAACAACCGTTGCCTCATCACCAGCACCCGGTGTACCTGACAAACCCAGTACCTGAACAGGAATGGCTGGCCCGGCTTCTGTTAGCTGTTCCCCGTGTTCATTCATTAATGAACGAACACGACCAAACTCAAGCCCGGCTAATAAAATATCACCTTTTTTCAAGGTACCTTGCTCAACCAAGACTGTTGCAATTGGACCGCGTCCTTTATCTAAACGTGATTCAATGATGGCGCCTTTTGCCGGGGCATCTTTTACCGCTTTCAGCTCAAGCACTTCTGCTGTTAATAATACTGACTCAAGTAAATTATCGACGCCTTCACCTGTATGTGCAGAGACATTGACAAAAATGGTATCACCACCCCAGTCTTCAGCAATAACGCCTTCCTGGGAAAGTTCATTTTTAACCCTGTCCGGATCTGAGCCTTCTTTATCAATCTTGTTAATTGCAATAATAATAGGCACATCACCTGCCTGAGCGTGTTTAATGGCTTCACGCGTTTGTGGCATCACACCATCATCTGCGGCAACAACAATAATAACAATATCCGTTACACCTGCACCACGTGCACGCATTGCGGTAAATGCTTCATGTCCCGGTGTATCCAGAAAAGTAATTTCACCATTTTCTGTTTCAACATGATAAGCACCAATGTGCTGCGTAATACCACCGGCTTCGCCTGAAGCCACTTTTGCTTTACGAATATAATCAAGTAAAGAAGTTTTACCGTGATCAACGTGTCCCATAATCGTTACAACGGGTGCACGTGTTACTGACTCAATATCGTCAACAGAATCCTGTAATGTTTCTTCAATGGCATCGTCGTTGATGAGCTTGTAAGTATGCCCCATTTCTTCAACAACAAGCGCTGATGTTTCCTGATCCAATACCTGGTTGATCGTGACCATGGTACCTAAATTCATCAGTACCTTGATCACTTCGTTAGACTTAACCTTCATTCGTTGAGCAAGTTCACCCACCGTAATGGTTTCTGGAATAGCAACTTCATGAACAATTGTTGCGGTAGGTTTTTGGAAACCGTGTTCTTCAGAAGCTTCAACCACACCGCCACGACGTTTTGGTTTTTTCTTCTTGCGATTACCCGATTTATCAGAATTAACATGTAATTCTTTACGTCCGTAACGAGTATCGGCTTTATCCGCTTTTTTATTCTTAGCACGCTTTTCTTTATCACTAGTCGTCGTCACTGCTGATGCATCGGCTTGTTTCTTTGCCTGTTCTTCAGCTTCTATACGTGCCGCTTCTTCTGCTGCTAAACGTGCTTTTTCTTCTTCTGCCTCTGCCTTTAAACGTTCTTCTTCGTCTTTGGCTGCCTGGCGTTCTGCCTGTACTTCATCAAGTTTGCGTTGTTCTGCATCTTTTATCGCTTGTTTTTCCGCTTCAATGGCATCACGTTTGGCTTTTTCTTCTGCTGCTTTTGCTTCTTCTTCTTCTTCAATAACGCTGCGCTTGACGTAAGTTCTCTTTTTACGCACTTCAACAACAACAGACTTACCTTTGCCGTGTGTCCCTGTGACTTTAAGCTCACTGGTCGACTTACGGTTTAATGTGATTTTCTTAGGCTCTTTTTTCTCACCTTCTGAACTATGCTTTGCTTTCAGAAAATTCAACAAAGTCATTTTTTCTTCATCAGTAATATTCGATTCTGCGTTGGATACCTTCACGCCAGCTTCTTCCAGCTGTACCAGTAACCTGTCTACGGAAATGCCTACAACATCAGCAAACTGTGTAACACTAACATCTGCCATTCTTCTACTCCTACCCTCAGTAACTATTTGTTACTGTAATTAACCGTTATCTTCTTCTGCAAACCAAGGTGCACGTGCCGTCATAATCAAGGCACCTGCTTTCTCTTCGTCCATGTCATCAATGACCATCAATTCATCAATAGATTGCTCTGCTAAATCTTCCATGGTAATAACGCCAATTGCAGCCATGTGATAAGCCAAATCAGAATCCATACCATCCATTTCCAGTAAATCTTTTGCCGGTTCAACCGCGGTTAAATCTTCTTCTGAGCTGATTGCGCGTGTTAACAGAACATCTTTAGCACGGCCACGTAATTCTTCAATCATATCATCATCAAATTCTTCGATTTGTTGAAACTCGCTCATGGGTACATAGGCCACTTCATCAATAGAAGTAAAACCTTCCTGAACTAAAATAACGGCAACTTCTTCATCAACATCCAATAAGTCCATAAAGACTTTTTGTGACTTAACCGCTTCTTCTTCGCTCTTCTCATCGGCTTGTGATTCAGACATGACATTTAAGGTCCAGCCTGTTAACTCACTGGCAAGTTTAACATTTTGACCACCGCGACCAATCGCTTGTGAAAGCTGATCTTCTGCAACCGCAATGTCCATCACTTCAGTATCTTCATCGACAACAATCGATTCAACTTCAGCAGGTGACATCGCATTAATCACAAATTGTGCCGCATTGTCATCCCACAAAACGATATCAACACGTTCGCCGGATAATTCATTTGAAACCGCCTGAACACGTGAACCACGCATACCGACGCAAGCACCGACAGGGTCAATACGCGGGTCATTACTCTTTACCGCGATTTTTGCGCGAGCACCCGGATCACGTGAAGCACCAATGAGATCAATCAGCTCTTCACCTACTTCAGGAACTTCAATTTTAAACAACTCGAGAAGAAACTCGGGCACGGTACGGCTCACAAATAACTGTGGCCCGCGAACATCGGTGCGAATTTCTTTTAGTAAACCACGAATACGATCACCCGGACGAACGGACTCACGAGGAATCATATCTTCTCTTGGAATAATAGCATCAGCATTATTACCTAAATCAAGAAAAACATTGCCACGTTCAACACGCTTAACCACGCCCATCACCAGATGACCAATCTGATCCTGATAAGCATCCGCCACCATCGCACGTTCAGCTTCACGCACTTTTTGCACAATAACTTGCTTGGCCGTTTGCGCTGCAATACGACCGAACTCAATTGATTCAACCTGTTCTTCAACAAAGTCACCAATTTGAATCTCTGCGTTTTCGAATTGAGCAGCACTTAATGTTGTTTGACGATCGCCCATTTCAACTTCGTCATCCGCAACCACTTCCCAACGGCGGAAAGTATCATAACTGCCATCTTTTGGATCAATTTGTACTCGTATATCAACATCATTGTTGTAACGTTTTTTTGTTGCTGTCGCTAACGCAATTTCAATCGCTTCAAAAATGACTTCTTTACCCACACCTTTTTCGTTGGATACCGCGTCAACAACCAGTAAAATCTCTTTGTTCATAGTCCTGAGGCCTCTATCTAAACAACACGCTCCGTGTCGCAGTTTGTAATACTAAAATTAAATGTCGCTGATGATATTTGCTTTATCGATATCATCTATTTGTAACTGAAAAATTTGCTCTGATTCTACATCTTTAACATTGATGTCATCACCCTCAATACTTTCAATCACACCGGTTATTTTTCGCTTACCTTCTATTGCATGGTAGAGCTTCAACTTCACTTTACTGCCAATAAACTTCTTAAACTGCTCGAAATTAAACAGTGGTCGATCAATCCCGGGGGAAGAAACCTCCAGAGTAAACTGCCCTTTAATGGGCTCTTCGACTTCCAAAACACCACTCACCTGATGACTGACATCAGAACAATCTTTCACTGTAATGCCATTTGCTGAATCAATATAAATCCGCAAGACAGTGTGTTTTCCCATGGGCAAGTGCTCAATTCCAACCAGCTCATAACCTAAACCTTCGACAGCAGGCCTAAGTAATTGAGTTAATTTGTCTTCACGACTCTCCGGCATAGCGCACTTCTTTCCTCTAGAAAACAAAAAGTGGGCTCAAGGCCCACTTTTTAAATTAGATATTTCGAATCGGATTATACCACTATAAATATGAAGTGCAATCCAAATACAGCTGAAAATACGGCTATTTTAGCGCATAATCATTTTTCCACCATCACTTTGACCGTATTGCCATTACCACCATATTCAAGTGATGAAAAATAAAGTTGATTTGCCATCGCAATACCCCGTCCGTGATTATCCATAACGCGGGATGTATTAAATTCCATAAATTCATCCCATTCAAAACCATCGCCCTGGTCAATAATCGTAAAAGTGACGCTATCATCATCATTGGCAACATCGATACTTGCAAACACATCCTTGTACTCAGGCAAAGCGAGACGCTTTTCGATTTCGCTTTCCCATTGATCGGTTTTACGTAATTCAGACTTTTCATCATAACCAATCTTCAAATTACCGTGTTCTACCGCATTAATCATCAATTCACTCAAGCCCATCGCGACCTTGTCTGGCTCATCGCAGGAACAGGCGACAAGAGATGAAACCGCTTTAATATCTTCTAAACTACGAAACTCAAAATGTGCATTTTTTAGCAGTTTAATCGATGAACGAGTAACACTCAGACTTTTGAGTAATGCTTTATTAAAACTACGATCTTTAACCGCTGTTTTAACAACAGAGTGGAGGAATTCGCGCGTAAATGGTTTTGTTAAATAATAATATGCACCCGCTTTTAAGCCCTCGAGAATATCTTCTTTACTTACCTTTGCAGTTTGTAAAATAACAGGAATATACTTTAAATCCGGATGGGAGGACATTTTTTCAAGCACTGCCATACCCGACATTTTAGGCATCATACGATCAAGCAAAACGGCATCGTATTTATCGGGTGCGGCTTCAAGCTTTTCCATTGCCTCTACGCCATTATTTGCCGTTTCAATATTATATGACTCATCTCCTCCTCTCAGATATTCTTCAATAATATCGAGATTTAGAGGCTCATCATCCACAACTAAAATTACAGGGGAATCCACTTATCAATAGCTCCAAAATCATTATTTAATCGGTTTTATTTTAAAGCTATAGCGGCTAAAAGAGTAATTTCTTAACTAAAAACAACCGTTTTTTGCCGTATAAAGACCGGTGACATGCATCACCCACACATAAAAATGCTATTTATGCCTTTTTTTGCCCCGATTTGGACGAAAATATTGTTGGTTATCATAATACGCCTCATCAGTATTATGAGCATCCCAACCCGGCAAACCTAACAGAGGAAAGGGACTCAAATCCTTTGGCTGGACGTAGCGGATCCCTTCACTAAACAGGTTTGAGAGCTCTGTATCAATCCAGTCCAGCTGCTGTTGGTTACTTTGATGCAATAAGGCTTCAGTTGTATGAAATAAAATACAGTTTGCTGTCATTCCAACATAGGGGGACAAACCTTTCTCATATAAAGCATGACCGAAGGTTATCAGCTTCAGTTTTTCGTCCAGCTCTTCACGCCGCTGCCAAAATAAATCTTTCCACTTAAAATCCCTGATCAATTGCAGCAACGATTCATCACTACACAAAATAACCGCGCCGCCCTCATCAAATAAAGACAACATATTTTCAATTGGCGAACGTCGGCCCAGATCAATATTATTTTCGATACGTGCTTGTGCAGAAGGCACGTGAATAGAATTAATAACGGCTTTAGTTTTCGGAAACATAAACCAGGTTAGAAACTGAAAAAAATCATGCCAGTTTTCAGTCCTCGTTTGCACTTCCCCCGTAAGAAAAACACGTGGCGCGTAATGTTCATGAAAATGCCCTGGTTTACCATCCTGAGGGACAACCTTTAAGGTTTTTCCCGCCAACGTTTTTATTGGTTGCGGTAATGCATCTAAAACAGCCTGGTAATCTTCAAGTGCAGGCCAGCCTTGTTCGAACTGAGAAAACTTTTCAAGCCAGGGTTTTAGTGGTGTAAAAATAGGAGAAAAAGATGAAAAATTCACATCCCATTTTTGAATTGAATCGATTTTTTGAGAAAACATAATAATACTTTAAGGCGCCAGACGTTCATGACACCATTCACCAGCATCATTTATAGTGTAACTAAACCTGTCGTGTAAACGGCTGTCACGCGCCTGCCAAAACTCTATCATAGTCGGTTTAATGCAATACCCGCCCCAAAAAGACGGCAAAGGGATTTCGCCCTTAGAAAATTTTTGTTTCATTTCATCAAACATAGCATCAAGCAAGGCACGGTTTTTTACCACTTTACTTTGATGTGAAGCCCACGCACCTATTTGACTACCACGTGGACGCGAAAGAAAATATTTAAGTGACTCCGCGCTTGTAATTTTTTCTGCTGTTCCTGTTACTTTGACCTGTCGCCCCATGGAATACCAGGGGAAAAGTAAACTGACTTTATTATTTTCTTTAATATGCTGAGCTTTACGGCTGGCATAATTGGTAAAAAAGATAAACCCATTTTCATCAAACGACTTTAACAGCACTGTACGCTGCAATGGCTGACCTTCACTATCGACTGTTGCCAGTATCATTGCGCTGGATTCAGGTTGATCGGTTTCACCGGTTTCAATGTACCAGCTTTCGAACTGTTTAAATGGATTAGAATCTAAAGCTGTGCTTTCTAAGCCTTCGGCCATTAATTTATCACGTAATTGTGAGGTTTTTAAAGATACTGGATATGTATTCATATTAATTTTTAGTTCTGCGGCATTAATGGGTTACAGTTGTTCACAACCACTTTACCTTGCAACATATTTCCTTTGGAGTATTCAGTAAATAAACATTTATTTGTTTTTGGATCATAATTCTCAATCCACAGGTTCTCATCTTTCCAGGTCGCACCAATATGACGTTGTCCATCAGGCACGGTTAAAGACATGACACCACCGTATTTTTTCACAAAAATTTGTTGAAAATGAAAATAATACGCGCCCCAACCTGTGATAAATACGATACCTGCGGCAATAAAGGCATATTTCCATTGATCGATTTTGTGCCCCAGAAAAACCAATAAGGCAATAATTAAAGCAAAAACCGTAATCCAATATAAATAGGTGACCATAATACTTTCCCCCGTGACAAAACTATTCTGCTAAACTGTGTATTTCTAATTAGCAATTATACCCTTATCCCCTGCTATGTCTTCAAACTCACAGATAATTTTAAGCACCCTTAATGCGCGTTATATACATGCATCGCTTGGCTTGCGTTATTTATTGGCTAATATGGGAGCGCTACGTTCCCAAACTCAGCTTATTGAATTCATTATCAATAGCCGCGCTATTGATATTGCTGAAAATTTATTGCAAAACGACCCGAAAATTATTGGGTTAGGTGTATATATCTGGAATGCGGAAGAAACCTTACAGCTTGTTAAACTGCTTAAACAAATTTCACCACAAACCATTATTATTTTAGGAGGCCCCGAAGTCACCTACGAAACGCAGCAACAAGAAATTTGTCAGCTGGCAGATTATGTTATTACTGGTCAGGCAGACATTAGTTTTAGAAAAATCTGTGACGATCTGTTAAAGAATAGAAAACCGCTGCAAAAAATTATTAAGGCCGAGCATTTTAAACTCAACGATATTGTTTTGCCTTATCGTGAATACAGTGATGAAGATATCAAAAACAGAGTTGTTTATGTTGAAGCGTCACGCGGTTGTCCTTATAAATGTGAGTTTTGTTTATCTTCATTAGATAAAACCGTTTACCCTTTTGAACTCGATTTATTCCTGGCTGAAATGCAAATACTTTTTCAACGAGGTGTGCGTAGTTTTAAATTTATTGATCGTACTTTTAATTTAAAAATTGCGACCAGTATTAAGATAATGGATTTTTTTTTAGAAAAAATGGAAGACGATGCTAATCAGCTGGAAAAAATATATTTACACTTTGAGCTAATTCCCGATCACTTACCTGAAAAATTAAAAACCGTCATGCAACGCTTTCCTGATGACAGTTTACAATTTGAAATTGGCATACAAAGCTTAAACCCGGATATCCAAAATACTATTAGCCGAAAGCAAGACGATAATAAAGTGGCTGAAAATATGAGCTGGATTCGCCAGCATACCTCTGCACATATCCATGCAGATTTAATTATTGGTTTACCCGGAGAAACGGTTGAGAGTTTTGCAAAAGGCTTTGACCAACTGGTGGCAATGGATCCTCACGAAATTCAGGTTGGCATTCTTAAACGATTGCGCGGCACACCCATTATTCGCCATAGTGAAGAATATGATATGCGTTATAGCCCAACCGCGCCGTATGAAATTTTAAGCAATAACATTATTGATTTTAAAACCATGCAAAGACTAAAACGCTTTGCACGTTACTGGGATATGATTGCGAACTCTGGTCGCTTCAAGCACAGCAAAGCATTACTACTGGGCGAGCAGCCCTTTGAAAACTTTTTAAGCTTGAGTGATTGGTTGCACGCGAAAACAGATCAAACTCATAAAATTGCCCTACCCCGTTTATTTACCTTATTGCGTACCGCAATGGTAGAAGAATTAGACCTGAATAAAAGTTTAAGCGATGAATGTCTGCTAAAAGATTTTTCTGAATCCGGCATTAAAGGCCATCCGAAATTCTTGCAGCAAAATAATCATAATGCGACAAAAGAAACAAGACGTCGCTCAGAATCCAGACAACAACGCCATAAGTCTCAACTCTAAAATATAAAAAAGGCAGGCGAAAAAAAACCCCGTGTTAGCCTTGAGCTAAACACGAGGTTTCTTTCAAACCACAAATATAATTGTAATTATACAGTTACGTTTGAAGCTTGTGGGCCTTTAGGACCGTCTTCTACGTCGAAAGTCACTTGTTGACCTTCAGCAAGAGTACGGAAGCCATCGCTTGCGATTGCAGAGAAATGTACGAATACATCTTTGCTGCCGTCGTCTGGAGTGATGAAACCAAAGCCTTTAGATTCGTTAAACCATTTAACGTTACCAGTTGCCATATTGAAATTACCTCATATAATTTTTTTAAAAATAAAGTGTTACAAATCTTACAAGGAAATTAACAGGATAAAACGTCTGACAAGAACCAGTAAATTGTAGCGAAGACAATTGTACCCCTTTTTTTGAAAAAAAACACCATATCCACCCTATTTCTCCAAATTTCTATAAGAATTCCATATGAATTTTTTATTACAAAAAAGCCCTAAACACCTATTTTTTATGCATACATTAGAATTTGCTAACCTTTAATCAAAAACTCCTATATAATGCGCATTCACATTCGGGTGCGCATCGGTCTGCACCTAATTATTGGTCATCCAGTGTTATTCCGCTGAAATCGCCATAAAACACGCTAAACGCAAGTTTTCGCCTACGACCGTCCCAATCAAAATGATTCTGGTAGGCCTATTCTCATTATTTGGAGTACATCTTCGCATGTCATTTGACTCGCTCGGCCTATCGGCCGAAATACTTCGTGCTGTATCTGAAAAAGGCTACACCACCCCAACCCCCATTCAACAACAGGCTATTCCTCTCGTTTTAGAAGGCCGTGACTTGATGGGGGGCGCGCAAACCGGTACGGGCAAAACAGCCGGTTTCACCTTACCTTTATTACAACGCCTGCTTGATACCACTAAACCGCATAAAGGTCGCCGCCCTCTTCGTGCCTTGGTACTAACACCAACACGTGAACTTGCGGCACAGGTACACGAAAGTGTGCAAATCTATGGCCGTCACCTGCCTCTTAAATCAGCCGTTGTCTTTGGTGGTGTTAGTATTAACCCACAAAAAATGAAACTGATTAAAGGTCTGGATATTTTAGTCGCGACCCCGGGGCGTTTGCTGGATCACGTTAACCAGCGTTCAGCCGACTTATCCAATATTGATATTCTTGTTTTGGATGAAGCCGATCGCATGTTGGACATGGGCTTTATCCACGATATTAAGAAAGTGCTTGCACTACTGCCTAAGCAAAAACAAACTTTATTGTTTTCAGCCACCTTTTCTGACGACATTAAAAAATTAGCGAATAACTTACTAAACGATCCTGCTCTTATTGAAGTGGCACAAATCAATACGACCGCTGAACGCATCCAGCAAGTTGTTCATCCTGTTGATAAAGGTCGTAAACGGGAATTACTGTCCTTCTTAATTGGCTCGAAAAACTGGCAACAGGTTTTAGTCTTTACCCGCACTAAACATGGCGCAAACCGTTTAGCGGAACAATTGGGCAAAGATGGCATTCCGTCTGCTGCCATTCATGGCAATAAAAGCCAGGGTGCAAGAACACGTGCGTTAGCTGATTTTAAATCCGGCAAAGTACGCGTATTAGTGGCAACCGATATTGCGGCACGGGGTATTGATATTGATCAGCTTCCTCATGTCGTCAATTTTGAGTTGCCAAACGTTGCAGAAGATTATGTTCATCGTATTGGCCGTACCGGCCGCGCCGGTAACGAAGGTGAAGCCATGTCACTTGTCTGTGTTGATGAACTTAAGCTTTTAAAAGACATCGAACGCTTAACTAAAAATGAAATACCTAAAGTGATAATAGAGGGTTATGAAGTTGACCCATCAATTAAAGCTGAACCGATTCAAAACGGGCGTGGCGGACGACAGCAACAACCAAGACGACGTAACGGCGGAAATAATGGTGGCATAAATGCTTCCAATAATAATCCTGCTAAAAAACCATCGCGTAAACCAAAAGGTAAACCGTCAAGCGATCGTTCATCAAATGGTACATCTGATTCACCCTGGAGCAAAGCATCAAAAAACAGAACTCACTCGGGCAGTAACAAGAATCACCGTCAAGCCAACTCATAAAGTTACTGATGCTTAGCATGCAAAGGCGGGGGTAATCCCCCGCCTGACAGCATCAATAAATGTTTTACTTTCTGTAAGCATGTCTGTCTACGTTCCTCCATAAACATATCAAATATAAGTCTATACAAAAACATCAGGAAAATACGCAATATAATCTTCAGCTATATTCATAGCTGCCGATAGAATGGGTATACCGTACTATTATGTCCAGGGAGATGACATGCATACGTTTTTGTATTCAATAATTTTACTCTTCGCAATACCACATATCACTATCGCGTCAGAAAAACTGGTCTTTACAGGAATAAAAGGCGCCGTGAATTCAGATATCGGCATGGACGTTTTAACTAAAGCCTATTCGCAATTAGGTATAAAAATTTTGTACCGCCCACTACCTGGAGAGCGAGCATTAAGAGTTGCTAACTCAGGAAAAGTGGATGGTGAAGTCTTTCGCATAGCGAACGTTCAGAAACGCTATAAAAACCTTATACAAGTTCCCACCCAGATCAATATCCTTCCCGCCATAGCCTATACAAAAGGAAAAAAAATTAATATTAATGGTTGGCACAGCCTTAAATCTTACCGGATTGGTATACAGGTAGGAATAAAATTTGCTGAAAGAGGCACTAAAGGTATGAACCCAACACGTGTTGATACAAATGAACAACTTTTCAAAATGCTCGACAGTGGTCGGATTGATTTAGCCATTGCCGCGCAAAGCAACGGGCTAAAAACGTTAAAAAAATTAAATACAAAACAAATCTCCGGATTAACACCGGCAATCGAAGAATACCCTCTTTATCATTACTTACATAAAAAAAACGCTCACCTGATAAATAAGTTAAATGCCGTTTTAATAAAGATGACCCGGCAAGGTGAAATCAAAGCTATACGAGAGAACCATCTAAAAAAATTTAGCCGGGATAAATAAGACCCCAGAACATGTTATCTGTTAAATTAAAACATTCTGTTATCACCCGCTTACTAAAACTTGTGTTTGGCTCGTACCTGATAATCACCGTTGTATTAACAGCAACTCAAATGTACACCGAATACAAGTTGACCGAAGACTCTATACGCCAGGAAATTGAAAAACTGCCCCGCACCTATGGCCCAAGTTTGGCTAATGCACTATGGACCTTTAACGAGGAATCACTACACACTTTGCTTATAGGCATGTATGAAATACCGGCGGTACAAGGGATTAAAATAAGCTATGAAAACGAAATTAGAGCAATCGGTAGAATTATAGAAAATGATGATAGCCAATCTATTTATAGTGCTGAAAATAAGCTTATACAAGTTGACAATACTTCTCTGCTTAATTCATTAATACCGCTCTCATTCCCCATTTTTTTCACCGAAGAAAAGAACAAAACCTTTAAAATAGGAACAGGAACAATTTACAGCAGTTCAAAGGCAGTATTTGAACGTGTAAAAAACGGCTTTATTTTAATACTGATTAACTCATTTATAAAGACGTTTTTGTTATGGTTGATATTTTTTTATTTTATAAAAAAAATACTGGCTACCCCGTTGCAGCAGCTTACTGATGCAACTCAAAAAATAGATATGTCCAATTTATCATCCAGCACAATATCTATTAACAACAAAGAGCATGACGAATTATACCTGTTAGAAAAATCATTCAATGGCATGATAAATTCATTAGCTAAATCCAAAAAAAGTCTTGATGAGCATCAAACAAACCTGGAAGACGTCGTTAAAGAGCGCACTAAAGAATTAATAGGTGAAATTGAGGTGCGTAAAGAAGCGCAGGATATTGCTGAAAATGCTTCAAAGTTAAAAGATGCATTTATGGCTAATATCAGCCATGAGCTACGTACACCCATGACAAGTATTTATGGGATGAGCTGTTATCTTGAAGCAACAGAAACAGATACTGAAAAAAAATCACAACTTAAAGTCATTAAAAGAAATTGTGAACGGCTTATTTCTTTAATCAACGAAATACTGGATTTTTCAAAATTAAAATCTGATTCTACAGAGATCAATGCGCAAAAGTTCAAGCTAGAAAAATGTGTATCCAGCGCTGTCGATATTTTAAATGTATTAGCCCAGGAAAATAACCTTGAAATAAAATTCACACTAAATAATACCCCCTCAGAGATATATGGAGATGAGGCAAAACTACATCAAATACTCGTTAATTTAATAAGTAATGCCATAAAATTCACACCATCAGGACGGATCGATGTTAACGTATCTATATTTGATGAAAGTGATGACTATTTACTATTTGCTGTAAAAGACACCGGTATTGGCATAGAAAAAGATAAACAGGCGAGTATCTTTCAAGAATTTGTGCAGGTTGATGGCTCAACTTCACGTAAATATGCCGGCACAGGACTTGGACTGGCTATTGTGAAAGGTTATGTTGACATGATGGGAGGGAAAATCTGGATTGATAGTGAAAAAGACATCGGCAGCACTTTTTCTTTCACTCTTCCGATAACCTATCAAAATAGTTCAGCTTCTTAACAGCAAAGTATATTTCCGCATCACATTCTTATGCTGCTATCATTAGTATAATTCACCTATCAAATAAATTTTATGAAAAAAATTGCTATTTTTGTTGATGTACAAAATATTTATTACACCACAAGAGATGTCTTTGGGCGGCAATTTAACTACCGTACACTTTGGCAACAACTGTCCCTACAGGGTGAAATCGTCTCTGCCACCGCGTATGCCATTGCACGCAATGATGATTCACAGATAAAATTTCAGGATGCGCTAAAACATATTGGTTTTACAGTAAAACTCAAACCTTACATCCAACGTAAAGATGGTAGTGCAAAAGGCGACTGGGATGTCGGTATAACCATTGATGTATTAGAAACTGCCAAACACGTTGATACCATCATATTACTTTCAGGCGATGGCGATTTTGATCTGCTGCTGCAACACGTCATGTCACAACATAATGTGATAACAGAGGTTTACGGTGTCGCTGAACTCACCGCGCGCTCCTTAATTGATGCTGCCAGCCATTTTAAACCTATAAATAAAGAATTATTACGTTAAGTCTTATTCTCTCTACGCAAGAATAATGGCATAATACGCGGCTTTTCCTACTTCGATAATTCACTGGATTCCCACATTGATTACTACAGCAAATATTACTATGCAGTTTGGCGCCAAGCCATTATTTGAAAACATATCCGCAAAGTTTGGTAACGGTAATCGTTACGGCCTCATCGGTGCTAACGGTTGTGGTAAATCAACCTTTATGAAAATTCTCGGTGGCGATCTGGAAGCCACTTCGGGCAATTTTTCAATCGACGTTAATGAAACTCTCGGTAAACTTGGCCAGGATCAGTTTGCTTTTGAAGAATATTCCGTCATCGATACTGTCATCATGGGTGACGCAAAACTTTGGCAAATCAAACAAGAACGTGATCGTATTTATTCTTTGCCTGAAATGAGCGAAGAAGAAGGCATGAAGGTTGCTGAGCTTGAAACCGAGTTTGCCGAGCTTGATGGATACACCGCGGAATCTCGCGCGGGTGAATTATTACTCGGTTTAGAAATTCCTGAAGAACAACATTTTGGTTTAATGAGTGCTGTTGCACCCGGCTGGAAATTACGTGTGTTATTGGCTCAGGCTTTATTTGCGGATCCTGACTTTCTACTATTAGACGAACCGACTAATAATCTCGATATCAACACTATCCGTTGGTTAGAAAATATTCTGAATGAACGTAAAAGCACCATGATTATCATTTCGCATGATCGCCACTTTTTAAACAGTGTTTGTACCCACATGGCTGATTTAGATTATGGCGAGTTACGCCTCTACCCCGGTAACTATGATGATTACATGACAGCATCCACCATGGCACGTGAACAACTGCATGCTGAGAATGATAAGAAAAAAACACAAATGGCTGAACTACAGGCCTTCGTCAGTCGTTTTTCTGCTAATGCATCCAAGGCAAAGCAAGCAACCTCGCGCGCTAAAAAACTGGAAAAAATTGAGCTTGCGGAAGTTAAAGCTTCAAGTCGTAAAAGTCCTTTTATCCGTTTCGATCAGGATAAAAAATTATACCGAATTGCGTTAGAGCTAGAAGAAGTCAGTAAAGGCTTTGAGGGTACACCTCTCTTCAGCGATTTAAACTTATTAGCCGAAGTCGGCGAACGTATCGCCGTCATTGGTCCCAACGGTATTGGTAAGACAACATTACTACGTACCCTGGTGCATGACATAGCGCCGGACAGCGGCACAATTAAATGGTCAGAAAATTCAAATATTGGTTATTACGCACAGGACCATTCGGGTGACTTTGAAACAGACATGTCTTTGTTTGACTGGATGAGTCGCTTCAAACAACCCGGTGATGACGAACAAACCGTTCGTGGCATATTAGGTCGCATGCTGTTTTCACAAACTGATATCGATAAGCCTGTTAACAAAATATCAGGGGGTGAACAGGGTCGTATGATCTTTGGTAAACTGATGATGCAACACCCGAATATTTTAGTACTTGATGAACCGACCAATCATCTGGATATGGAATCAATTGAAGCGCTCAATCTTGCTTTGGAAAATTATGAAGGCACGCTTATTTTCGTCAGTCACGACAGAGAGTTTGTTTCTTCACTCGCAACGCGTATCATTGAACTATCTGCTACAGGCATTAATAACTACAGTGGTACTTATGAAGAATACTTACGTGATCAAGCCGCAGCCGGAACATAAAAAATGAAATTACTCATCCGTAATCTTGCCCGCACAACAACAGAAGAGGAACTACTTCATTTGTTTGAGCCCTTTGGCACAGTACAGTCCTGCAATCTGGTTATGGATAAAGATACGGGCGAATCGAAGGGATTTGGCTTTGTTGAAATGCCAAAGCAAGGCGACGCCAAAGCGGCAATGAAAAGCATTAACGGTAAAGAAATTGCGGGCAGCAAACTCCGCGTTAAAAAAGCTGAAACAAAGTAATGTCTGAAAAAATACGCAAGCAAGATCCTTTGCATGGTATTACCTTAAAAACCATTGTCAGCGAATTGTATGATAAATATGGCTGGGAATCGCTTAGTCAAAAAATCAATATAAAATGCTTTAGCAATGACCCCAGTATTAATTCAAGCCTAAAATTTTTACGTAAAACAGAATGGGCACGAAAAAAAGTCGAGCAGTTATATCTGAAACAAAAGTAACGCTATATACAAGAGGAAAAGCACGTGAAAAATAGCGATAAAATAACTATTCATTATTTCACCGATATTCTATGTGTCTGGGCTTATCTTGCACAGATCAGGCTTGATGAAGTCATCAAAACGCATTCTTCAGATATAAAAATCATCTATAGTTTTATGCCCATCTTTGGTAATACCGAACACCGTATTGGTGCTGGCTGGAAAGATAAAGGGGGCTTTGCTGGCTTTTCCGAACATATACATGAGGTTTGTATTGATTATCCACATATTGAACTGCATAAAGATATTTGGAAAGTCAACACACCAAAAACATCAAGCAGCAGCCATTTATTTATTAAGGCGGTACAAACATTAGTTGCATCAAAAGATATTAGTAATACAGCGCAAAAACAGTTCCAGCAACCTTCGCTGCTTGAAGAACTCATCTGGCAAATTCGACTGGCATTTTTCCGTGATTTAAAAGACGTCAGCAACATGGATGTTTTAATGGAAATTGCATCATCATTAAACTTACCCACTGAAAAAATACAAACCGCTTTAAATAACGGTAGCGCTCTGGCCGCTTACTCGCGTGATATAGAAATCAAAGATGAATTTAATATAGAGGGAAGCCCAACCTATATCCTGAATGAGCGCCGTCAAAAACTTTATGGCAACGTGGGTTACCGCATCATTGAAGCAAACATTCAGGAAATATTAAACAAACCGCATGTTGAAGCCAGCTGGTGCTAATCATTAGAGATAACCATGTCAACGCCTCATATAAATCTTAACAAGCTAAAAACAATTATCGTGCAGGCGGCGAAATCGGAATTATTACCGCATTTCGCCAATATTGCACATAGCTGTAAAACCGATAACAGTATCGTGACTGCAGCAGATATTGCCACTCAGAAAAATATCACTCAGCATTTAAAAGAAAGCTGGCCTGATATACCTTTGCTCGGCGAAGAAATGACTCCAACAGAACAAAAACAGCAACTTAATTCAGATGAAGAAGCCGTGTGGTGTCTTGATCCGCTTGATGGCACCAGTAACTTTGCCGCAGGCATTCCCTACTTTGCAATATCACTGGCTTTACTTTGTAATGATAAAGCTATTTTAGGTATTGTTTATGATCCAATCAGGGATGAATATTTTCAAGCGCAAGATTTGAATAATGACTTAAGTGTTACCCTGAACGATCAGGCGTTAAATATTATAACGAATGAACGCACTGTTAAAAATGCAATGGCGATTGTTGATTTAAAACGTCTGCAACCGCAACTTGCGGCACGCATAGCCACTGCACAACCTTTTGCATCGCAACGAAATTTTGGTGCTTCAGCATTAGACTGGTGCTGGCTTGCTGCAGAAAGGTGCCATATTTACTTACATGGTAATCAAAACATTTGGGACTATGCTGCCGGTGAGCTTATCTTTCGTGCCGCAGGGGGATATTCTTCAACATTACAGGGGGAAAAAGTATTTAAACAGGTTTTAGAAAAACGTTCTGTGGTTGCAGCGATTGATAAAAAACTCTTTAAAGAATGGTTTCAATACTTAGAGAACGCATTATTCAAATGAGAATGTTTCATAACGGCTTATTTTAACCGCGTTGTCCCACCAGCTTTGAGGCAAACCTGCCTTTGCTTTTAAGTGGTTTAAAAATTCTTTTTTATCCGGCAACTGTTCCCAGACCGTGGGTAAAAAGGTGCCCCGATTATGACCAAACTCAAGTATCAAACCATCAATATTTGGACGAATCTGTTGTAGTAAGTCTTCCTCACTATCAAAGTTTATTGGCTCAGGTTTTCCCAGAACAGAAATATCAATCTCAAGTTCATCATACTCCTTTTTTTCAAGCCCTGGAAAACGGGGATCCTGAAATGCGGCGGAAAAGGCATGTTCAGCAATATCATTAATCAAAGGTTGATGCGCTTCAAGAGTACCAATGCAGCCGCGTAATTGTCCATGTTTATGCAAGGTCACAAAACTGGCTGCATGTTGCTGTAAATTTTCAGAGTAATCAGAAGAAACAATTTGCAACGCACAGCCCTTTTCTAGTCCATGCTGAATCGATTGACGTGCAACCTGCAGGCAAACTTGTTGGTCGTCATGGCTTATACTAATGGAAGACATATGCACCATAACCTACCACACGACTTTTATCACCCGCCGTGTCGCCCGAATTTCGTAAATCAAGCAACTCAGCAGTGAGGCCTTTTTCCTGCGCCACCGCTATCATTCCTTTTAATCCATTGCGACCACAGGCATCATCATAACTAATTAAATCGGGTTTTAAGTTTTCAATGGCATCGCTTGTAGCACGATCAAGTTGTTTCGCTTTTGAGTACTCATGATAATGGCTCAAATCAGAACTAATAATAATTAAGGTATGCTCATCACAGCTTTGATTTTTGCCACACCACAACTGATTAATCACTTCAGCCACTTCATGACGGTCAGCATCGCCAACCACGATCGGTATTAATGAAAACGATCCAAGAATTTCCTGTAAAAAAGGCAATTGAACTTCGAGACTGTGTTCTTCACTATGAGCCCGGTCTGAACGAATAACCTGAGAGAGATGAGAAAGTTGCTGGATACTATCTTGATCGATAGGAATCATGCCCAAAGGTGTATTGAAATAATCTGCCTCCGGTACCGCTAAACCCGAAAAAGCAACACGATGCGAGGGGCCGAGCAATACAATACGGTTTATTTTATCTTTAAAAGGAAGAAGCTGATTATAGGCCGTGGCAGCAATCGGCCCTGAATAAATATAGCCCGCATGCGGCACCACAAGCGCCTTTGGCTGTTGCTCAACTTTATCATTTGCCTGTAGCAGATAAGATAAAACATCATCTTTAAGTGTCTTTTCATTCGCAGAATAGAACATTCCGGCTACAGCGGGTTGTCGAATTTTATGCATAACAACACTCTCCTGCCCTTGTTGCTAATAATCGTTATTTAACTATTATTATAATAATAAGGGCAATTTGACCACTTGCAATAGCAATATAGTGACAATATATAGGTAATATAAGCGAAACTAAATGGGATTATGATGACGACTTCATCTGACATTGATAGCTCTGTTGTTAAAACAAAATACTGGCATACACTCGATGATGGCCGTGTGCAGTGTGATCTGTGTCCGCGTGAATGTAAATTACACGAAGGGCAGCAGGGTCTGTGTTTCGTCCGCGCTAATCAAAATAACGAACTTGTATTAACAACCTATGGGCGTTCAAGTGGATTTTGTATCGATCCCATCGAAAAAAAACCTTTAAATCATTTTTTGCCCGGCACGCCTGTTTTCTCTTTTGGAACAGCCGGTTGTAATTTGGCCTGTAAATTTTGTCAGAATTGGGATATCAGTAAATCCCGTGAAATGGATACCTTAGCCGATGCAGCCAGTCCGGAAATGATCGCAAAAGTTGCAGCAGAACACGACTGTAAAAGTGTCGCCTTTACGTATAATGATCCCGTTATTTTTCATGAATACGCCATTGACGTTGCTAAAGCATGCCGTGAAAAAGACATTAAAACCGTTGCCGTGACCGCCGGTTATATTAGCCCGGAACCACGCGTTGAATTTTTTCAATGGATGGATGCCGCTAACGTCGACTTAAAAGCCTTTAGCGAACGCTTTTATCACAAAATTACGGGCGCTCATCTTGAACCTGTTCTGGATACTTTAAAATATATTAAACATGAAACAGATTGCTGGCTGGAAACCACCACGCTGATTATCCCGGGTGAAAATGACTCTGAAAAAGAGCTCACTGAAATGTGTGAGTGGGTCGTCGAAAATTTGGGGCCTGATATGCCTATGCACTTTAGTGCCTTTCATCCTGATTTTAAAATGATGGAGTATCCGTCAACGCCGCCTTCAACCCTGACCATGGCCAGAGACATCGCCATGAAAGCAGGCGTCCGTTATGCTTACGTGGGCAACGTGCATAATAAAGATGCAGACAGTACCTGGTGTCACCAATGTGGTGAGCTTTTAATTGAGCGTGACTGGTATGAGTTAGGCAAATGGAATATCAATGCCGAAGCTTGTTGTGCATCATGTGGTACTAAAGTGGCAGGGGTATTTGAAACAACGCCCGGTCACTGGGGTGCCAAACGTTTACCACTAAGAATGAAGCATTAAAAAAATTACCTGCTGCTCTCTCTTTCTTAAAAACGACACGTTACTGTCTAAAATATAGATCAACCTTACCTTTCACCTCGTTTAATATTAAACGGTTTCTTTTCTTGCTAACAAGTTGCCTGGCATTTTTGATTTTTAATAATTTCCAGCTCTCAGGTATATTTAACACCAGGCCGTTAATCGAGGTCGGAGCGTTTAACCTTAAATGATGTTTTTTGCCGACGCTTGAAACATCCAGCGTTACTTTATTGCGTGCAGACCACCAGTCTCCAAATTCACTAATTTTACCGAACCAGGAAAAAGGTTTTATCGCTGTTACAAGTCCCTTTTGGAAATCCAGCTTATGCCCCAGAATATTCGGATGGATAAGAACAACATACAGACCACCATAACGACTTATCTTATGCGCCAATTCTACTGCCTGCTCTAATCGATCACCCATCTTAGGCGGCAACTCATCTTCTATCGTTATTGGAAACTCAAATATTGATGTTTCACTATAGTTATCGCGGTTGTAGTTAAGTTGAAAGGGTAAGTGTGTCATCGAAACATTTGCAGTGACAGATGAACTATATCGGTAACCCGTTGCTTCTAATGACTCTGGCAGTGACAGTGGATTGCTTAAATGTCCGGGTCGAAATGAAATAACATTATTATCCGGTAAAAAATAATCAAGCAAAAACTTACTTACCCTTAGCTCGCCTAAAACAGTTCCATTGTATGTTTCATTTTCATCCTGAACATAGGGAACATAATCCGGATATTTTTCATCGCCGGAACCAGGCTTAAATATCTGGAAAGATTGGGAGTGTGATACTGAGTGACTGCCTACTTCAACATTTAAGGCTTTAAGTTTTTTTAAATTATCTATATTTTTATTATCGAAAAATATTTTGTCATTCCAGTCACGAATATACTTTGTTTGAATAAAGTGTGTAGCAGAAACGTCTTCATCTTGTTCGTGCTTGGCATAAACCAGCGCATTTTCAAGCGACTTATTATAGTCAATATCATGTGTAAGAATCACACTAAGATTTTTCCCATCGGGTACCGTGCCTAATGTCACAGCTGCAGGTTCATGCCGTAAATATATTGCTTTAATTAATCGTAATAGATTATCGACTGATGACTCAAAGCCATTTGCGTACGTTTTTGCCACCGTGCCTAATCGACGGTTATATGCTTTAAGAAGATAGAATCCAATATCAAAACCTATCGCATAGGTTTCAGATTTATTATATTTGTTATAAACGATCGCGGCAGAATCATCATTATAAACGGCTATCGGTTTATGTTTTGGAGCCTGGTATACATGAGTACCAAAAGACAATTGACCTTTATTTTTTGTGCTTAGTTTAATACTCCTAAACCCAACATCCATTAGATCTTTTGTGATTGCGTGCACAGGTTGAAGCTCAACCCGGTTATTATCCACTGATGACTTAACCGATTTAAAGCCAAAAATGGATGCCAGACCTCCTCCAAGTACATTGACAGCGATAATATTCCCACCTTGCTGTGCATAATCCGCGAGTTTTTTTAATTGCCGTTGTGTTAGTAATTTTCCTGATATCCCCGGATAAACAAGCATGACTTTATGCTGCAAAGCGTTATCAATATTATTAGTAATACGAAAAGGAATACCAATTGTTTTAAGGCCATGCACTAACCCTAACCAGGAGGAGTCAGGATTTGTCAAAAAAATAACCAAACGGTTTGAATCACCTGATTCATAGTCACGCCAGTTTGCCTTTGCCGGACTTTGTATTACTGCAACTGTATCAGGACCAGAAACATCCTTAAATTTAAAAACTTTGCTGGAGTGAATCCAGTGCTCACCAAATAAGTAAGGGTATGCAAACACAAAGGTGACAGCGATAAAAATAAGTATAAAAATGGCCTGAATAATTCTGCGTACTGTATGTTCTTTCATCGTAACTATTTTTCATCGAAGTCAATATTTAAGGTTAGCTACCCGCATGGTACAGTCAAAACCCAATAATAATAACATTAAAAAAAATGAGCATTTAAAAATTAAGTATATCCTGCGAAGTATGGTAAATTAACACAATGAAGACATATTAACTGAGGCCGTTAAATATAATATGTATATTGAACAAACCGCCCCCTTAACCTCAAGTAGATACATAAAATGACAGAAGCAGCAAACGCTGAAACCGTGTTGATCATCGAAGACGATGATCAGATCGCCTACCTTTTAACCTTTATGCTTGAAAGAGAGGGTTACACCGTTGTCGGTGCAACAGATGGCCAAATTGCACATGATCTTATCAATAAAATTGAGCCCCCAAAGCTGGTCTTACTGGATGTGATGCTTCCATTTATTGATGGTTTTGATTTAATTAAACTGATTAAAAGTAAAACCGAATGGGAATCCGTCCCTGAGGGATCCCCACAAAATTACGCATCACACTGCGCTTTAAACTGTTGTTGAAGCGTAGTAAGTGCTTGATGGAAATCCTCTCGCTTAATATCAAGCACTTGCTTGTTTAAAACTCGGCCCCCTAA
>Ga0316208_1000436_pt1 | contig 52103 bp, 56 predicted proteins | sample 3monopyrite_MG_FD_204944 | JGI IMG/M metagenome (GOLD analysis project Ga0316208, IMG submission 204944) | Microbial mat bacterial communities from mineral coupon in-situ incubated in ocean water Damariscotta River, Maine, United States -... | ecosystem: Environmental > Aquatic > Marine >... | reverse complement strand
TGGTTGATGCACTACCATGAGCGGCAGTTAGCGCATCTTGCATATTTTTAGCGCTAAAAGCATCTTTTGGCCATGCTGCGAGTACAGTGTTTGGACTGATTAAACCAGCGCCCACTGCAACAGCAACCGTGCTACTGGCTAAGCTGCCTTTTAAAAAGGTTCTGCGTTGCATTTTTAATTCTCCTAAAAAATTATTTTATGTCATTACTATAAAGTAAGGGTCCATTCAACAAGGGCATCAATTTCTTTACCAGAAAGAACGCCATATTTACCAAATGGAGGCATCATTGAATGTGGGTTAGCTTTAGTAGCATCATAAATTTGAGCTCTTAATTTAGCTTTGTCTGGAAAGCGAGCTTTCATTGCAACTAATGGTGGTCCAATGTTGCCAGCTAAATGTGCCCCTTTGTAAGAATGGCAAGTAAAGCAATTACCTTTCTTACGATTTTCGGCAATTTTTTTACCTTGCGCAGCTAGCTCAGAGTCTGCGAGTACAACGGGTGCATAGCTCATAGAGCCTAATACAACAGCAATTGCACTTGCGGCAGCGACGATCATGACGGGTTTCCGCATGGTTTTCCTCCTCGTTCAAGTATTTGTAGTTAGTTAATCTTTTACGATTAATTGTTTTTTTGTTTTGTTGCCAATGTACCGGCAGATGCTGATTACGCTCGGCAACAACACCTGAAACCAAGCATACATGAACGCAAATTTATGGCAAGTCTTTACTTTTATTTAAGTAAATAAGGAAATAGTGAAATAAAGAAGAGTTTGTTGTGTGAATTTTACGAAGTAAAAGTGGTTTATTTTAACTCTTTACGATTTAAAATTTCAATTTCATCTTGTAACTTTTCTTTCTGTGCGCTTAATCGACTTTCTGCATAAAAATCCAGATTAGGTGTTTTTAAAGCAATATTAATTTGGCTTAATGCTTGGTGCGTTTGACCAATAGAGTAGTAGTATTGCGACATTGTTTCATACGTTGCGGCTTGATTGCCTAACTTAGTTTCAACTTGCGATAGTAGCTTGTAAAGTATTGGTAAAGAGTTAGCCGTTCTTAAATGCTTTGTTAGAATATCTTTTGCTTGCCTATATTGCTTTTGTTGAATCAGAGCTTCGGCATAGTTTAATGTTAGAGGTTGGTTGTTTGGGAAATCATCAAGTGCATCCTTATATATGCGGCTTGACTCGTTGTATTCTCCTGATTTTGCAGAGATTTGAGCTTCAGTTATTATGTAAGCGATTCTAGATGGCGACTGTTTGCGTAATTGCAAAATAATGTTTTTAGCTTTATTGAGTTGGTTATTTTTTAATAGTGCTATTGCATAGCCGTATCGAGCTGCATTTTTGTTTGTATACGTTTTACGTTTTATTTGGGATGCGTAATTTTTTAGCAATAGCTTTTCATCCATCTCGTTATTAATTTTAATACGTTCCTTCATTAAGTAATACATCTCTGAAGATGGAGGTTGATGCAGTGGCATTTGGTTTGCTCGAAGTTTAGCTTCAGCCATACGGTTTTCAGATATAGGATGAGAGCGTAAAAACTCAGGGCCTTGTGAACCGTAGAGACGTGACTCTTTATACATTTGTTCAAAAAACGTCGCCATGCTATGCGCATCATATCCGGCCTGATTGAGCATTTTAATGCCAAGTCGATCGGCTTCTTTTTCATTACGTCGGGTAAAATTTACTGCAATTTGTGCGGTGCCGCCTGCAATACTTGCTAAAGCAGCTTGACCTAAATCATTACCACCGGCTCCTAGGATTATGGCTGCAATAAGAGCAGCCAAAACAGGGGTTTCGTAGTTTTGACCAAGATCATAGGCTCGGGCGTGATGTCGCTGGGTAACGTGAGCAACCTCATGGGCGAGTACAGAGGCTAATTCGCTTTCGTTTCGACTTGCAAGGAATAATCCGTAGTGAACACCGATAAAACCACCAGGTAAAGCAAAGGCATTAATCGTTTTATCATCGACAAGAAAAAATTTAAAACGGTAATACTGATTCCCACTCACAGAAACCAATTTGTTTCCTATATCGTTGATGTACTGATTTAATAAAGGATCTTCTATTAGTTTACCGGCTCGACGAATATTTCTAACAACAGCTTCTCCCATCAATTTTTCATCTGTTAATGTTAACGCCGTTGCTGCTGACTCACCTATGTCGGGAATATTGAGTTCTTCTGCAAGTAGTGTAGAAGTATGGATAAAAGACAACAAAATCAATAGGATGTGTTTAATTCTGTGTTTGGGGTTAGCTGTCATTTTAGTCTTATTTGAGGGCATGGCTCGATATTATCATTCATTTTATAATTTGTGTGTACATTATTTATAGTGTCGAATATGACAGTAAAAGGGGAGAAGGTTTCAAATTAATTTGATGAATTATTGTTAAAATAGTATATAATTAACTACTTATATGGAATGTAAGAGTAATGTATACAGGAGACGGAATGCCAGTGGTAAATGAAATTGAAGTTACTGAGTTACATGAGTTAATTAATAATACTCAGAAACGCATAGAGATATATGACGTAAGAAGTACCCATGAGATGAGTAATGGCACAATTCCCGAAGCGCAACATATGCCATTACACACTATACCGAGCAAGGTAATTGATTTAACAGATAAATACCCAATTGTTCTGTATTGTTATATGGGGACACGATCGGTACAAGCGTGCAGATACTTACAAAATGCTGGTTTTGAAAATGTATTTACACTTCGGGGTGGATTTCAAGCTTGGCAATCAAGTGGTTTGCTAGATTTAGACGTTTAATTTATTAGACAAATATCGGTCACTTAGTAATAATGACTCGGCTAACGAATTGAATATTATATAAAACTTATATTAGAACATTATTGGGTTGTTATTCTGTTTTAAATGACATATAAATGTTCTATCTTAATGATTCTTAAAACATTTAAGTTAATAGACTTAAAAACAAAACAAAGGAGCTATCATGGCTAATTTTGATCAAGAACTCGACGCGTCAGGTTTAAACTGCCCACTTCCAATTTTACGTGCTAAGAAAAGTTTAGCAGGTATGGATACTGGTCAAGTATTACATATTATTGCAACCGATCCAGGTGCGGTAAAAGATTTTGAAGCTTTTGCTAAACAAACTGGAAATGAATTAATGGAATCAAAAGAAGAAGGCGGTAAGTTCGTTTTCTTGATTAAAAAGAGCTAGCCTTTAGGGCTAGTTTTTTATTTCATACATATCGTCAGGGACGCGTAACTTTAAATAGAATATGACTAAAGGCATTGTTATGTCGAATAAAAAACTCGCGATTATTGCTACAAAAGGTACCCTTGATTGGGGGTATCCGCCATTTATCCTTGCCTCAACGGCGGCAGCATTAGGGTATGATGTTGAAATATTTTTTACTTTTTATGGTTTACAGCTATTAAAAAGAGATATGAAAGTGTCGGTGAGTCCCTTAGGTAACCCTGGTATGCCTATGCCAATGGGGATGGATAAATGGTTTCCAGTTATCGGAACAGCTATTCCCGGCATGCAAAGCATCATGACTATGATGATGAAACAAAAGATGAAGGCGAAAGGTGTTGCAAGCTTAGAAGAATTACGTGAACTTTGCATAGAAGCTGAAGTTAAAATGATAGCATGTCAAATGACGGTTGATTTGTTTGATATGAATCCAAGTGATTTTATTGGTGACGTTACTTTTGGTGGTGCAGCAACATTTTTCCAATTCGCTGGTGAGGCTGATATAACATTGTATATTTAGTGCGCGTTTTTTTTACGCGCACTTATGCCTTGTGTGCGAAACGCATGGGCTGTTAGCTGGAAGGTATACACTGGTATAAAAGCTTATTCTGAAAAAAGCCTAGATATTTTATCTAGGTTTTTTTTTCATACTCTAAAAAACCATATTAACACCAACACTTAATACGGTCGCATTGGAACGGTATGTGCCATTGTATGCAGTTGTACCGTTCGGATCGCTTGCAAATGTATAGCTTGTACTTGAGTTAACATTTCGGTCTTTAAATTTCACCAACATTAAACCCGTTTCAAATTGATAAGTACCAAAATCATATTGATAACCAATAGAAAATAATTGGCGATCAGAGTCAGGAACTCGTGCAGTAAAGTAGTTATCGCTTTGTGGGGTTTTATCATATGCATAGCCAAATAAAATTTGGTGTTTATCTATTTTATATTGTGCGCTTGTTCGATACGTTATCGTATCTTTCCAATTATTAGTACTTAGAGTTAGAGTTGATTGATCTGAGCTGTTGCGTATGTTTAGATTATCGTAAACATTCCATCCCGTATGCTCAATATCGAGTTCAAGCTTGAGTGTATTGTTTACTTTGTAATTGATACCTAGGGTTAACATTTCTGGAAATGTTATATCAACTTCAATAGGTGTTGCTGGGCTTGTGCTAGCTGTTCCCGTAGCATTGGCATGTACGGCTGAACGATAAGATAAACCGAATGATATGTCTTCATATGTACTAATTAAGGCTACATTCATACCATAACCTTCCCCCGTACCTTTTATTACTGTTGCATGAGAATTAAATTGTAAATCTAATAATTCGTAATAGTTGATGCCAACAGCAATACCTGTATTTGGTGTTAATTGGTAACCTAAATTAACATTCGTGTTAAACATTTTTATTCGACTAAGATCGGTTTCAAGTGCCGCTATACCACCAAAAGATGAAAAAGTATTTCTTGGCCATGCGGTTTCTAATCCGAAAGGGCTATGAATTAGCAAACCAAGAGAAAACTTGTTTGAAAGTTGGTTGCTTATAAATAAGTTGGGGACATTGAATTTAGATTTGCCGTTACCTTGAGTTGTCGTTGTTCCAACAGTTACTTCGGTATCGTATTCAATGTGTATAATGTTTGAGCTGAGTAAGTAGCTATTTGGTTCTTTTTCACCTGAAGAATAGAGTGTCATTATGGCTGGGTTATAAGCGATGGCACTAATGCGTGAGGTGTCGGCAACAAGTGCATTGGATGTTGCTACACCGGCAGCAGTATATTCTGGAAGTCGAAAGCCATTAGCGTAAGCTGAGGAGTAATGGCCAGCGATTAAGCTGAACCAGCATAGCGAAAGAAATGAAAGTTTTGTTTTTTTTATTAACGTCATAGTTTCGGAGCTTCTCAAATAGTTGTTTCTGGTGTTTAAATCATTGAAGCATTCATTATCCATACGTATTTTGCGTTATGCAATTGTTTACTGAATAGGGTAAAATTCGCTACATACGTTATGCGTGGGCTCTTTTATTTTTATACTGGGCAGAATCTACTAACCTTCTGATTTATTTAGTTTTTATGAGGCTGAAATGTTTACAAAAGATATGAATATCGCGAGTTTTGATGATGAACTATGGCAATCTATGCAAAAAGAAAGTGTGCGCCAAGAAGAGCATATCGAGCTCATTGCATCAGAAAATTATACCAGTCCTCGAGTGATGCAGGCACAAGGTTCGGTTTTAACGAATAAATATGCAGAAGGTTATCCGGCCAAACGTTATTACGGCGGCTGTGAAAATGTTGATGTTGCCGAACAGCTCGCTATTGACCGAGTAAAAGAATTATTCGGTGCAGATTATGCCAATGTTCAACCACATTCGGGTTCGCAGGCAAATGCAGCTGTTTATATGGCACTCTGCCAACCTGGAGATACGGTGTTAGGTATGAGTCTAGCCGACGGTGGTCACTTAACGCATGGCTCAAAAGTCAGCTTCTCAGGTAAAATATACAACGCAGTTCAATATGGTTTGAATAATGAAACGGGTGAGATCGATTATGAGCAAGTTGAAGCCTTAGCAATAGAACATAAACCTAAAATGATTGTGGCGGGTTTTAGTGCCTACTCTCGTATTGTGGACTGGCAACGTTTTCGCGATATTGCTGATAGTGTTGGTGCATATTTAATGGTTGATATGGCGCATGTGGCTGGCTTAGTTGCGGCAGGTGTTTATCCTAGCCCTGTTGCTATTGCTGATGTAACAACATCCACGACGCATAAAACATTACGTGGTCCTCGTGGAGGCATTATTTTAGCGAAGCGTAATGAAGAGTTAGAAAAGAAATTTAACTCAGCTATTTTTCCTGGTATTCAAGGTGGCCCTTTAATGCATGTTATCGCGGCAAAAGCGGTTGCGTTTAAAGAAGCCCTTGAACCTGAATTTAAAACGTATCAAAAGCAGGTTGTTGTTAATGCCCAAGCAATGGCTAAAGTTTTAATTGAACGTGGTTACAATATTGTATCGGAGGGGACGGATAACCATTTATTCCTTGTCGATCTCATTAATAAAGGTATGACCGGCAAAGAAGCGGACGCAGCATTAGGCGCAGCAAATATTACCGTTAATAAAAACTCTGTGCCGAATGACCCTCAATCACCATTTGTTACCAGTGGTTTACGTATCGGTACGCCAGCGATTACCACGCGTGGTTTTAATGAAGAAGATGCAACACAACTCGCAGGTTGGATATGCGATGTGTTAGATAATCTGGGTGACCAGGCTATTATCGATTCAGTTAAACAAAAAGTATTAGCAATTTGTAAGCGGTTACCGGTATATAGTTAAGCATTGATCTAGTTAAACTGACAAAAGGCGAGTTAGATGTATTGTCCATTTTGCAATGCTGAAGATACAAAAGTTATCGACTCGCGTTTAACGAACGATGGTTCTAGTGTTCGACGACGACGAGAATGCATTAGTTGTAATGAACGCTATACTACCTTTGAAACAGCTGAATTGGTTATGCCTAAAGTTATAAAAACCAGTGGTGTTCGTGAACCTTTCAACGAAGAAAAACTAACCGCTGGTATTTTTCGTGCCTTAGAAAAACGACCTGTTGATACCAATGAAATAGAAAGCAGCGTTAGTCGTATTTTAAAACGTATTCGAGCAACCGGTGAACGAGAGCTGAAATCAAGTCTCATTGGTAATTGGATTATGGATGAATTGCGAGATTTAGATCAGGTTGCCTTTGTTCGGTTCGCATCAGTCTATCGTAGCTTTGAAGATGTGAGCGCTTTTCAAGATGAAATTGAAAAACTCAAAAATACTCCATCGCCGGAAGATAAACGTAAACAACAATCCTTGTTACCTGATCCAGAAAAGTAACAAGAAAAATAAATAACAAAATATAAATTTATTATGTCTAACTTCAACGCTTACGATTATGAATTTATGTCTCGCGCTATACGACTTGCGAGAAAGGGCTTAATGACAACGCAGCCTAATCCTCGAGTGGGTTGTGTCATTGTTAAAGACAATCACATTGTTGGTGAAGGTTGGCACAAAAAAGCAGGTGAAGGGCATGCAGAAGTTAATGCATTGTTGCTAGCAGGTAAACAAGCAGAAGGTGCAACGGCTTATGTCACCCTTGAGCCATGCTGCCATACAGGTAAAACACCGCCTTGTACGAGTAGTTTAATTGATGCGGGTATTATGCGTGTTGTTGCAGCGATGCAAGATCCTCATGATAAAGTGGCAGGACAAGGTTTTAAACTTTTACAAAAAGCAGGTATTGCTGTTGAAGTGGGTTTGTTAAACGATCAAGCGCAAGCGCTGAACCCTGGTTTTATAAAACGTATGCAACAGGGTTTGCCTTTTGTGCGCATTAAAATGGCCATGAGTGTTGATGGTCGTACCGCAATGGCATCGGGTGAAAGTAAATGGATTACATCTGAATCAGCGCGCAATGATGTGCACCGATGGCGCGGGCAAAGTTCAGCGATGTTAACGGGTATAGGAACCGTGTTACAAGATAACCCCTCTTTAACTGCACGGACGGGGATGCAGCTAAATGAACAACAACCTTTGTGTGTTGTATTAGATAGTGAGTTACAACTGTCAGTTGAAGCAAAACTCGTTCAGTCTTCTGGCAAGGTTCTGGTGTATACAACGAGCCAAGACGTAAAGAAAATTAATCACTTAGAACAAGCGGGTGTTAAGGTCGTCAGTATCGGTAACGATAAGCTAGGCCTTGATCTTGTTGAAGTGTTAAAGCACCTGGCCTCGTTAGAAGTGAATGAAGTTATGGTTGAGTCGGGAGCAACGCTTGCCGGCAGTTTTATTTCGGCTGGTTTGGTCGATGAGCTTATCATTTACATGGCACCAGTTTTGATGGGCAATCAAGCACGAGGTTTGTTTAATTTGCCATTTATTGAGAATATGAGTCAAAAAATACAGTTAAATATCAAGGAAATGCGCCAATTTGGCGATGATATTCGAATTATCGCAACACTCACCTGATATACCTTATATAATGGTCTGCTATGTTCACTGGAATTATTGAATCGAAAGGTCAGATCGAAGCCGTTGTGCCTACCGGCGAGGATATGCGCGTGCGCGTAACAACCGGTAAGCTGGATTTAGCCGATGTTGCTTTAGGTGACAGCATTGCGGTAAATGGTGTTTGCTTAACGGCGGTTGAGTTACCCGGTGATGGATTTTGGGCTGATGTGTCTGGTGAGACATTGGAACATACTACTTTTTCTAAATTGGCTGTTGGAACTGTGGTTAATTTAGAAAAGGCGCTCACTCCAACAACACGGTTAGGTGGGCATTTAGTGAGTGGCCATGTAGATGGTGTTGGAGAAATTGTATCGCGTTCAATTGCTGGGCGGTCGGAACACTTTAAAATTAAAGCGCCTGATGAATTGGCAAAATATATTTCGAAGAAAGGTTCGATTTGTGTAGAAGGTATTAGCTTAACGGTTAATGCGGTTGAGGGAGCGGTATTTGAATTAAATATTGTTCCACATACCTTAGAAGAAACAACCTTGCAGTTGTTAAAAGTCGGTTCAAAAGTAAATTTAGAAGTTGATCTTATTGCCCGTTATTTAGAACGGCTCGTTTTAGGTGATGATGCGGCGAAGTCAACAGTAGAAACAAGCAACGTTAATTTAGAATTTTTAGCACAACATGGTTTTATAAAGTAAATGATATGGCATTAAATACAACTAAAGAATTAATAGAAGATTTTCGTCAAGGTAAAATGGTTATCTTAATGGACGATGAAGATCGTGAGAACGAAGGCGATCTAATTATTGCTGCAAGTTCAGTGAAACCCGAAGACATTAATTTTATGGCGCGCTATGGTCGAGGATTAATATGCTTAACCTTAAGCGAGCAACGTTGCGAGCAACTTAAACTCCCCTTAATGGTGACAGAAAATACTGAGTCGCAAGGAACAAATTTTACCGTAACTATTGAAGCGGCCGAAGGTGTAACAACAGGAATTTCTGCAGCAGATCGTGCCGTTACCGTACAAGCGGCAGTTGCTGCTAATGCAAAACCATCAGATCTAGTTCAACCAGGGCATATCTTTCCATTGATGGCGCAATCCGGTGGAGTCTTAACAAGAGCTGGGCATACTGAAGCGGGTTGTGATTTAGCCCGACTTGCTGGTAAAGAACCCGCGTCAGTCATAGTCGAGATTTTAAATGAAGATGGCACGATGGCGCGCCGACCAGATTTAGAAGTGTTTGCTAAAGAACATAATATAAAAATCGGCACCATTGCTGATTTAATTGAATACCGTTTACACAATGAAAAAAGTGTCATACATGAGGCAGTGTCAAACTTGCCAACAGAATTTGGTGACTTTAAATTACATGCGTTTAAAAATGCACATGATGGTAGTGCTCACCTTGCGTTAGTAAAAGGTGAAATTGATTCTGATAAGCCGGTACTTGTTCGAGTACATGTTGAAAATAGTATTTGTGATTTCTTTGCCAGTAAACGTGCTGATTGTGGCTGGCCGTTACATGATGCAATGAAACGCGTTGCTGAAGAAGGTGTGGGTGTCGTTGTAATTTTACGCCCAAGCAATGCTGATGATTCAGTTATTCATCAAGTGTCTCGTTATAGTAAAGAAGATAATAACGAAGAGGGTAGTGCTATAGAACATAAAGACGATTTGCGTACTTTTGGTATAGGCGCACAAATTTTGTCTGAATTAGGTGTTCGGCATATGCGCGTACTGAGTGCACCGAAAAAAATACATGCGCTATCAGGTTTTGGCCTAGACGTAGTGGAATACGTTCACGATTAATGAGAGCTCAAATAACAGCGTTAAACCCGCCTCAAAATGCTCATTTACTATGCGTAAACTCCGCTTTTTCGTTGGCTTTGCCTTGTTCTTTAAGCTCTCATTAATCGTGATAAATTGAGTTAGAATAGATTAAGAATTTTATATTTAAGGATTAGAAGAATGAATACAAAAACAATAGAAGGTGGTTTAGTTATTAATGGTGCGCGATTCGGTATTGCGGTTGCACGTTTTAATAGTTTTGTTGTTGAAAGTTTACTTGATGGTTCAATCGATACATTGAAACGTCATGGTGCGAATGAATCTGACATTGAAGTAGTACGTGTTCCTGGAGCTTTTGAATTGCCTTTAGCTATACAACGTATGGCAAATAAAGGGCAATACGATGCCATTATTGCGCTTGGTGCAGTGATACGCGGTGGAACACCTCACTTTGATTTTGTTGCAGGTGAATGTGTAAAAGGTATGTCAATGGTTTCTCTCCAGGCAAATATTCCTGTTTCATTTGGTGTGTTGACGGTTGATACCATTGAACAAGCAATCGAGCGTTCTGGCACTAAAGCGGGTAACAAAGGTGCAGAAGCAACGTTGTCTGCAATTGAAATGGTTAATTTACTTAAAGAGATTGGTTAGCACTGATGCTGAGAAATTATAAATGAAAGTAAGTGCTCGTAGTCGTGCAAGACAGCTCGCTGTTCAAGGTTTATATGAATGGCATCTCAGTGGTAATACAATTGATGATATTGCAAAGCAATGTTTAGACGCTAAGCGCGGGAAAAATATTGATGAAGCTTATTTTGAAGAATTAATTTTTAAAGTCTCATCAACAGTCGAATCATTAAACGATAAATTAATGCCGTTTTTGAGTCGTAAGATTACTGAGATTGATCCGGTTGAACGTGCAATCTTACAGCTTGGAGCATACGAATTAAGTCAAAAAATTGAGATTCCATACAAGGTTGTGATTAATGAAGCAATCGAACTTGCAAAAACATTTGGTGCTGAACAAAGTCATAAGTTCGTAAATGGTATTTTAGATAAAGTTGCAGCTCAAAGTCGCGAAGTAGAGTTTAAAGCTAAAGATAACTCTTCAAAAATAAAAAAATAAAAAAACATGTCACTTTTAGAATTTGATGTTATTCAAAAATACTTTTCTAAAATAACAAATACAAATAATAGCGCGAATATTCCTTTAGCGATTGGGGATGATGCTGCTATTGTTTCCTTACCTGAAAAAAAAGAACTTGTTATTTGTACAGATACTTTAAATGATGGCATTCATTTTCCTATTGATACTTCTGCCTATAATATTGGTTATAAAGCACTTGCGGTAAACTTAAGCGATATTGCTGCAATGGGCGCAACACCAAAATGGTTCACACTAAACGTATCCCTACCTAATATTAATACAACATGGCTGCAAGATTTTACAAAAGGTTTAGCTGATTTATCTGCGCAATACAAACTTGATTTAATCGGGGGAGATACGACTCGTGGCCCTCTTAGTATAACGATTACCTTAGCGGGCCATATATCTAAAGGGCAAGCGTTAACTCGATCTTGTGCTGATATAGGCGATAAGGTTTATCTTAGCGGTTGCACTGGTGATGCTGCTATTGGTTTAGCGACTTCATTAAATAATGTTATTGTGGATACACCTGATGATTACTTTGTTAATCGTTTAAATAAACCAACGGCTCGTGTGGAATTAGGTCTATCTTTAGTTGGTATTGCCAATGCCTGTATCGATATATCAGATGGTTTGTTAGCGGATGCGCTACATATAGCAAATGCTAGTCAGTGCGGTATTCAATTGAACTTGGATTCTATTCCTTTGCCAAAGATTAGCAATAAAGAGCAAGCTAGACAATATGCGCTAAGTGGTGGCGATGACTATGAACTTGTTTTTACTGTTCCTAAAAACAAACAGCAAGCTCTAGATAATATAATTAAAAAATCAGAATTAACCATTACTTGTATCGGTGAAGTCGTTGAGAAAAAAGGTATTGAAGTTTTAGATCAAAATAAAAAATCAATTCAGTTATCAATATTTGGTTATGAACACTTTAAACAATAAAATATAGGTTAGATATGAATGCAGTAAAAAGACCAACCGCAAAAATGTTACTTAATCCTATTCATGCCATTAGCATGGGCTTTGGATCAGGATTATCACCTTTCGCTCCTGGAACAGTTGGAACACTTGCTGCAATCCCTCTTTATCTTTTAAGTGTGTACTATATTGACTGGTCTTTCTCAGAGCCTAATAATTTTATTGTCTTAGTGCTAATCATGTTTGTTATTGGTTGTATCTGTGCACATTATACGGGTAAAGCATTAGGAGTAACGGATCATGGTGCTATTGTATGGGATGAGGTCGTTGGCTATTTTGTGACAATGTTTGTTATCCCTCATAGTGCAATATCTACTATCGAATTTGCAGTCTGGCTTATAGTTGGTTTTTTCCTTTTCCGTTTTTTTGATATATTTAAACCTTGGCCTGCAAGTTGGGTTGATAAAAATGTTAAAAATGGCGTTGGTGTAATACTTGATGATGTTATTGCCGGCGTTTTTTCAGCTGCAGCGTTGTATATTTGTTTTAAATTATTTGGAGCTTAACATGTTACGTATTGTAAATTTATTGGCTGTTTTATTACTATATCCTACTTTTGTTATGGCTGGAGAAGTTGAAATTAAGCACGTTGAACTTCGCAGTAATACTGGAGGAGGCAAATGGACTTTTTATGTCACCCTTAAACATGATGATACTGGTTGGGACCACTATGCCGATGCATGGAGAATTGTTGATGATGAAGGCAAGGTGATAGGGAAGCGTGTTTTATATCATCCACATGAGCATGAACAGCCTTTTACCAGAAGCTTACTAGGTGTAAAAATAGCAGAAGATGCTATTATTTATGTGGAAGCTCACGATAAGGTTCATGGTTGGAGTAAAGATAGAGTTAAAATTGATTTTGATTTTGCTGAAGGTGACCGATATAGAATAGGTTCTTATACCCGCTAAACCTATTTTGTGAAATATATACTGAAATAATTTTTCTAATTATATTAATGGAATGATTGTGAAAAAAATTAAACTAAGCCTTGCTTCTGTATTGTTTGTTTTTCTGATGGAAATACATTTTGTATCGGCTCTTAATGTTGTGGTTATGGCTATTTTTGGTGAAATGGTTATTTTGAAAGTTGATGGTACCAAGCACAAATTAAGAGTGGGAGATAAAACACCTGAAGGGATAACCCTTGCTGAAATTGATGGCGATACGATTATATTAAAACAAGGTAATAAAAAAAGTCGTCATAAGCTTGGTGGGCAAGTGAGTTTTGGTGTGGAAGGCAGTCGTAGTAAAACGGTTAAAAAACATCAGGTAGCTAAAATTTGGCCGCAAGGTGATATGTACGTAACACATGGTTCTATCAATAAATTTGCAGTAACTTTTATGGTTGATACTGGAGCTACTTGGATAGCCTTGGGAGTGCCATTAGCTAAACGGATGGGGTTGAATTATTCTCGAGGTACACCTGGTTTTGCCGGAACCGCTAGCGGGACTACGCCTATTCATAAAATCAAATTAAATACCGTACGGGTCGGCGATATTATTATGCATAATGTTGAGGCTGCCGTAATACCTAATTTGTCAGGGCATGTTTTGTTAGGCAATTCATTTCTAAAACATTGTGAAATGACAAGAACTAAGCAAGTAATGATTTTAAAGAAAAAATAAATTGAGATAATTATGGAAAAAAGGTGGCAACCAGCCACCTTTTTTATAGTTATTATACTAATAAATTACTATTACTTAACTTTCTCAATCAACGCATAAGCTGAATGATTGTGAATAGATTCAAAGTTTTCAGATTCAACAACATAGGACGATATACGATCTTCTATATTAAGTTGTGCAGCAACATCTCGTACCATATCTTCAACAAATTTCGGATTATCGTAAGCACGTTCGGTTACAATTTTTTCGTCAGGACGTTTCAATAAACCATATAGCTCACATGAAGCTTGCTTTTCTACTAGGTCGATTAGTTCTTCTACCCAGATAAATTCTTTAATCGTTGCGGTTACCGTAACGTGAGAACGTTGGTTATGTGCGCCGTAATCAGATATTTTTTTAGAGCAAGGGCACAGGCTTGTAACGGGAACAACCACTCTTACTTGCAATGAAGTTTCACCCTCATGCACTTCACCAATAAAAGTAACATCATAATCCAGTAAACTTTGTACACCTGAAGCGGGTGCTGTTTTGTTTACAAAATAGGGAAACGACATTTCAATGTGTCCAGATTTGGCTTCTAGTAATTCTGCCATTTCAATAAGCATATCTTTGAAAGATTTAACGGATATCTCACGTTCATGATTATTTAAAATATGCACAAAGCGAGACATGTGCGTGCCTTTAAAGTCATGAGGTAAATTTACATACATGTTGAAATTCGCAATGGTGTTTTGTTCACCTTCACTCCGATCGCGAACTCTTATTGGGTGACGAATATCTTTAATACCCACTTTGTTTATAGGTATGTGGCGTGTGTCTTTACTATTTTGCACATCTGACATAACTGCTTCGTTCATTTTAATCTTCCTCGGTATAACTGACACAGGCACGATCGGTTTCCCAAATGGTGACATTTTTAACCGCTACACGTGCATCGTTTAATTCTTTACTTAATATGGTATAAAAATAGGCGGCAAGATTTTCTGCCGTTGGGTTTATTTTATCGAAAGGTGGGATATCGTTTAAATTACGGTGATCCATTTTTTCAATAAGGTTTTTGGTTGCAGCTTTAATATCGCTGAAATCGACACCCATCCCTATTTCGTTTAATTCTCTACAACTGACATTAACTTCAACTTTCCAGTTGTGGCCGTGTAAACGGCTACAAGGGCCATCATAATCCCGAAGGAGATGTGCTGCGGAAAAATCCGTTAAGATTTTCATAGTGTAACAGGAAGTCATAATATTTACTTGAGTGTTTTAGTTGGGTATTGGCTAGGCTGGCTGTGTGGCTTTTAGACTAGGCTTAAATGTTTTTCATGTCGCTGATGTTTAAAAAAATGTTCAATTTGCGCAATTATATCAGAGCTAGACAGTTTTGCCTCGCTTAATACTTCATCGCGGCTAGCATGAGCTTGGAATTTATCGGGGAGGCCAAGATTTAACACAGAAATTGAACGGTTATTAGCAAGTAAGCACTCATTAACAGCGCTACCGGCACCACCCATTACTACGTTGTCTTCTAAAGTAACGAGTATTTGGTGTGAATCAGCAATAGTTAATATCGCATCTTCATCAAGTGGTTTGATGAAACGCATATTGATTACACTGGCGTTTAATACGTCGGCCGCTTCTGTTGCTGCTCCGAGTAGTGCGCCGAAAGAAAGAATTGCGATTGATTCACCTGTTCGTATCGTTTCGGATTTGCCGATAGGTAATACTGTCATTTGTTTTTTAACCTTAACGCCCATCCCCGTGCCACGCGGGTAACGTACTGCACAGGGACCATTGTGTTGATAACCTGTATAAAGCATTTGACGGCATTCATTTTCATTGGATGCCGCCATCACCACCATGTTTGGTACGCAACGTAGATAACTTAAATCGAAGTTGCCAGCATGGGTTGAGCCATCGGGGCCAACAACGCCAGCGCGATCAATGGCAAATAACACGGGTAAATTTTGTAGGGCGACATCGTGAATGAGTTGATCGTAGCCGCGTTGTAAAAAAGTAGAATAAATTGCAACAACGGGATGAACACCTTCACAAGCAAGGCCTGCGGCAAAGGTAACGGCATGCTGTTCAGCAATACCTACATCAAAGTATTGGTTAGGAAAACGTTTGGCAAAATCGACTAAGCCTGAACCTTCTCGCATGGCTGGAGTAACCGCGGCGAGTTTAGGATCTTGTTCGGCCATATCACATACCCAGTCACTAAAAATTTGGGTATACGTAGGGCCAGTAGAGGTTTTTGATTCTAATTTCCCAGACTCGACATCAAATTTACCGACGCCATGATAAGCACATGGATTTTCTTCGGCAGGTTGATACCCCTTGCCTTTTTTAGTCACAATATGCAGAAATTGAGGGCCTTTTAAATTCCGCATATTCTTTAAGGTGCTAACTAATGTATCGATATCATGGCCATCAATCGGGCCGATATAGTTAAATCCAAGCTCTTCAAATAAGGTCCCAGGAACGACCATACCCTTCATATGTTCTTCCGTTCTGCGAGCGAGCTCCCAAACACTAGGCATGGCGCTAAGGACTTTTTTACTGCCTTGCTTCATACCAGAGTAAACTTTGCTCGATAAAACGCGCGCAAAATAATTCGACATCGCGCCCACGTTGGGTGAAATTGACATGTCATTATCATTAAGAATAACGAGCAAATTAGCATCTAAATCACCAGCATGGTTGAGTGCCTCGAAGGCCATGCCTGCGGTGAGTGCACCATCACCAATAATAGCCGCAACATGACGTTCTTCGCCCATTTGCTTTGCTGCAACGGCCATACCTAATGCTGCGCTAATGGACGTGCTGGAATGGCCCACACCAAAGGTGTCATAGACACTTTCATTACGTTTAGGGAAACCGCTCAAGCCTTCTTTTTGGCGCAGTCCAGACATTTTGTCACGTCGGCCCGTTAGAATTTTATGTGGGTAACTTTGGTGGCCGACATCCCAGACTAGCCGATCATTCGGAGTGTCAAAGATGTAGTGTAGGGCAACGGTGAGTTCAACCGTACCGAGTCCTGAGGACAAATGTCCACCTGTTTCACTTACAGTTTGAATGACAAAATCTCTAAGCTCATCAGACACTTGCCTGAGCTGTTCTGGTTTCAATGCACGCAAATCTTGAGGGTACTTAATGGTATCGAGCAAGGAAGTGAGTGAATTTGAGGACATTAATGGCTAACCAGTGTTGAGATTGTCTATATAGTTTGAAGCAAAAAAAGGATCATGCGTTGTTTCACCCTTTTATGCAAGTGAACTTAGCGCCTGTCTAGCGCAGAATACTGCGAAATTAGAATTCTCGGCCAATAATATAAGCAGATAATTCTCTGAGAATTTGGGCATTTTCGCCAAACATATCGAGATGGGATATGGCATCTTCATGTAGCTCTAGGGCTAATTCCTTTGACTCGGCTAAACCTAAAATTGTAGGGTAAGTTGGTTTGTTGAGTGCTACATCAGAACCCTGTGGCTTTCCAAGGATTTCGGTAGAGGCTTCTATATCAAGGATATCATCTTGAACTTGGAAGGCGAGGCCAACACATTTACCATAATGGTCGAGTGCTTCTAACTGCTCTATGGTAGCAGTGGGTTGGCATAGTGCACCAAGCTGCACACTTGCCCGAATTAAAGCGCCTGTTTTATGAATATGCATATTTTCAAGTTCAGCAATGTTCAGTGTTTTTCCAACAGACTCTAAGTCAATGGCTTGTCCGCCTGCCATTCCGCGCGATCCACTCGCCTCAGCAAGTATTTCTGTCATTTTTAAAACATTTTTAGCGGGAATTTTTTTGCTTAATTGAGTCAGTATATGAAATGCGAGGGGTTGAAGTGCGTCACCAGCGAGGATGGCCATCGCTTCACCATAGCGAATATGGCAAGTTGGTTGGCCACGACGTAGATCATCGTCATCCATTGCAGGTAAATCGTCATGAATAAGAGAATAAGCGTGAATCATTTCAACTGAGCAGGCTGGGTTATCTAAGACCACTTCGTCAGCATTGAGGCATTGGCCGACGGCATACACTAAGACGGGTCTAATACGTTTACCGCCTAATAAAACAGAACTACGCATTGCCTGGTGCAGTCGAGAAGGTTGAATTTCATCGTCAGGCAAATGACTTTCCAATGCTTGGTTAACACGTTTTTGCCAAACTAACATCGATTCGGCTAATGATAGGCTTTTAATTACTTCTTTAATGGTCATGACTTTTCTTTGAGGGTATTTAATTTTTATATATTTTACTGGACGTCTAATCTTCTAGAAAATCTTCAAGTTCGGCTTGTTCCGATTTATTAATAAGGATTTGTACCTTTTGTTCCGCTTCCTTGAGCGCGGTTTGGCATTGTCGTGTTAAATCAACACCGCGTTCAAATTGCTTTAATGAATCTTCAAGAGATATTTCTCCTTGCTCCATTGTTTCAACTAAACTTTCTAATTCCTTTAGGGCTTTTTCAAAGTCGAGTGGTTTCGTCTTTTTAGCGGCCGATTTTTTTGATGTTTTCTTTGGCATTGAAATGGCTATCTATTGTAAATGTTAATTTATGGGTAGTTTATACTAAATTGAGCCGGCTTAATAATACATAAGCGAATGTAAGTGGTTATGTTAGTTATAACAAAAGTACGATGAAATATTTTTACTTACATGATTTACAATAGATATTGTAAGTCTATGTAAATAGTAATAATTATTTATTTTACCCCTAATAGGTCAATCATGGATTTCTGTAACACATTGATTCTAAAGTATTATTTTAGGGCGGGTATTTGAATTAGCCTTATACAGTTTCTCAATTGGGTTTATGGTATGTACGGCTTAAGAAATTATCAGCTTCGGCTATCTTACTAGTGGCATCTACAAGTGTATAAGCGGGTAGTTTTGCGACTTATGTTTATGGCAATTCGACCTTCTCTAAAACTTAGTGGCGCAGAGACATATTGTTTATCTGTTGATATCGTAAGTGCGGGTGGTTTACCAATTGTATGCTGTTCAATGGCGACTATTGGTGATTCATCTATTGATGGTGGAGCACATACTCGATTCCTGACACAACAAGCTCACTTATACTTATGTTAGGTTTATTCGGTTTAGTAGCGGTTAAACGTAAAGCATAGTTAATACTTCTTACAGATAAAACCTCGCTTTTTAGCGAGGTTTTTTTTTAGCTGTAAAATGTGTCAGAATGGGTGAAAATATAAAAAGGTTCTATACAATCTCTAAATCAAACCTCAACATCATTGCTCGACCAGAGCACAATATATCTCGCAAAGATATTTCAAAAAGCGCAGTCAAGGTTTTATACACTTTAAAAGATGCTGGTTATGAAGGTTATCTTGTTGGAGGTTGTGTTCGTGATTTATTACTGGGACTTAAGCCAAAAGATTTTGATGTTGCGACTAATGCGACTCCAGAACAAGTAAAAGCGTTATTTCGTAATAGCCGAATTATAGGACGACGTTTTCAGATCGTTCATGTTCGCTTTGGGCGTGAAATAATTGAAGTAACCACCTTTAGAGGGCCTCATGACGACGAAGATCTAAATGTATCAGATGAGGGTATGTTATTAAGGGATAACGAATACGGTACATTAGAGCAAGATGCATGGCGACGTGATTTTACTATTAATGCTTTGTATTACACGGTAAAGGATTTTTCAATTGTTGACTATACCAATGGTATGGATGATTTAAAGTCGAATACTATTCGTATGATAGGTGAACCCAGTATTCGATTTAAAGAAGATCCTGTGCGTATGTTGCGCGCCATTCGATTTGCAGCGAAATTAAATTTTAAGATTCAGCATGATGATGAAGTTTCCATAAAAAACGCCTTGGATGAAAATATTCATTTACTTGAAGCGGTATCGTCGGCACGTTTATTTGATGAAGTATTGAAACTCTTTATGAGTGGTTACGCAGAAGCGGTATATGAGTTACTGATTAAAGAAGACATTTATCGTCGTTTGTTGCCTTTTGATAATCACACTCAAACTGATTTTTATATTGCATTTGTTAAGCAAGGATTAGCGAATACCGATACGCGTATACAACAAGAAAAACCAATTACTCCGGCTTTTTTGTTTGCGGTGATGTTGTGGCCTGCTGTTGAAATTTTAACTAAGCAATTACAAACTCAACAACATACATTGTATGATTCAATAAATATTGCTGGACAAGAAATTATTGAGCAAGTGAATGTACGTATTACGATTCCTAAACGTTTTCGATATATGATGCGGGATATATGGACGTTACAAGTAAGATTGCCAAGCCGTTTTGGTCGAAAAGCGTATAAATCTTTAGAGCAAAAAAGATTTAGAGCCGGTTATGATTTTTTATTGTTGCGCAGTCAAGTAAGTGATTTGTTAAGCATTCAAAATACGAATGATGTTAATCAATCATCACAAGCAGAGTTGAATGAGCTTTGCCAATGGTGGACTCAATTTCAAATAGAGTCTGAAGAAAATCGCAAGCAAATGATTAAAGCATTACCTAACAATAAACCAAAACGTAAAAAGAAAAAATCCAATAAAGTTAAGTGATTAATGTGCATACTGTTTATATTGGTCTTGGAAGTAATTTAGATAATCCTTTGATGCAAATTAAAACAGCTCTAACCAACTTGAATTTAGATGAAGGCATTAGTATAGATACGGTTTCAAATATATATCAGAGTGTACCTCTGGAAATTGAAGATAAAACGAATACAGATAAACAAGATGACTATATAAACGCAGTTGCTCGAATAACAACGGATTACAACCCAAATGAGTTGTTAGATATTTTACAATCAATTGAAAAAAAACATAATAGGGTTACCGAGTATCGTTGGGGGCCGCGTAGTTTAGATTTAGATATTTTATTATTTGATGATTTAGTTATAGAAAGCGAACAGTTAACGATTCCGCATATTGAATTAAAGAATCGAGATTTTGTTTTATATCCTTTAAATGACATTAATCCCGAACTGAATATACCTAAGTGTGGTCAACTTAAAAAATTACTTTCAAATGTCTCCAGTGAAAATTTAAATTTTATTGAATCAGCACCCAAAATAATATGATAAACCCAAGTTATATCAATCATCTTAAATACATCGTTATCGATGGTCCTATTGGTGTAGGTAAAACAACTTTAGCTAAAAAACTTGCGACAAGCTTTGGTTCGGATTTAATTCTTGAAGGGCCAGAAGATAATCCATTTCTTGAACGATTTTATAACGATCCAAAAGGCGCTGCTTTTCAGACGCAACTGTTTTTTTTGTTTCAACGAGCAAAACAACTGCAAGATATAAACCAAGATGATATGTTTCAACCCGTTAGAATTGCAGACTATTTAATGGAAAAAGATCGTTTATTCGCTGAGCTAACACTCGATGCTGAAGAATACAAATTGTATTGTCAGGTTTATGAGCATGTCACGATTAATGTGCCGACACCTGATCTCGTTGTTTATCTTCAAGCACCGGTTTCTGTGTTGCAAAAACGAATATCAAACCGTGGCCGTAATTATGAAAAAACAATTAATAATCGTTATTTAAGTGATCTCGGTGAAAGTTATGCTCGATTTTTTCACGATTATAATGAATCGCCTTTGCTTATCGTGAATGCAGAAGACATGAACTTTGCTGAAAATGAGCAGGATTATCAGCAATTGCTCACTCAAATCTCACGGCCACAACGCGGCCGGCAGTATTTTAATCCCTTATCGTCTAAACTTTAATTTTCTAACATCGTCAAAAATGTTAATCTTATGTTTATTGGCATACTATTCTTGCTAGGAATTTATTATGAATACTTTGAACTCACAAGCATTAACTCGTATTCGTAAAATGAAAGCACATGGTGAAAAAATCGCGGTGTTAACGTCTTATGATGCAAGTTTTACCGCTAGGATTGAACAAGCCGGTGCGGATGTAATCTTAGTAGGTGATTCATTGGGCGGCGTTATTCATGGGAGTACAAATACGCTATCTGTCACCATGGAAGACATGTTGTATCATATGAAACACGTTGCTTCCGCTCGACAGAATACGCTTCTTATTGGTGATTTGCCGTACCATAGTTATCAAACTCCAAGCCTTGCATTAGAAAATTCTAAACGTTTGATTAGTGCTGGTGCAGATATGGTTAAGCTTGAAGGTGCTGGTTTGGGAGAAGGTTCGATTTCTGAATCAATTGAACACATTATTAAAAATGACATTCCTGTATGTGGACATCTTGGTTTACTCCCGCAATCTGTTGAAGAGTTGGGGGGGTATAAAGTTCAAGGTCGAGAACAGGCGGCAGCAGAGAAAATGATTGCAGATGCTAAACATCTTGAATCTATCGGTGTGGATATGATCGTGCTTGAATGTATTCCGAGTGAATTAGGTAAAACAATTTCCTCTTCAATCTCTATACCAACAATAGGTATTGGTGCGGGGATTGATTGCGATGGGCAAGTGCTTGTTCTATACGATTTGCTTGGCATTACTCCAGGTAAGCATCCTAAGTTCGTTAAAAACTTTTTAAGTGTTGCTTCAGCAAAGCCAGATGACAATCTAATTGTCAGTGCGATAAAAACTTTTGTTGATGATGTCAAACAAAGCAAATTCCCAACTTCCGATCAAAGCTATTAACTCTATATTTTGATTTATGATTATTATTAAAACATCAAATGAGATGAAGGCTTGGTCACAAGCATGCCATGATGCTGGCGGGAGCATTAGCTTTGTTCCTACAATGGGTAATCTACATGCTGGACATTTAAGTTTGGTTGATGCGGCGAGTAATGTTGCCGATAAAGTCGTTGTTAGTATCTTTGTTAATCCCACTCAATTTTCCGCAGATGAAGATTTAGATACATATCCTAGAACCGAACAAAATGATTTAAAAATGTTAGCAGATAAAAATGTTGATGTTGTTTTTATGCCGACCACGAGCGAAATTTATCCCGTCGCTGAAAATATTCAATATCTTGAGGTACCTGATTTAGCTAAAGAGTTAGAGGGTGCATCACGGCCAGAGCATTTTAGAGGTGTCGCGACGGTTGTTAAAATTTTATTCGATTGTGTTGAACCCAATCATGCTTTTTTTGGTGAGAAAGACTTCCAACAGTTGGTCATTATTAAAGATATGGTCGAGCAACTGGGTCTGGATATTGCCATCCATGGTGAGAAAATCATTCGTGATGATGATGGACTCGCCAAAAGCTCACGTAACCAATATCTCAGTGTTGAGCAGCGCCAAAAGGCACCGGTTCTTTATCTGGCATTACGCCAAGCATCTAAAAACATCACTCAAAGCAGTATGACTAACGATGAAGTTGTGTCTCAATCCATTGAATTTATTGAGAATAATGGATTTTCGGTTGATTACTTTGTAATAAGGGATGCTTCTAACCTAGGTCAAGCAAAAAGTAGTAATAGAGTTATTTTAGTGGCCGCAATGCTTGGTACCACGCGATTGCTTGATAATTTGAGGTTAGACTAAGGCTTTTGATGTTGATATAGCCAAGAAAAAACGTAATTTTACTGCTCTAGGCTAGGCGTAAATCGAGTCTGCGTGTTAAAATTACCAAATATCAATAAGTTGGACAAACCTACAAATGCTTACCACCATGCTCAAAACCAAATTACACCGTGCTCATGTTACTCATGTGGAGTTAGAGTACGAAGGTTCGTGCGCAATTGATAGTCAGCTGTTGGAAGCGTCCGGTATTCGTGAATATGAACAAATCGAAATTTACGATGTAACGAATGGCGAGCGTTTTACTACCTATGCGATTCGTGCTGAAGCAGGTAGTGGCATTATCTCAGTCAATGGTGCTGCGGCGCATAAAGCCAGCGTTGGTGATGTCGTTATAATTTGTGCTTATGTTGGTTTAGACAATCAAGAACTTGCTAACTTTAAACCTAAACTCATCTATCTAAACGAAAACAACGAAATTAGCCAGACGCGAAATACTATTCCCGTTCAGGTTGCCTAGTTTATATTTTGGCTTACCGTTTCTTTAGCGCTTCTTTTTCCATTTTTTCTATTGATGTATGTCGTACATCTTTGCCTTTGACTAAGTAAACAATATATTCACAGATATTTTGTGCGTGGTCACCAATGCGTTCCATTGCCCGAACCGTCCACATTATATCGAGCATTTGGGTAATCGTTTTCGGATCTTCCATCATATAGGTTAATGATTGACGCATGATACCATCGTATTCCACATCAACGACTTTATCCTCTTTAGCGACTTCAACTGCTGCATCGACATCCATGCGAGCAAATGCATCAAGGGCATTATGAACCATAAGTGCAACTCGCTCTCCCATATGACGAATTTCCATATAACTTATTTTCGAATCAGGTTGTTCTGCTAAACGAATACCCATTCGAGCAACTCGTTCTGCTTGGTCGCCTATACGTTCTAAATCTGTAATGGTTTTAATAACAGCAACAACCAAACGTAAATCAGATGCCGTTGGTTGTCGACGTGCAATAATATTTGTACACTCTTCGTCAATGCTGACTTCAGCTTTGTTAACTTTGGTGTCATTTTTTATAACGGCTTCAGCTAGTGCAATGTCACCATCGACAAGAGCATTTGTGGCTTTTTGAATTTGTTCTTCAACGAGTCCACCCATGGCTAAAACGTGAGAACGAATTTCTTCTAAGTCTTCATTAAACTGTTGTGAAATATGATGGCCGATATTTTTATCCATTGTTCTAATCCTTAAATTTTAATTAGCCGTAACGTCCGGTTATATAATCTTCAGTTTGTTTGTTTTTTGGGTTTGTGAATATAGTATTGGTATCACTAAATTCTATTAATTCACCCATATACATAAAGGCTGTGTAATCAGAAACTCGTGCAGCTTGTTGCATGTTATGTGTAACGATAACGATAGTGTAATCGGTTTTTAATTCGCTAATCAATTCTTCAATTTTCAATGTTGATATTGGGTCGAGTGCAGAAGCGGGTTCATCGAGTAACAATACTTCTGGTTCTATGGCAATAGCCCGAGCGATAACAACACGTTGTTGTTGGCCACCGGATAAGCCTAGAGCTGATTCATGTAAACGATCTTTTACTTCATCCCATAATGCTGCACCGCGTAATGATTTTTCAACAACCTCATCAAGCAATCGACGATTTTTAACGCCTTGTAATCGCAATCCATAAGCAACATTTTCATAAATAGTTTTTGGAAAAGGATTGGGTTTTTGGAATACCATTCCTATACGACGGCGTAATTCAGCAACATCTACAGCTTTATCATAAATATTATGATCGTAAAGATTAATATCGCCTTCGATTCTGCAACCATCAACAAGATCGTTCATACGATTAAAACAACGTAAGAATGTGGATTTACCGCAACCGCTTGGACCTATAAACGCAGAAACTTTTTTCTCGGGTATAACGAGATTAACATCCTTAAGCGCCTGCTTTTCACCATAATAAAGATTAAGGTTATTCGCACTTAAGCAGGGTGTTTCAGTACTAGGATTTAGAGCCGAGTCACTGTTATTTGGTTGGCGTCCAAGTTTATCCATGTTAATTGCATGTGTTATTTTATCTGCCGACATAATAATTTGCCTTTTCTCTATATTGTTTTGGTTTCATTTTATCTTAAGTATCCATGGCTTTATATTTTTCACGTAAGCGGTTTCGAATATAAATAGCAGATAGGTTTAAAGCGACAATGATAACGACCAATAATAATGCTGTAGCATAAACAAGTGGACGTGCCGCTTCCACATTTGGACTTTGGAAACCGACATCATAAATATGAAAACCCAGGTGCATAAACTTTCGTTCTAAATGTAAAAAGGGTGCATTGCCATCTAACGCTAAAGATGGCGCTAACTTAACAACACCCACTAACATTAACGGAGCTACTTCACCGGCTGCACGTGCGACAGCAAGAATTAAACCCGTCATCATCGATGGCGTTGCCATTGGGATAACCGTTCGCCACAATGTTTCCGCTTTGGTTGCACCTAGCGCTAAACTGCCTTCACGAATCGCACGTGGTATACGCGATAAACCTTCTTCGGTTGCAACAATAACAACGGGTAAGGTAATAATGGCTAAGGTTAATGACGACCAAAGAATACCGGGTGTACCAAAAACGGGAGCAGGGGAGGCTTCAGGATAAAATAATTGATCGATGTTGCCGCCTAGAAAATACACAAAGAAGCCTAAACCAAAAATACCATAAACAATAGACGGTACACCGGCTAAGTTGTTAACAGCGATACGAATCGTTCTTGTTAATGGCCCTTGTTTAGCATACTCATGTAAATAAACGGCTGCAATAACACCAAAAGGCGTTACAAGCATCGCCATGATAAGAACCATCATCACTGTACCAAAAATAGCAGGGAAGATACCCCCTTCAGTATTCGCTTCTCGTGGCTCATCAGAAACAAACTCCCATAAACGTTCAATATAAAGACTTATTTTTTGTATTAGGTTTAAATTATTCGATCGGTAAGTCCGTACGATATTTTCAAGATTAATGGTAACCTTTTTACCATTGGCAGTAGTTGCAACAAGGGCATCGCGTTTTATATCTTTATGTAACGCGATGAGCTTACCTTGTAAATCTTCATAGGTTTTTTGTAGTGTTTGTCGCTCTTTGTATATTTTTTCGTATGATGCTTTATCTGAGACATTATTTAGTTTTAAGCTATGTTCTTTTAAACGCAAGCGTTCTATTTTATAGTTAATATTACCAATGGTACCTTTTTCTATTTCGCGAATTTCGTCATGTAATTCAAGTACACGCTCAAGCCGTACCTTTAACTCTTGCCAAAGCGTGTCATTTCCAGTGTTACTATCTTTATTGGCAACTTGTTTACCATTTTCAATAATACTGTTTAGATAACCATAAAAGTTACCCCATTCTCGTCGTTCAATGGTTATAACATTGGTAGGGTAATGGGTATTATCTAAGAATGTATCATAGGCCCATTTAAAGTCACTCCCAGATATATCTCGATTACCTGTTTTAATGAGAGAGCGTTTAATGGCTATGTCGTCAGTATCAAAAACAAGTCCAATTTCTTTTAAGTTTTCAATACTAACGGTTTCAGAGTCATGAATTTCACCAAGTAATTTTATTGAAAGATCATCTTTATTGGCTTTTTGATTGGCAATCGGCGCAATATAGGTTGCTTCGATCACCGCTTTAGGCCAAAAGTGTCCTAAACCACGAATAGCAATAAGTGAAATTAGACCAATAACAATGATTAAACTGATGCTTACCGCAGCAGCATTTAACCAGATCATGGGTTCTCCACTTTTAAACCATTTTTTCATCATAAGCTGCTGTACTTCTTACGTAATCGTTGACGCACAATTTCTGCAATCGTGTTAAAGAAAAAAGTAAATACGAATAATACTAATGCCGCTAAAAATAAAACACGGTAGTGTGTGCTTTCAACTTCTGCTTCGGGCATTTCAACGGCAATATTTGCTGATAGAGTACGCATACCTTGAAATACACTCATGTCCATCACTGGGGTATTACCTGTTGCCATTAATACAATCATGGTTTCACCAACCGCACGTCCCATACCGATCATAATGGCAGAGAATATAGCAGGCGATGCAGTAAGAATAACTACACGTATTAATGTTTGCCAAGTAGTAGCACCTAGTGCAAGTGATCCAAAGGTTAAGTGTTTTGGTACGCTGAAGACAGCATCTTCAGTAATTGAAAAAATAGTTGGAATAACCGCAACACCCATTGCTATACCAACAACTAATGAATTGCGTTGGTCGTAATGTAAGCCAAAGCTAGTTCCCAACCAGGCTTTCATGTCGCCGTTAAAAAAGAAAGCTTCCATTGGTAAACTGAGTGACAGAGCTAGCCAACCAATGAATATGATAACGGGTATTAGTAACGCAGCTAACCATCCTTCAGGGATAGTTTGTTTTATTTTTGTTGGTAAAGTGTGCCATGCGAAAGCAAATAGCAAAACACCGATTGGCATTAGGAATAATAAAGCGAATACCCCAGGAAGATGTGATTCAATTAATGGCGCTAACCATAAACCTGCAAGAAAACCAAGTATAACCGTGGGAAGGGCTTCCATTATCTCTATGGTTGGTTTCACATAAGTACGCATAACGGGTGACATAAAATAGGCTGTGTATATGGCTCCCATAATTGCTAGAGGAACAGCAAATAACATCGCATATAGTGCCGCTTTTAATGTACCGAAGGCTAGTGGCATTAAACTAAATTTCGGTTCAAAGTCATTACTAGATGACGATGACTGCCAAATATATTCTGGCTCTTCGTAACTTTCATACCAGACTTCTTCCCAAAGGACTTGCCATGAAATTTCTGGATGTTCGTTTTCAATATTCCAACGTTGATAGTTACCTTGGTCGTCTTCCATTAACACTACATTTGCGCGTGGCGAGACAGCTAAGTGTGAAATAGTATTGTTGGTTGCTTTTTCAGAAAGCAAGGTACGTCTTGCGGTTGAATGATAAATACCAAGTTGTCCGTTAGTATCGACTGCGGCAAAACCTTTACGTCGTTGTTCAGTAATTATTTGTGAAATAGCACTGTGCTGGGTTTCAAAAGAACGAATTTTATTTAACTGTAAGCCTTGTTTTGATTTTACTGGGAACCACTGACTGATACGTCCTTTGTTATCACCAATGAGTAATGATATTTCGCCGGTTAAAAAACTAACAGATGAAATTTTAGCGTCATCCGTTATTATTTTTTTGCGATTGAGTATTTCCATACTCTCAATATCAGTAATATCAACCAAAGTGATATCGTTACTGTTATGAACAACGAATAGTAATCGCTGATCGCCGCTAATTAATAAACTATTAACATCATGAATATTAGCGAGTGTTACTGAGTTTTGTTCGAATTCAATAGGCTCATCGGCCGCTTCATCTTCCAGTGGAGAATCTTCGTGAGTTAACCGCGTGATAATAAGTGTGTTATCAGAAGATTTCGCTGCAAGTGTTGATTGTTCTTCATCTACGCGGAGGGCTAATTGTGTTAACGGGGCGCGATGCTCTTCATTGAGTTGTATTTGCTGAAGACCTAACGGATATACCACTTGAGGCACAATCGTTCGTTTTGTTTCGCCATAAACTAATTTGTAAGTATGACGAGCAATAAGCGCTTTACCATTATCTAATCCTAACGCAACAAAACCTTTTGAAAATTTTGCATTTGCAAAGCTGGTGACTTTGTTTTTTGATTCAATTAAATTTGTTGTCTCTAATGATTTACCCGTATTAATATTAAAAAATGTAACACTGCCTTGTTCAGTAAATCGTGCAGCGATTTCATTTTGCTCTTCTATAGCAAGGTGTAATGTTGAACCTTTGTCTGCAGCGGGAAGGGTGTATTCACTTGCACGTTCCATATGGGCAGGGACGAACATAGGGTACACAATATATAAAAGGTAAAAGAAGATAAGGACAATGGCAATGATGACACTAACGCCGCCTAAGCCCATAAACCAGCTCATCAACCGGTCTTTTACTTGACGCAGGTTATAGCCTTGTTTGGCTGTTAATGTTTTGTTGATTTCTGGCATAAACGAATAGTATAGATTAAATGTTACAGTTACATGACAGAAGCAACCTATTGAATTTATTATTAATTTTAGAATAAAAAAGGCTCTACTTTCGTAAGTAGAGCCTTTTATGACAGCGGGTAAAGCTTTGTTTACAGCACTGAAGGTGAGATGATCTTTACATCAATTTAGCTAATTGTTTTTTCACAAAAGCACTACTCAAAGGAACATAACCATCTTTAATAACAACTTGCTGACCTTGTTTAGATAACATTAGTTTAACAAATTCGCGCTCTAGTGGAGCAAGTGGTTTGTTAGGTGCTTTATTCACATAAACGTATAAGTAACGGCTTAATGGGTACGTTTTATTAGCTGCATTCTCAGATGTTGCAGCGATAAAAGGCTTACCTGGTTTTTTAGTTAATGCTAAAGCACGTACGCCAGATGTTGTATAACCAATACCTGAGTAACCTATGCCATTAATTGAGCTTGATATTGATTGAACAACGGACGCTGAACCAGGTTGCTCATTAACAGATGATTTATAATCGCCTTTACATAACGCTTTCTTTTTAAAGTAACCATATGTACCTGATACTGAATTACGTCCATATAATTGGATGGAACGATTTTTCCATGAACCTTTCAGCCCAGTATCGCCCCATTTAGAAATATCGGTATTGCTTCCACATTTACGGTTTGCAGAAAAGATAGCATCAACTTGAGGAATGCTTAAACCTTTAATGGGGTTGTCTTTATGAACAAAGACCGCAAGGGCATCAATTGCAACCGGGATTGCTGTTGGTTTGTAGCCAAATTTCTTTTCGAAAGCTTGTTTTTCTTTATCTTTCATCTTACGGCTCATTGGGCCAAGATTTGAAGTGCCTTCTGTTAAAGCAGGTGGCGCGGTTGACGAACCTGCAGCTTGAACTTGAATATTGACATTGGGATAAAACTTACTGAATTGCTCAGTCCATAATGTCATTAAGTTTGCGAGTGTATCTGAGCCCACGCTTGATAAGTTACCTGAAACACCACTCGATTTTTCATAGTTAGGAAGTTTTGCATCTACTTTGCCAGCAGCAATAGATGTTGACGCAAGGCTGAGTCCAGCTAGACCCATTGCTACAGTTTGTAATAATTTGTTTTTCATATCGAATCCTCTTTATTGCCTAAATATTTATTTAAGTGATTGTATTTTCAATTAGGACGGTGACACCTTTATGACGCTTATATGAAGGTTTTATGACAATTATAATTCTTCTATCACCATGCGATGAGCTGGAAAACGACAAGTAAATGTGCTGCCTTTGCCTGGCGTGCTATCAATATTAAGTACGCCTTCATTACGATCAAGCACATGCTTGACAATGGATAATCCCAATCCTGTGCCACCGCTTTCGCGTGAGCGGTCTGAATCAACTCGATAAAAACGTTCTGTTAAATGAGATAAATGTTCATATTCAATACCTGGGCCAGTGTCGGTAACACTGAAAACAGCGTGCTCACCTTCCTTATACCAACGAATATCAATACGACCGTCTGTTGGTGTGTAGCGAACGGCATTATTTACAAGGTTGGTAAATAGACTCGTAATTTCATCATTATCACCGATAAGGTTTAACGAGCTGTCGGCTTTTAGTGTGATAGTTTGGTGTTTATTTTTACCATATACTTCCGCATTATCTCTTATTGCAGCTAGCTTACTAGCTATATGAATTTCTTCATGCGGTTTTATTGAATCTGTCTCTAGTTTCGTGAGTGTTAATAGATCTTCAACGAGTCTATCCATTCGTTTCACTTGTCCGCTCATATTCGTAAAAACTTTTCGCTGGTAGTTAGATAGAGCTTCATCGTCGTCCGCGTCGGATAACAATTCCATATACCCTTTTATAACGGTTAATGGTGAACGTAACTCATGAGAAACATTGGATATAAAGCGTGTTCGCATTGCTTCAAGTTGTGTCATGTGAGTAATGTCGTTGCAGAGTATTAATTTTTGTTTACTACCAAAAGGAATGACATGTATTTCTAACGTATGTTCTGGTTGAGTCGGGCGTGGCAAGGTAATGCTTTTATTATAATCTTTTTTATTTAAGTATTTTTGAAACTTGGGGTGGCGTATAAGATTATTAATTTTTTGGCCAACATCGTAATCAGACCGAATTCCTAGCATGGTGCAAGCTGTTTGATTCGCCCATTCAATATCATTATCTTTCGTTAACGTTATAACACCATCAGGTAAAGCTTGCGCTGCATCTTGGAAGCGAGCCACCAATTTTTTTAAACGCTCACTATTTTTTCGTTTGTCTTTTTCCATTAAATGGATTTCGTTAAAAATTTCACCCCAGTGACCATGAGCATCGGGTGGACTGTCTGAGCGTTTTAACAGCCATTTGTGTAATTGAAATGTTTGATAAAGTTGATATAAAGAATAAATAAATAAAGTGGATGCAACAAAAGCTAAAGCGTTATCGAAGAGGCTGCCAATACCTGCCGCTATCAAGATGTATAAAAATAAGAAAACTAATGCTTGTTGCTTTTGAGGATGAGAATTCATATATGAACGGTTACTAACGTTTGATCGACAAACGGTAACCAGAACCACGTACCGTTTGTATCAACTTGTCATGGCCTGAAGGTGTAAGGGCTTTGCGTAAACGTCGAATATGAACATCAACAGTACGCTCCTCAACGTAAATGTTATCTCCCCATACATGGTCAAGTACCTGGCTGCGGCTAAATACTTTTTCGGGGTGCGTCATAAAAAACTGTAATAAACGAAATTCTGTTGGACCCATCTCTATTTCTGAATCGTTAAATTGTATACGGTGCGCACTTGAGTCTAAGACGAGACCGTTGATATTCAATTTTTCATGATTTGTTTCACTATTATCACTGCGACGAAGCAGCGCATGAATACGAGCGGTTAATGCACGAGGTGAAAAAGGTTTGGTAATATAATCATCAGCGCCATTTTCTAAACCTTTTATTAAATCTGCTTCTTCAGTTTTAGCCGTAAGCATAATAATAGGGAGTTTTTTTGTTTGTTCATTACGACGTAACTTTCGAGTGAAATCAACGCCGCTGAGTCCTGGCATCATCCAGTCTAATAGTAATATGTCAGGAATATTTTGTTTAATGATTGCGTCTGCTTTATGCGCATCGCTGGCTTCAAGGCAATGAAAGCCTTCTTTTTCTAACACCATAACAACCATGTCACGGATTGCATGTTCATCGTCAACGATTAAAACGGTTATATCGTTATTAGTCATGGCTTGCCATTGTCTCTTATAATCTACTGATTGCAGATTAAAACAGAACAATATGACACTTTTGTTACAAAGTGAATATTTAAAGCGGATTTAAGAGATTGATTTGGAAATCGTTGATTTGAGTCAATAAATATTTAAATGAGCACATATTGTAATGGTAACAATATGTACTCAAAAAATATTGAGATTACAAAACAAGGTGTACTGATTAACCGGTATTTCGCATTCCTGCTGCAATGGCATTGATAGAACGTAATAATGGATCAAGCCATGCTTGTCTTGTTTCTTCACTTAAAGATTCATCACGGAAGAGACGTAGTAACTTGAATTGAATATAGCTAAGCGGATCCAAATAAGGATCGCGACGATTTAGTGATAAAGCGAGCATTGGCGTTTCAGATAATAGCTCATCAATTTCAGCAACTTTTAAAACATTTTCACAAGTAAGATAGTACTCATTTGCAATGGTATTATAAACATTTTGTGCCGTTTTTTGGTTTAAACAAAGCGATTTATATTCGTTGGCTATATCCATATCGCCCTTAAAAAGAGCCATCTGTGTATTACTCAATAAAGTACGGAAGAATGGCCAGTTTTGATACATGTCGCGCAATTGTGCTAAATGTTCGGGTCCTTTTTCTATCCAGGTATTAAGCGCTAGACCAATGCCATACCATGCTGGCAAGGTATGTCGTGATTGTGCCCAACCAAACACCCAACCAATTGCGCGAACGGATGATTTTGAGCGATCACCTGTTTTACGATGTGATGGGCGAGACCCAATATTCATTAAAGCAATTTCGGATACAGGTGTGGCTTCATAGAAATAATCAAGAAAGCCTTCAGTGCCATCCGTTAAGGTTCGATAATGTTGTTCACCAATACTTGCCAGCTCAGTCATTATTTGACTGTATTCAGGCTTATCTTTTAACGGTTGAGTGACCAAATGATTACTGGCTTTTAATAATCCAGTAATGCCCATTGTTAGCTCGTATATAGCCGTATTTTGGTGACTGTATTTATAAGATAAAACTTCACCTTGTTCTGTGAATTTTATACCACCATGAACAGTACCATCAGGTTGTGACAAGATAGAATCATGCGTAGGGCCACCACCACGACCAATGGTACCGCCACGGCCATGGAATAAGTTTAAGCGTATGCCACGTTTAGTGGTGATAGCTGAAATTTGTTGTTGTGCCTGGTATAAGTTCCAAACTGAAGCGAGAATACCGCCATCTTTACAGGAATCGGAATAACCTAGCATAACTTCTTGAGTATTGCCGGAGGCTTTTAATAAATCGGTATAGACCGTGTTATCAAGTAAACGGTTCATAACCGGATCGATATGTTTTAAATCTTCAATGGTTTCAAATAAAGGGGATATTTTAACCTGGCAAAAAGCTTTACCATCTTTGAAGCCACTTAATTTGGCAAGCCATGCTAGATACATCACTTCCATAATGTGGCTAGCTTCATGTGTCATTGATATAACATAACTACCTAAAACATTTGGGCTAACATTCTCGCGCATTTCCGATATGACTTGGAATACTTGTAATGTTTCTGCCGACATCTCCGTCAATTGAGTCATATCAACGGTAGGCGGTGTAGATGAGGAAATCAATTTTGCCAGGGTGCTAATACGCTCTTCTTCACTGAGAGAATTATAATCAATGTTATTAGTTTGCTTGAGTATTTCTAGAATAGTTTGGCTATGTATGTTGGATTCTTGACGAACATCTAAATGGCTTAAATAAAAACCAAATGTTTCTACCAAACGGATTAAATCTTTTAATCGTCCATTAGCCACAATCTCATCGCCATGGCTGATTAATGAGTCTTGTATTAGAATTAGGTCAGTTAAAAATTCAGTTTCATTTTTGTAACCATAGAAATTCTCATCTAATTCACATTCATTTAAACCTGCTTCAATTTTGTTAAGATTCGAGCTGAGTCGATAGAACATAATCCAAAGTTTACGACGATAAGGTTCTTTATTATAGCGTTGAGGTTTCTTCGCAAAGGCACCACTATAAAGTTTATTATCTTGTTCAAGACTTTTTGTGAAATCTTCATTTGGAGTGCAAAGTTGATCTGAATGCGTTATTACGTGTGTAAGCTGAGTTACACGTGTTAAATATTCTTTTAAAACTTGTCTGTTTTGTAAGTAAATGGCATTACGCGTTGTTTCTGGTTTAACAAAGGGATTGCCGTCACGGTCGCCTCCTATCCATGAACCAAATTGGAAAAAGCTCGGAACTTTTATGGTGTTGTTTTCGTACTGACGATCTAAGGCATGTTCAAATTGTCGATATACTTCAGGAATAGCTTGAAACAAACATTCGCGATAATAAAATAAACCGTTTTTAACTTCATCAATCACGGTTGGCTTATCTGATCTTACTTCATTAGATTTGTAGAGAATTTGTATTTCACGTTTTAATTGTTGCGTAATTTCGTTGCGGTGAAATTCATCAAGACTTTCATTGTTTAGTTGTTCACTTACGCTAAATACGCGTTGCAAGGCTTCTTGAATAGTACGACGTTTAGACTCAGTGGGATGAGCAGTGAAGACCGGCGTATAGGTTAGCTGGTTTAATAACTCTTGGACTTTTTCTTGTGGCAAGTTTTGTTCTTTTAATTCACAAATTGTTGTATCGAATGAGCCTTCCCATTGGATACCTTGTTCGGTAATCAGTGTTTTTCGATATTGTTGCTGAAAATCTTCTTCCGCGATATTCACTAAACTGAAGTAAAGACTAAATGCACGGACGACATGAGTAACTGTTTGCTCATCTAAAGACTCAATGAGTTCGACTAAGTCTTGACGATGGTCTGAATCATCTTCTTGTCTCAGGCTGATATGTCCCTGGCGTAATGCTTCAACAGCAGAGAATACTTTTATACCGGCATGGTCTTTTAAAATATCACCCAAAATATTGCCAAAGAGTTTAACTCTTGCACGTAAAGATTCGTCATTTACGGTATTTAATGAGGTTGTTGGGATACTCTTTACTTCTGCGTTCATACGAATCTCTTTTTTTGTGCAAAATAACTAGGCGCGCATTATACCCAAATAAGTACCGAGATTTGGGCTGAAATGGATAAAAGTTTTTATTTTTCAGCTAATCTCATGGTTTTTTTTACTAAATTTGTCTTTTTGTGTGAAATACACTAAAAATGCTGATTTTTCAAAAGGCTAGCTCGCATGCTAATATACTTTTCTAAGACTTACTTAAAGGCACCTTTGTCATGGCATTGTTAGATTTACCAGCATGGAAGGCATTATCCGAGCACTGGCTAGAAGTCCGTGATGTGCATATGCGCGATTTATTCGATAAGGATCCTCTTCGGTTTGAAAAATTCTCGGTTAAATTTAACGATATCTTGTTGGATTTTTCTAAAAATAGAATTACTGAAGAAACTGTTTTGTTGCTTACCGAACTAGCTCGAGAGTCGGACTTAGAACAGTGGATTGACAAAATGTTTTCAGGCGAATTGATTAATCATACTGAAAAACGTGCGGCATTACATACAGCATTACGCAATAGAAATAATTCTCCTATTGAGGTTGATGGTGAAGATGTTATGCCTAACATTCAACGAGTACTTGCACACATGGAACAAGTGAGCAAATCAATACGTAATGGTGAGTGGAAGGGCTTCAGTGGACGCAATATTCTAGATGTTGTTAATTTAGGGGTAGGTGGCTCAGATTTAGGTCCAGTAATGGTAACAGAAGCATTACAACCTTATGGTAAATCAGGTTTGCGTGTTCATTTTGTTTCTAATGTCGACCCAAGTCATATATGCGATACGTTGAGAACATTGAATCCTGAGACGACGCTTTTTATTGTTTCATCTAAAAGCTTTACGACACAAGATACCATTCAAAATGCGCGTACAGCACGCGATTGGTTATTAGAGGTTGCTCGTGATGAAGACGCGATTGCAAAACATTTTATTGCGGTAGCAGCAAATACCCAAGCCGCAGTAGAGTTTGGCATTGCTGAAGAAAATATTTTTGAAATGTGGGACTGGGTTGGGGGGCGTTACTCACTTTGGTCTTCTATTGGCATTTCAATTGCCATATATATTGGAATGGATCGTTTTAAGGCCTTGTTAGAAGGTGCTTTTGACATGGATGAACACTTTAGAACTGCCCCATTTGAAAAAAATATCCCAGTTATTATGGCACTACTGGGTATTTGGTATAACAATTTCTTTAATGCCGATACCTATGCGGTTTTACCTTATGACCAACATCTACATCGTTTTCCTGCGTTCTTGCAACAAGTTGATATGGAAAGTAACGGCAAAAGTGTTACTCGTGATGGTAAGCAAACAGATTATTCAACCGGGCCAATTCTATGGGGAGAGTTGGGTATTACTGGACAACATGCTTTTTACCAATCGTTGCATCAAGGGACAAAATTAGTTCCAACAGATTTTATGGTACCCATTGAAAGCTTAAACCCTGTAGGACATCATCACGCGATTTTATTATCTAATTTTTTTGCACAAACCGAAGCTTTAACACAAGGCAAAACAATTGATGAAGCGCGTAAAGAGTTAGAAGATGAAGGTCTTAACAAAAAAGATATAGAAGACTTACTGCCTTATAAAGTTTTTAAAGGTAATAAACCAAGTAATACCATTTTATTTAGAGCGCTAACACCGCGAACATTAGGTTCGCTTATTGCGATGTATGAACATAAAATATTTGTTCAAGGTGTTATATGGAATATTAATTCTTTTGATCAATGGGGAGTTGAATTGGGTAAGCAATTAGCCGATACGATATTTAAACAATTAAGTGCACGCGAACCGGTAGAAAATCATGATGGCTCCACTAATGGGTTAATTAATTATTATTTAAAAATGTCGGGTGGATAAAAAAGCTTAAAAAAAATTGTAGCTCGGGGGGGAATCGAACCCCCACTGAGTTTCCCCAACCGGATTTTGAAAATATTCAGTCCACTTTATATTAATTAAATCAATGATTTAATTTCGTATTATTAAGCTTTATATAAAACTTTAGATGCCGTTATACTTATTAAGCACTGATTTTATAGGTTAATACGATGGCAGCAGTAGTTGAATCTCACACAGTAAACGAAGTTATAGCAGTATATTTGCAAGCTAACTCAAAACGTTGGTATGCACGTGTTAAGGCAAGTGGGCAGTGGCTTGTACGCAGTACAGGCAAAACAAATAAAAATGAAGCTATTGTCAGGGCGATAGAAATACATACCGAATTTAGGATATTAGAAAGAAACGGCGTAGCCGTTAATAAGAAGCTAACTAAAAGGCACACGTTTACTGCTATTGCTGAACTGGCGATTGTGCGTATGAAAGATGTAATTGAGAACGGCTCAGGTATGCGTATAGGCACAGAAATAGACAATTTAACGTGGGGCGATTTTAATCCAATTAAGCGCATTAACGGAGAGGACTACGCGACTATTACTGTACGAAAAGGAAAAACTACAAGGTACAACGGTACCCGCGAAATTGTGTGAAAAGATGAGCTTGAGCAAGTTGTGTCGGATTATACGCTAATGCTTAAGGCTAGAGAACTGAAAGTAAGACGCGCGCAAGAAGATTTGATCTTTCAAAATACTGGTGAATTTAGCACCAACTTTAAGAACTTATTAATTAAGTTAAATTTAAAATCAGATTCGCACGGTGAACGCACATTATATTCTTTGCGACATTCGTATATAACATGGGAGCTGGAAAAAGGCACTGATATACCTGTAAAAGCTAAACAGTGTGGTACAAGTGCTGATATGATTGAGCAGCACTATTCGCATATTGTGCCTACTATGTTTGCTGATTTATTAAGTGGTAGGAATGACGAATAATAAGAGGAGTTCAAAATGGATACTGAACACGAGTTTAATAATATTAGAGTGCAACGCCGAGAAGCATAAAGCTCGAGTACTTAAACGATTAAAATTATTTATGTAATGGAAATACTATTTTTTGAGATTCTAGTTACGATTTATAAGATTTATATATGCGCAAATTAATAAAAGATAAATATATATTCAGCGGTGCTTTTGTAATGATGTCGTTGTTTGTTTTTCTATTGTGGTATGAACCAATAAACATTAGTGGCGGGGTGGGTAATTGTTGTTTTGAGAAGTTTGTATTACCATTTATATGGGTAAAAGGACTTTTCGCTTGTCTTGTTATTAGTGCGCTTATAATTATACGACTGATTGTAGTTAATGAATTTTGGAGTATGTTGCCAAAAATACTTTTAATTGTGCTAAGTGTTTCTATAGTTTACTACGTGTCAGCAAAAAAAATAAATGACGGTGCTGTGAAGATTCAGAATTTAGCTGACGCATCAGCTTTAAGTACGCTTAAAGCTAAAAAGTCACACAGAGAGCTTGTTGATAAAATTAATAATGAAACTGTTACGTATAACATGAGAAGTGCAAAAGGACTTTATATAAGTACTGGAAAATTCGTTAAATATAAAGACAAGGGCAATGAAGTTACGTTCACACCTTCAGCGATGGATATTAAAAAATATAACAAAAAATATAACAGTAGAATGAAAATGGATGCAATAGCTGAAATTGTCATATCACGCACAACAAAAACATCAAAAAAATTATTAAAAATGCATAGGCAATTAATAAATGATTTGATTATTTGGTATGGATTAATTGTTACAATAGTAATTATTACGGGTGCAAGGAAACAGGCTAGATATTACTGAAGGGCTAGCTGGCTAACTAGTGTTATATGTTTCTTTTTGGTCTGCCAGCTGCACTACCATTAAGTGCAGATATTTTATTGTAAGCTTTAAGATTAAAACTTGTAACTTCAATAGCTTGTTTGATGATGAGTGATTATTTACTCTTGCATAGCTTCAATATTTAAGTCTTTTTTTGCTATTTCCGTAATTGCTTCATGAGCATGTTCTGCAAGTTCAGATACTTTTAAAAAACTATTAACTGAGTCAGACTTGATAGGCAGTAATAAGTCACACAGTTCTTTATATGTGTCATTATGTAAAATTATTCTAGCAGTTGACGTGTATTTTGTAAGATTGAATATTTCTTCACCGAAAGATTTTAAGCCCTCTTTTAGTAACTTAAAATCAGCCTCTTGTTCATCGTTTATTGTATTGTAGTAATTTAAAGTCGCATCTGTTATTTTGTACTTGTTAAATAACGAGCTTATTAGTTTAGCCTGTTGAGCTATTCTAAATGATGATTCTAATAAACTAAAATATATCTCTTGTTTTAGCTCCCATCTTTTTTGTTTTTCGAAAGATTCGTTTTTGAATTTCTCATTAATATTGTTAATTATAGACTGGCGTATGATAAAGCCAGTACCAATAACAACTGATATGATAATCCAAAATAAAAGCTGAATATTTTCCATGTTACTTATCTTTAACTGTTATCGGTTTTTTGGAGTAATGAAGGCTGATGGTTTATATAGATTTTCATGCTCTTTTTCAAACAATAGTTCTTTAGGTAAGTTATCAAAAAGCGTATATTTCTCTACTAAAGGCTTAAACTTCTCATTACCATGACTTGATAAACAGTTGTAAAACAATAAAGCAGTTTCCATGTCAGATAACTGCGCTCTTATTGTGCTTGCATATAGTTTTTTTGTATCTTCATCTATAAAGCTTTCATTTACGTATTTAAATATGCGATATAGATAACGAAAGTAATGTCCTAAATCTTGTTTATTTTTAGCCCAAAATTCCATGTAAATTTTATTTATATGCTCTTTTACTTTGTCATTATCGTTATCTGTTTTATAAAACAAATAAGGCTTATAAAGATCATATAAAGTATCATAGAATCTCGAAAAACAATCTCGCCCAGAAGCAATTACTGTGTGATTTTTAATGTGTTTTATATCAATGGACTCAAGTATTGAATTATGTAAGCGTAGCATTTGGAAAAAAGTTGTTTCAAAATTCTGAAACTTTAATTCTTCTCGTGTTTCTTTAAGTTCATCTCTCTGTAGCTTAAGATCGTCTCTTTGTAATTTAAGATCTTCTCGTTGTAATAAGATAGTTATTATTAAACCTGAAAAGGCTAATCCTGAAAACAAAGCTGTTAATACACCAAAACTATCTCCAAATACACCTGACTGACCAATTGAATATTCGGAAATAGGCCACGTAAGCCAAATAATAATTCCTGCATATGCTGCAACAAATGCAATAACTCCACCGATCAACCAATATGCCCATTCTTTAATGCTCATAGGATACTGCCTTTTTTTTATTTTATTTTTTATAATATCGATTACAATTATTGATATAGCTGTAATGAAACTACCAAATAACCAGTATTCCATAATCATATATCAGCTCCACTTCCTAAAAGTGTAATTAAATACACTTATCTGCTTCTAATTTAATACCAAGCGCCATGTAATAACTAACAGAAATTTCTTTACCTTCTTTTTTAATTTCATCTTTAGTCATTTCTGAGTAATTAATCTTTTTGTGAGTTTTCATAGCTGTATCTAAAGCATCATTGTAACCAGCATGTACAAACGAAATAAGCATATTATAAAAAGATATTAAGTCTTTTGTTTTTTTTATTTTTTCAAATACACATTGATATTTTTTAATATTAATTTTGTGGTGAAATTTGAAAGCTAATGTAGTACTACTAATGCCTTCATACAAGCCAAGCAAATAAAAACGGTACTTTTCGTTATTTTTAATATCAGCGTAGCTATTAATAGTGAAAGTTTTATATTCTTGTGAATAACTTGAATGAATTGGAAGTATAAGAAATGCAACGACTAACATTAATTTTTTCATTATTATTCTCTTGTATTGTATCTATGTACTGTACTCCTAAATCTACATTTGATAAAGCCAAAATACGAAATTTGGTCATCTAATCAAGCACTTAATTAACCTCAAATGCTTAGCTTTACAAGCGTTCTTACACACCGACATTCTAAAACGAATCAACAATGTAGGGTGAAAAGCACCTCCGGCATGAATAATATAATGGTCGTAATCAAGCGCACTTCTGCGCATGACACAAAACGAGAAGCAAAATGAGAAAGAAATGCACAGTAACATTAAAGAAAGCGACAAAATATATCTCACATCGCAAGATAATAAATCGTGCTCGTGAGAAGTTAGATGCAGATAATAACGCAACACGAATAAATGACTACAAGTACGTGCTGAGGTACAACGAAGATAAGCAACCAGAAATAATTGAAGTAATGCATCAATACGCAATGTTTGGAAAGAAACTTGTCAAAGTAAAAATAGAATATTCAAGTGCTTCTTACTTCAAAAAAAAGCAATTTAGTAAATTATTTGGAGAAGGATAATGAGTGCAACAGTAATAGTAAAAATTATTGCAAATGTGAATGTTATTGATGCGACAACTGCTAGGCATTTAATAACTGTTTATGATGCTGAGCGTGTAACTGCTATTTGCGGTTGTGGTAATTGCGACAATATCGTAGATACGTTTCATTTTAACGTTAACAATAAAAATAATGATCCTATCGTACTAGGTCTACAAACGTTAGCTGAGAACGATGAATTGCGAATGGAAACATGTGCTCCAGAAATATCAGACGATATTAATGTAATAGGAAGGTAATGGCTTTATGTTAGTTCAATCTTAACTTAAAGTAAGGATAATCCTACAGACATTAGAAAATAACTGTAATATATTCACAACTTACACACGTAGATAACAAGGAGGTTTCAGTGCTTACAATTGCCCGCAAAGAACAACAATCGCTAATTATTACAGCCCCAAACGGTGAAGAGATAGAAGTACTCATTGGCCACATACAAAATGATCAAATTAAAATTTGTATAGAAGCAAATAAAGGCTACATTGTTAAACGTAAAGAGTTGTTCTAATTGTTAGGTTAATCATCTTTAGGTTTAGCGGAAGTTATAGGCGTAACTCTATCTTCAATGCTACTTTCATTAATAACTATTTCGCTTAATGCGCTATGATCGCTTTGAACTTTTTGCATATTTTCTTTAGACAGTCTAATAATTTTAGTTTTAGTACTTCCATTGTTAGTTGTTTTTCGTATGTATAAATCAGATAATAATATCTCAACATCATCATTACCATTAATTACTGTGCTAAGTAAGCCAATTGATTTAGCATTTTTCCCTGCTAGTACTGATGAAACTAGTGATTGAGCATTATTAAGTAAGTAATCGACTGATTGTACTCCGTAGTACCTAACTTTAGTCCAAATAGTAAAGCTTCCAAAAATTGGATCTTCAGAGCTTTCATTAATGAATAGTAAGCTTTCCATAAAAATGTTTATTGCCGATTTATCGTTGTAGTATTCACTGTGCTTCTTATCATCTTTAATAATAAGTGTAACTGGGGACACGGATGATTCTTCGTCTTTTATTTCTTTACTTTCTTGCCCACTACCACCTAGTACTTTTACAGTATTGCCATCGGTTTGATGTATTTCATGCACACTTGTACTAAAAGATAATAGATTAGCTTCTTGTAATAAACCTTCTCTAATATGTGTTTTAATTAACGGGATTACAATCTTAGTTGGTGCTGCATTTATATTTCTTACGCTTAGCGGCAAGTTTGAATATAAAAAGCATGGAGATAATACAGAAGTACTATTAAGTGTCGATGTTAATAAATGAATAGAGTTGAGATGTATTCAACTATTTGTCTTACCCAATGAGTTGGCGTAGCTGTGTAGTAGATGTGATAGATAGAATAAAATGTAGTTACTCCAGTTTTTAATAATATTAAAAATCCAGATAGATATAATAGTGAAATTGTGATTCTTGTTTTTACTAAAGTACAATCTGTGGCAGCATACGCAGATCGTAAAAACCCATCTTTATTTTTTCTAATCTTTGTTATATTGTCAGTTGCATTAACTCCTAATTGTGCTAATTCTGTTTTGTCTTGTTGGGTAACTTTAACATACTGATCCGTCCAAAATCTTGATTGCATTTCTAGATGTTTTTCTTTTATTAATTTATTGTCGGAAGCTAGAAAGCCACTCTGTTGAAAAGCTGGTTCATGTTGAATTTCTGTATTCATTATTCTAAATCCTATTTTCAGACTACCAACGTTTATAATTTCTGCATATTTTGAAATTTCTACATCAGTTAAGTGTTGGTTTTCAGCATGAATAAGTTTAATTTCATTTTCATATCGCTTTATGAGCTTAGGGCAGAATATAGAGTAGAAGAGTGATGCTGTACCTATAAGAACGAAAGCAAAATAAATTTCAAAGGTCTTTTGAGAGGGATTATTTTCAATGCAATATGTACCTATAGGAAGATGACTTGCGGTGTAAGTACAAAACTGATCGCTGAAAATAATATAGTAGCCAATAATAGGTACTAAGATAGTAAATTGAATTACTTTTTGATTACCAATAGTTCTTAATACTGACCACAGAGAAAATTTATAAGTTAAATGGGCTAGGCAGTATAGTATAAAATTCCGCCGTTCAGCAAAAAGATTATGCCAAATTGCTTTAACAGTACTAAGTGGAGATTTTTTATTATTTTTGTCTGACATAAATTTAGTAATTAATGCTTAGAAGAAAAATTACTTTAAAGATGGTAGCGGTGGGCGGACTCGAACCGCCACGCCTTTCGGCAGATGATTTTGAATCATCCAAGTCTACCAATTCCATCACACCGCCATATTTTGTTAGCTATCTTACGTACTGCAATCATGCAACACAAATCGTAAAACTTTGCACGACTTTGCAAGCTATACTTGCACTAACTATCTTATAAAACAATAGCTTACGTAAACCTAGTATATTTTGAATCCGGCGCGTCTACCAGTTCCGCCACCGAGCCAACAAGCTGAGCATTATATGTAAAGTATGCATGCTTTGTAAAAGTAAATTCTGTAATATCCGCATTTATGTCAATTCATAGCAAAATTCCTCAAGAACTATCGTCAAATAAGGTTTGGAAACGAACCGACTTTCAGTTTGACTTACCTAATAAACTAATTGCACAACAACCGACCAGTGAACGTCAAGCGAGTAAGCTCTTGGTTGTTTCGCCTATTGAGAAAAAATTAGAGGATAAACACTTCGTCGATCTTATTGATTATCTAAACTCGGGTGATTTACTAGTTATGAATGATACGCGAGTGATCCCTGCACGTTTATTGGGGAATAAAGATACTGGCGGAAAGGTTGAGATATTAGTTGAGCGTGTTTTAGATAATAAAACCGTACTTGCTCATGTGCGTTCGAGTAAGTCACCCAAGGCAGGTGTTGAGTTATTTTTGGAAGATGCATTATATGCAACAGTAATGGGACGGGAAGACGATTTATTCTTGCTTGAGTTTAAGTTAACGGGAAATGAAACTGTATTAAGCGCCTTAGATAAATTTGGGCATATTCCTTTACCACCTTATATAGAACGTCAAGATAACCTCGAAGATCGCAACCGTTACCAAACCGTATATGCAAGCAAACCCGGTGCAGCAGCGGCACCCACGGCAGGTTTACACTTTACAGATGAAATTTTAGACGCAATAAAAGCAAAAGGGATAACGATTGCTTATGTTACTTTGCATGTTGGTGCAGGCACGTTTCAACCCGTTAGAGTTGATGATTTAGCCGACCATAAAATGCATTCTGAATGGATAAGTTTAGATGAGTCGGTAGTAGAACAAATTAAGCAAACTAAACAGCAAGGCGGGCGCGTTGTTGCAATTGGAACGACGTCGGTGCGTTGTTTAGAATCCGCTTTTGCAAAACATAATAACTTGCAAGCTTATACTGGTGAAACAGACATTTTCATCACCCCCGGTGTTAAATTTAATGTCGTTGATGCCTTACTTACCAATTTTCATTTGTCTGAATCAACCTTGATAATGCTAGTGAGCGCTTTTGCCGGTTATGACAATACAATGGCTGCGTATCAACATGCGATAGAAAAACAATATCGTTTTTTTAGTTATGGTGATGCGATGTTTATTACCAATAAACAAGAGTAATTTGCGTATAATGTCTTTTTTTAATGAGTGCTATTCTGAGAAATATAATCTCTGTGAAATATAATCCCTATGAAATTTAATTTACTCAATACCGAAGGTGCAGCGCGTCGCGCTCAGTTGCAATTTAAACGTGGCAGCATCGAAACACCCGTATTTATGCCGGTGGGTACCTATGGCACCGTAAAAGCCATGACGCCGGACGAGCTTAAATCTATTGGCGCAGAAATCATTCTCGGTAATACATTCCATTTAATGCTTCGCCCCGGAACCGAAGTGGTAGAAGCACATGGTGATTTACATGATTTTATGAATTGGGATAAACCTATCCTCACTGATTCTGGTGGTTTTCAAGTTTGGAGCCTGGGTGCAGGTAGTGAAAACCGTAAAGTTGAAGCCGGTAAGGCTAAAACGCCGAATAATAAGTTGAAGGCAGCAAAAATTACTGAGCAAGGGGTTCACTTTCAATCACCGGTTGATGGCCGAAAAATATTTATGGGGCCGGAAGAATCCATGCAAATTCAGCACTCATTAGGTTCTGATATTGTAATGATTTTCGATGAGTGCACACCATATCCGGCAACCGAATCTCAAGCACAGGAGTCAATGGAGTTATCCTTGCGTTGGGCTGAACGAAGTAAAGTTGAGTTCGATAAGTTAGTGGCAACGGGCTCGGAGCGAAATGAAGCTTTGTTTGGTATTGTGCAAGGTGGCATGTACCCCAATTTACGTCAGCAATCGATCGAAGGCTTGAAGAAAATAGGATTTGACGGATACGCCATTGGTGGCTTATCGGTGGGTGAACCGAAAGATGAAATGATGTATACCTTAGATAATTTAACCCATCTTATGCCTGAAGATGCACCACGCTATTTAATGGGAGTGGGCACGCCTGAAGATTTGGTGGAGTCGGTACGTCGTGGCGTGGATATGTTTGATTGTGTTATGCCGACGCGAAACGCTCGAAATGGTTATTTATTCACCAGCACGGGCATGGTTAGAATACGCAATGGCCAATATCAAATGGATACCAAACCATTAGATGCCGAATGTGGTTGTTATACCTGCCAGAATTATAGCCGTTCGTATTTGCGTCATCTTGATAAAACCGGTGAAATTTTAGGGGCACGGCTGAATACCATACATAATCTCCATTATTATGTGCATCTTATGGCCGACATGCGAAAGGCGTTGGAAATCGGTACATTTACAGATTTTATTGCAGAATTTTATGCAAAAAGACAAAAATCTGTGCCGTCTATGGCATAATGCAGCGCAGTATTTTCTAGTTGTTACTTAGAATGTCTTTCAAGTAGCGACATACACAACAACATGTAATTAAAGGGGAAACCATGAGTTTTTTCATTTCAGATGCTTTAGCAGAAGGCGCACAAGCCGCCGGTTCACAACCTGGTGGTGAACAGTTTATTTTATTAATCGGTATGGTTGTTTTGTTTTATTTCATACTTATTCGTCCACAACAAAAACGAGCCAAAGAACATAAAAAAATGGTTGCTGAAATTGGTAAGGGTGATGAAGTTGTTACCAATGGTGGCGTGCTCGGTAAAGTAACAGCAGTTGGAGAGCAGTATTTAACAGTTGAAATTGCCGATAATGTTGAAATAAAAGTTCAAGCGCAGGCCGTTGGAACAGTATTACCAAAGGGCTCAATTAAAGCCGCTAAAAAAGATTAAGTTTTTGCTTAATATTTAAAGAATGAGTTTAATTAAGGGAAATCCTAAAGGCATGCCGCAATTGTATTGTTCGGCATGTCTTTTGAGTGAATCATACAATGATAAATAAATATGCACTTTGGAAAAATGTTTTAATCTTATTAGTTATTCTAATAGGGGCACTTTATGCTTTGCCAAATATCTATGGCAGTGACCCTGCTGTTCAAATTACGGCAGCACGAGGTGGTGTTGTTAATAGCGATTTGGAAAAACAAGTCAAAACAGAATTAACAACATCGAAAATTAATTTTACGAGTGTAAAAGTTGATAACGATATTTTAGTTGCACGTTTTACCAATATCGAAAACCAACTAAAAGCAAGTGATTTGCTTCGTGACTCTTTAGGTGACGCCTACTCTGTTGCGCAAAACTTAATTACTGCTTCACCAGAGTGGCTTTTAAGTATCAGAGCATTACCCATGTACCTTGGGTTAGATTTACGTGGTGGCTTACACTTTTTAATGGAAGTGGATATGGATACCGTTTTAAACAACGCCTATGAAACCTTCACCGGTGATGTTCGTCGTGTACTGCGTCAAGATAAAATTCGTTATACCTCAATCAAACAACGCAATCATACGATTGAAGTTCAATTCCGTGATGCCGAAACAAGAGAAAAAGCTGTTGCGCCTATAAAGAAAGATCTTGAAGAACTTGCCATGGAAGAAAATGAGCGAGATGGTAAATTTTATCTAACACTAACAATGACTGAAGTTGCACTCGTTGAACGAAAAAAAGCGGCGCTAAAGAAAAACATTACAACACTTCGTAATCGTGTTAATGAGTTTGGTGTTTCTGAACCCGTTATTCAACAACAAGGTGATGACCGAATTGTTCTTCAATTACCTGGTGTTCAATGTAGCTCGTGTGTAAAGAAAACATTAAGTGCGGTTGCTTCACTTGAATTTAGATTAGTTGATTGGAAAAACAGTGTTGAAGATGCATTGAAAGGCCGTACACCAATTGGTTCAAGGCTCTATACCGATCGTCAAGGTCAACCTTATTTATTAAAAAAACGCGTTATTATCAATGGTCAACATATCGGTAGTGCAGCATCTGGTATGGACACTGAATCTGCATCCCCCGCAGTTTTTATTAATACTAATGGTGTAGGTTCTAAACGTTTATCAACGGTTACACGTAAGAATATCGGTAAACCTATGGCCGTTGTTTTTATCGAGCAAAAACCGGTTGTTCGTGAAGTTGATGGTAAAGAAGTTGTAACATATAAGAAAACAGAAGATGTTATTAATGTTGCGACGATACAAGACATTTTAAGTAAGCGTTTTCAAATTACGGGTTTAGACTCGCCACAAGAAGCGCATGAGTTAGCGTTATTGATTCGAGCGGGTGCATTAGTTGCGCCTATCCGTATTATTGAAGAACGGACTATCGGCCCAAGCTTAGGACAAGAAAATATATCTAAAGGTACACTGTCAGTTGTTATCGGTATGGTGTTAGTCGTTATCTTTATGGTGATTTGGTATAAAGGGTTTGGATTGGTGGCCAATATCGCTTTATCAGCCAACCTTATTTTAATTATTGCCATTTTATCATTGCTTCAAGCGACTTTAACCCTACCTGGTATTGCTGGTATCGTTTTAACGGTTGGTATGGCTGTGGATGCGAACGTATTAATATTTGAACGAATCCGTGAAGAATTACGAATGGGTAATACCCCCCAAGCGAGTATTCATGCAGGTTATGAAAAAGCCTTATCAACAATTGCTGATGCAAATATCACAACATTAATAGCTGCGGTCGTACTCTTTGTATTTGGTACTGGGGCAATTAAAGGTTTTGCTATTACACTATCTATCGGTATTTTGACATCCATGTTTACTGCGATTATGGGAACACGTGCGATTATCAATTTATTTGTTAGTGGTAAAACAATTAAAACACTTTCAATTTAATTATTTATATTTGAATATTTCAAAAAGGTTTAATACTTAAAATGCAACTCTTTAAAAAAGCCACTACATTTGATTTTATGGCCAAGCGTAAAATTGCCATGATTCTTTCTGGATTATTAATTATTGGTTCGTTTTATTCATTAATTGATAAAGGCTTAAATTTTGGTCTCGATTTTACCGGTGGCGCTTTACTTGAGGTTAACTATCCTAAGGCTGTTGATTTAGATGGCGTGCGCGATACTTTGTCAAAAGCGGGTTATCCCAACGCAACCGTTTTACATTATGGCAGCAGTCGTGATGTGCAAATAAGAATTGCCCCACCAAAAACAGAAACAGAAACAAAAAAAGAAACTAAAGTTTCGGAATCGATTAGTGATATAGCTTTAAAGTCATTACAAATCGCAGATGAGGGCGTTGAAATGCGTCGTCAAGAATTTGTTGGCCCTCAAGTCGGAGACGAACTACGAGACGATGGTGGTTTAGCGATGTTGTATGCACTGGGCGCAATTTTAATTTACGTTATGTTACGTTTCCAATGGCGTTTTGCTTTTGGTTCTATTTTTGCGTTGATACACGATGTTGTTATTACCTTAGGTATCTTTTCGTTTTTCCAGCTTAACTTTGATTTAACTGTACTCGCGGCTATTCTTGCAATAATTGGTTACTCACTTAACGATACGATTGTTGTCTTTGATCGCATTCGAGAAAATTTTAGGAAACTTCGCAAAGAGACACCTAACCAAGTTGTTAATATTTCATTAAATCAAACACTTTCGCGAACCTTAATGACATCGGTTACTACTTTATTAGTAGTGTTAGCAATGTACTTACGTGGTGGTGAAATGATTCATGCTTTCTCAATTGCTTTATTAATAGGCGTTGTGGTTGGTACTTATTCTTCTATTTACGTCGCTAGCTCTGCGATTTTAAGTTTAAATGTTTCGCATGCAGATTTAATTCAAGTTGAGAAAGAAGGTGCTGACCAAGAAGATTTTGAACAAAAAGTATAGGCTTTAGTAAAAAAGGCACGGCTATGTGATGAACATAGCCGTGCCTTTTTATGTGTTTAGATATTTAATTATAAATATTTATTTACTTCATCAAGCGGGTCAATGTCATTAGAGTTTGACGAAACAATACTACATAAGGTACTGGTTTTGCCATCACATTGTGAACCTTCCATATCTTCGTTCACACCTTTGATAACGGTTTCTGCCCAAGCAACGGCAATTGCCCAGAGAATAATTCCTAATGCAAGGGTTCCCCAACTAAAACTCTCTAAACCAGCAGGGCCACCAAAAAAAGCATAAATTACACTGCCAATACTGGCTAACCAAAAGACAAAGATGGGGGCAACACAGCAGCTTGCACACCCATATCGACAAACTGCGATAGGCGGAGTAACTAGAGCCCAAATTTTTCTTTGCATGGTTTTCCCCAAAACATTTTATTTATAGTGCTATTGATATCATGCCTGTATAGGAAGGTCAATAATCACTAACTCTTAATACTTAATGGGGTTATAAAAAGGTTATTACTGGAGGGTGCAAATTTAAAAATCAGGCACTTAGAGGTGGCTCTTGTCTTTCTTCACGTTCGAGCAGGTAGCTAACAATATCTTTACTACGGTGAAGTTTAGGGGGGGATGTAATGGAATGGATATTGGTGATTTGACGTGTTTCCCGACTAAGTTCTGCGCTAATAGCGGTTTGAGGCATTTCTATCGATAAAATTTGAATACTTTCAGAGGCGCACTGATATTGAGTGGCGTTCGAAATCTCTTCCAAACTATCCAATACGTCACGCATCGTCATTTCTAGCGCTTTGGAACCACGTTGTACCGTTAATTTACATTTTCGCATTGGCGTAAGCTTTAAACATCCATTAGTTGCCTGTACGAATAATTCTTGCGAATTACTCTACGTTTCAAGGCTATTAGCGTACGCAATGGCGTAATCTGAAGGGGTGAGAATGACTTTATTTAAACTATTTTCAGATTTAAAAAAAATATTTATATGTTTAAAAACAAATAGTTATACTATTTGTTATGTATATTTATAAGTTCTCGGGAACATGTTTTTTTATCTTTTGTAGCATCGCTTTAAAGATTTTTGGGTTACCTGCCACAATACTGCCTTTATCAAGGAAATTAGGTTCACCACGTAGTCCACCGACCATTCCACCGGCTTCCTCAATGAGTAAAACACCTGCAGCAATGTCCCATATATTAAGGTTAAATTCCCAAAATCCATCAAATCGGCCTGCCGCTAGATAGGCAAGATCGAGTGCAGCTGAGCCGGCTCGGCGAATACCTGCGGTGCCAGGAATAAGATCCTTCATCATATTAAAATAACTATCCATATATTCGTATTGGTCTTTTGTATAAGGAATGCCGGTTCCCAATAAGGCACCATCTAGATTTTTACGCGGTGAAACACGAATACGTTTACCATTTAACTGTGCACCATTACCACGAGCGGCAGTAAATAATTCTTGGCTGAGGGGATCGTAAACAACGCCAACCTCCAAACGACCTTTTACACGAAGTGCAATAGAAACCGCAAAATGAGGGATGCCGTATAGAAAATTAGTTGTGCCATCGAGAGGATCAATAATCCACTCATATTCACTTCCTAGTTTTTTGCCACTTTCTTCGGCAAGAAAACTATGGTCAGGGTAGGCTTTTTTAATTGTGTTGATAATTTCTTCTTCGGCTTTCAGGTCAACTTCACTGACAAAGTCATTTTCTTTTTTAGTTTGAATATTGAGACGATCAATACGGTCAACTGAGCGAGCAATAATATC